>Ga0307942_1001224_pt1 | contig 20180 bp, 23 predicted proteins | sample OrgLakmetagen175_FD_201846 | JGI IMG/M metagenome (GOLD analysis project Ga0307942, IMG submission 201846) | Saline water microbial communities from Organic Lake, Antarctica - #175 | ecosystem: Environmental > Aquatic > Non-marine Saline and Alkaline > Saline | place: Antarctica: Organic Lake... | reverse complement strand
CAATGCTCGGGGACAAACTCAATGGCGGCAATGCAACGTGCTCACTTTGTTTGCCTCTTCTTTCTCTGCAAGCTCGAGAGTGTACGGACGGGTGAGTTATGACTTCTGGACTTAATATTTTAGGTCTTTAAATTTCTGATTGAGTTTGAGAATATATATACGAGCGAGCCAGGTAAAAACCGAGCCAGGAAACATCTTGGTTGCAATGTTGCAGGTACAGCAGTCACAGATGATTTAAGGTGTACATATATATATCTAGTATGCTCTCCGGACTTGTTCCAAGCTCACCGGTTTTTTTCCTGATCGTAACCGAAATAAAAGGAACCGCTCAGTGTAGTTAACCCTCACAAGTAATAATTATATTATCCATTTCTCACACGCAAATGGACACATAGAACCCTCTTCTCGCAGCCCATTCTCCTTCCTGTCCGAGGACTCGTTGTCCCCTGTTTCCACCTGACGAACTTGCGACCACAGCAGGTAACACCAACAAAATGCAGTCTGCACCCACCCTGAGCTCACAACGCATCATTTCTGCATGATCAACCTCTCGTCAGGCCGATTGCCCAGTGAGACCATGTAATTCTTGTGATGTTTTTGCCACCCAGGCCTCTCTCCACCTGGCCAGGAAAACATGTGTAGCGCCCTCACGATTTGTGCGTGGAACCGTCCCTCCCCCTTCCCACCTGCCATCTGTCGCTCCTTTTCCAAGGACCCCAAGCTGGGCCCCGGAACCCCCCTTTATAATATGCTCGCAATGCCGGAGGATTGGGGCGACGACGTTGACAACAGCCCCTGCGCCCTGTTCGATCGCCTGTTCGACGAAGGCTTCAGGGAGCTTGCCTGCATCCTGGTGCCGGACGGTGTGCATCTCCGCAAGATCTGTGCCTGGATCATCGGGTACATTACCCTAAGGCAGGGTGCAGCGGAGCAGTTCCTGGAAGCTGTGGAGGCACAGGATCAGCAGCAGCAGCAGCTGGGCGGTGGCAGCAGGTGGAGGCCTCCATTTGCGCCTCCCGTAAAGTGCCCTCAGGCGTATGCCATGCGCTTGCTTAAGGATAAGGCATGCAAGCCCATGGAGGAAATCGACATGGTACGTCTGGAGGCAGCACTGGCAGCCCTGGTAAACCGCAGCTACGCATCTTCGTATATCACCCGACCAGAAAAGCATAAGGTACGTGCAGGCAGTGTAGAGTTGACAGTGCAGATCTCTGTGCTGCTGCTTAAGTCTCAGAAGTGTGAACGTTTAGATGGTGAACCTGTCGTATAACAAGCTCTTCAAATCTTTGCTCGATTTCAAACTGGCAACCTTTTCTCTATCGTCAAAATAAACTGGACTTGTGTTCACCGATTTTGACCACAGCTCCCGACATTCCTTCCGAAGCAACTTTCTGAGGATTTAGCGGCAATGCCGCTGGCCTGCTCGTCCACTAGCGAGGACTTCAGCAGCATCACAAGCGGATCCAGCGTCGACTCTCGAAGCGCAAACTGCAGCGACATAGATGCAGATGAGCGTACTCCTAAGGTGATAGAGTAGAGAACTCTTCATTTTTGTGCGCTTGTTAGGTGTCTCACATGTCATATACATGCAAGGTGCAGCAGGCTTTTGTAGCGTGACGCCTCAGTTGCTGTATCACCGCTGCAAACCGTTTCATGCATTTTGCATCTTAGCTGCAAATTTCTTGTTTTGATCAGCATGCTCTAATATCAAATGCTTCTCGCCAGCATTCTGCAATCATTTGTCATTTGCCGTGCACATCCTGTTTATTTCTTTGAGGTCGAAAGGTTGTTGGGACCGTTTTTGTTCGCGCTGTGCTTGCAACTTGCAATTGTTTGCCACGCACACTCTTCCAGGATGCCTCGTTTGAGGTGTTCTTGCGCGAAGAACGTCCTCTAAAGAGACACCCTCATCATCCGACGAGCTACAAGGTCCCCCTTTGCAGGGCTTACCAGGACCTTTACAACGATGGACTCGCTGCAGCTCACGTGAGTACAAGCAGCTGCTGGAGCCCTCCTTTCAGCATGGCCCACATGCCATTTTGCAAAAGGCTCCTTCTGCTTCTCATTCATTACTCTTTTTGCTTTCGTCTTTGTACAGGACCTCTTTCGAGATCCGCCAGAGCATTTGAGCATCACGGCAGGCCCAGATGAGCGTGTGTCTGTGCCTCGTGCTCACGTCCAGTCTTTGATCAGCTTATCTGCTGCCCTGCTATCACAGCTGCGGCAATCATCCTGATGGTGTATGATCGAGTTAGCGTTGGCAGGCATATGGTACACACGTTTCCTGGACGGCAAGTAAATAATCATCACGGACAGAACGGTCCTTCTTTCCATGCTTGAAAAAGACGTCAAACATTTAGGGAGATTGTAACACACTTCAGCCTGCTATAATTGCTTGCATCTATTAAGCTCTTTGGTTGCAAAAACGGAAAGTTTGTTAGCACAAAATTGTCCGGATCAGCATTTGTGGGTCGTTCTCATTTTCTGCTTGCGCTTCCTTGTCTTGGAACAGCACTAGTTTTTCAGTTTCTGTAGAACTTGTTTGTAAGACCAAAGGAAACCAGGCCTGTCATTTGGTAAAGATGTTCATTAAACACTGGCTGCTTCTGCCGTATAGAACATACAAACATTTGGAAAAAGTGACGTCGCTTACAAATAAAGAGCTTACACTATCACGACAAAGCCTTTTCCTGTTTGCATACAATCAAGTGGCAACAATTCTTGCACCGATAAGGAAATATTATTCACTAATTATTGGCAAAGAAAATAGGAGATATAACAAAACATTAAAATTTGAAGAAATCCCATTGAGAAGCAAGAAGCTCATGTCTCTAAATTACAAGAAGTATCTCAAATCGCTTGAAGAAAAGTTTGCTCCAAGAAGTCCTACATGGACTTTTATTAACCAATTTTATGGCTGGCTAGACTGCCAGGGCTTGTGAGCAATGACGGGGATGCATGTTTTATACTCAAAACCCAGCTGAAACCATCATGCAACTCCGATGGCAGTGAAGATCACTCCCCTCATTAATTCAGGAAAAGGAGCCACTTTAGTACCTGGTACTACTAATAGTACTGTAAAACTCCTCCGCCAAAGGAAAAAGGAAATATCACTGGGAATCAGGAGGGTTGCAGGCTTGACCTGAAACCGGCTCCTGACAAAGAGCTGGTAATAGCACTAAAAAATGCTCGTCTGGTATGGACAAGTTTGGTAGCCTAATTGACAAATTGTACATGACGTGTTTCAAAAGGAAGAAAGAAAAAAACGCAGATAGTGTAAACATTACCGGCATGAATTAGGAAAGGATTTAATTTTGTGTTCTGCACCACCCAATGGATGCAGAGACACACAACATCTCACCTGGAGATTTTAATAAGTTGAGGCTTTTCAGTGGGGATCAAGTGGTTGGGAGGCAGAAGCCTGCACACCACCAGGAGTATTGCTAGATATTTTTAGAAGTTATGTACAATATCTCGCCCTCACCTGTATGATTTTTGCTGCGGATCTGATTGCATGTAGGCTTAATTCTTTCATGAGTGCCGTGGCACGTAGATCAGTAACTCCAAGGCTGTGGAGTGGGTTCCTTGTGTGGCTGCTGTACATGGTTCCTGTTGCTCCTAGCAGGATCGTGTTAGGGGTTTACGGTGTCCAAGTAAGCGAGGCATTAGCAGCTGATGTTGTTCTCGTTCCTTTTCTGCTAGTTGAGTAGGGGAAGTGTCTACACAGTACTTTATCTTGATTAAATGTATTGTGTTTGTTTGGTTGTATGTTCTTGGTTTCATAGCTAGGGGATATGGATTGGCAGTGCCATCTGCTAGGTAAACACAGGCAACTCTTCTTGCATTATTGGCAGACCTAGTTTGATACGTGTTGTTTGGGCTTCGTTTGGGGCGTGGTTGCTAAATTTCAGTCGCTGTTGTGCATTGAGATTGGAAGGTAAGGCAAGGTTGAAATCATTCCTATCTGTGTCTCCTCTGAAGGGCGTATAATGCCTTGTTGTACCATTTTTCACGACTGCCTACGTCTGCTTGTGCTAGCAGGCATGCACCCTGCTTACCTTTTCGGATTGCTTTTATAATCATCTATCCAGCAGCGTTATGCCTATTTATAATCACTTTACTTATTATGGAATGACTGCAGCCTGAAAGCATGATGTTTCTCTTTTCTCCAGAGGTGACACTTGCATATTTCCAAAATGAGCATTTTTCCAAAATGAGCACAATGCCTTTCTTGATCAAGTCTTGGTATTTTGTGTGGCACTTTGTGGACTGATGGTTTGGAACCTTTTTTGATCTAGGACTGTTTTTTTTGTATTGGACGTGCATGTGTGCTTTTACAGCATCGAGATCTGAGAAAATGAAGAGCCTGTCTAACCCTGGTTGGCAGGTGTTTAGAGTATCTACTAGTAGGTAAGCTGGAGGAGGGTTTTCCAGGATGTGGATGTCATTGCCACTTTAAGTTTCCGCAGAGCACTTTGCTACGGCATCAGCGCTGTCACGCCCAATTGTTGGCAGTGACGATTCGTGTGATTTGGTTAGTTGGTTTTTCAGTTGAGGTTGTTTTGCCTTGTCTCGTGCAATAAGCTGGCGGAGCCAGGTGTATTGAAGAATGGTTTTAAGCCAGGGTCGAGTCTCTCTCGAGCAAAGGCTGGGAACTGCACTACAGACTGCAATTCTCCTGATAATCTCTCTCTCTTTCTCTGCTGTTTCTCAAGTCCGACTTGACCACTGACGTATACTATACCACACACACTCTAGTCGGCTGCCGCGCCTCTCCTCCCCAGGGCTGGGAAGTTTACTCAACCATCTGGCTGAGCATTGTGCAGTTTACTGAGCTAAGCGCACTCATTCCCTAGGATGCCAGCATGTGCTCAAATTTTGTAGAGATGGATGGTGTCTTTAAATAGCTGGGTGTAGTGTACGATAATTTCTAGGAATTTTGCACGTTTATGCCATTTCATGCGGTTAAGGAAAGAGGATGCTATTTCTTATTTCTTTTTTGCCACAGTGCGCCAGCAATATCTGTCGCAATATGGATGCGTTCATTTATCAAAGCAGCAACAACTCCTGCTAGCTCGGCTCTGTTTATGGTTTTGTTGACGCTTGTCCCTCCAGAAACTATGTGGTGATTTTGTTGGATTGAGGGTGGTGGACTCCAGCTCCAGTTGACTGGGATCCATTTTCTTTGTTTGTGATACAACTCCCATGTGTGAAGGCCCATTCATTCCAGTTAGGGGCCTTGAGTTCTAGCAAGCGCCTTTGTTGTACAAGATGGGAGAGAACCTGACTGTGAAATGTATCGCTTATGTTGCAATATTTGTACAATATTGTATTTATAACCGTTTATTGAGTCTTTGGGGAGTCTACATATTTTTGTCATTCTTGGCAGTATCCTTTCAGTTGGTGGTTTAATGCTTGCGTTTAAAATTTTAAATTGCTGTTGGTGATGGGGCTTTGTTTAACCAAGATGGGTGTAATAATTTGCTCCCTGGCAGCTTTGTTCCAGACTACTAAGATGCCCCATGTTGCTTTTGGCTGGAGTGGTGTTTTGCTTTGCTGGTAAAGGAGTGGCTGTAGCACTTTTTCCTCTTTAATATATTCCAAAAATAGTGCAAATATCCTTGTTTTCAGTGCAGGTTTAGTGAAAAGCGTTGGTGCTGTTTTCCATCCAGTTTGGGAGCAGTAAGAAAGTAGCAAAGGGGGGGTACTGGGAATATGTCAAAAATGTTCCTTTGTTATGCATTCAGAAGCCAGCATTCATTGCCCCCTCAGCTGGTTGACACCATTCTTGCTTTAAATACAAGCCTGCAATATAAGCTGCACGAGGATGTGCTTATATATCTCTTTCTAATTTAATGTGTGCGCAAATTGACAGGGGTTAAAGCTCACCCTGACCACCCAGACCCTATTTTGGTGGCTTTCTATTGGAGAACAGCATATGTTTAGCTGCATCATCAACTACTTCACTGTTCCACTCGATTTCTTGTGCAATGTACTTTACATTACAAAAACTCCATACCACCTAATGTCATGTGGTTTCTTGCAGCGGGTTGTCAGATCCAGCACACGGGTACCTGAAAAGTAGGGTTCTGCCGCGGCTGATAAGACATAAGTGCCCCAATTTGCTACACTGAAAATCATCAGTTCTCTGCTTCAGCTGTAGAACTGGAGTTCTTGCGTAGTGAGCGTAGGTTGAGATCTGGCAAGCACTTTGCACAAAGTGCTGTGTACTCTTGTTTTAGGCATTCTTTTTATGCCTTGTTTTTGCTCGGGTTGTTTTTCCCGCCCCCCCCCTCAGCTTGTGCTTTGACTTGTAGGTGTTCCCATATGAGCTCGCTTGGATCTGACTTATGGACTTGCCGCTTGCTTCTTTGCGTTGTGTTGCTTTTTTGAGGGCCTGCAGCCCATTTTTGGTTGTAGCCTTGGTAGCCGGGCGTTGCAGAGGCCTTGCTGGCTGAACAGTTGTAAGCTCACGGACTTGGCACTTGCGTTGTTTTGCTTTTGTGAGGGCCTGCAGCCCATTTTTGGTTTTGATCTCCCTCCACGGCAGCTTGTTGTAATGACAAAGCCTACAGCAAACTGTAGCATAGAACTCAACTGTTATGGATACCATTTGGAACCAAGTCTGACTGTAGCAACTCGGGGCACGCAACTCTGGGAACATTTGAAAAGCACCCCCATTTTGGGGGTCAGCCGCCCCCCTCTTGGAAGGTAGTGGTTGCCTTTTGGTAAAAAGTAAAAGTCTACGCTGCAAAACACCAGCGTGCACTAGGCTCTTATCTAGTGCTCACAATAGCCAGAGTTCCACCAAAAATCGAAAAAAAGAGAAGCAACGGAGACTGATGAGGATCCGGCGGCTTGTCAGCCATGCAATCCGGTCTGCACCTAGCCTTCTTGAAGCCAGCCGCTCCACCAGTAACCCATCAATCAGGTATAATCACTGTTGTCGTTGTTGAAATGTTTTTGTGTCTTGTTTTTATGGTCTTGTTCAAGCTTTTTCTTGCATGGCAGTGTAGTGCAGGAGCTAGTTGGTGCACTTTGTCCAGTGGGATGCCCAGGTTTAGTAGAGGAAGGTAGAGGTTGCCTCTTGGTTATTTTAGGCAGATGCGATGCGATCCTTTTCTTACTCTATTGGTGGAGGGGTTTTACGGTACCTGGTACCAAAGTGGCTCCTTTTCCTTATTTAATTTGGGGAGTGGTTTTTCACTGCCTGACCAGCAGCTTCCTTCCTCAAGTAGCCTCCATATAACAAACATAAGTAAAGTACACTTAACTTATCACGCAATCTCCAGGTAAACCATTTTGGCCGCTATGCTACATTTCACTCCACTGCCCTCCACACCATCCTATTGGGAGTGGACGGCACCATCTACAATACTCACACAAAAGAACCTCTCAAGGACTTGGGTCTTGTTCTCAGAGAGTCAAGAAACTTGCTTCCAAGCTCCATAGTATGCATTTTTCTTAGAATGCTGATAACTTGTCCGTATCAGATGTGCCCTTCCTGTACTTCCATTACTGACTCTCACCAATGATTTCAGCCTTCTTGCTCCCTTCTCTTGCTCCCTTTTATTTATCAACTTTCAGTTCATTTCAACGCACCACGAAGTAAGGAGTTTGTTATCTACCTTTAACCTATGTAATACGCCAACTCAAAAAACTGCAACCCTCTTGATCCTCATTGAAAAGAAAAGAAAAAGTACGCAGGCAGCAGCAAAAAGTTCCTGCATTTAATTAGGACAAGCAGACTCATTGGCCTGAAGTCGTTATAAACGTTACAGCTCCTATAAAAACATGTTGCTAAGTATTTTTGCCACGCTGCCCATACGAGAACCAACAAATGGTGCATTGGCATCAAATCACTATCTGGATTGGACCTAGAGCTCGTGACCTCAACCATTGACTAATTCCAGCTTTGAACGGCTTGAGCTATTAGGTGGGCAACAGGTAGTGTTGTTACGGCTTGAGCTATTAGGTGGGCAACAGGTAGTGTGTCGTTTGAACGGCTTGAGCTATTAGGTGGGCAACAGGTCCATCAGCCAGAGACTCGGGCTGTAGGCCATCCTTGTAACCCTCGTAACCCTATTAGGTGGACAACAGGTAGTGTTGTTACGGCTTGAGCTATTAGGTGGAAAATAGGTAGTGTAATTACCACTGCCCGCTAGGTATACTCATTGAGCCACATATATCCAGCCAAGTGCTAAGCGAGCGTGACAAAACCCTTGTCTCGTTTTACACCTCTATGCCCAATTCCAAAGCTGCAAGGCTGCCACGAAAAATTTGTATCTAAAATTGAAGAAATGAAACGCCAGCTACACTGCACCAAGCCGTCAGCTTGTCAGCACGGTTACACTTGACCCACTTAACTCCACACTCGCATCGAACAACTAGCTTCACAGGCATACTACACACTAAGTTCCGTCAGCTTGTCGGCACAATTACGACTACTCACGCACAACTCCACGCCTGCATCGAACAACTAGCTTTTCCACGCTTGACTTTGACACTACGACACACAGACACAAACCCGCATGTCAGCTTCTTGGAGCCGACCGCTGTGCTGTACTAGAGGCCAGCTGCAATGACAACTGGGAGGGCACCCTTCCTAGACCTACACATTGGCTACTCAGTCCGCATCTGCCTTCTTTGCTGCTGCGCAGGCTGGAAGCGCACAGCCCTGTGGTTGCGCACACCGCTTCCTTGTTGTCAGGGAAGCTGGAAGAACACATGCCATCCCTGCTGTTGGGGAAGCCATTCCATACTTGATGGTCTCCACGCTTGTGATTACTGCTGCTGGGGTCCACCTCTGCAGGGCTCCGTCGCCGCTGCTGCTGCCAGCTGCTGCTCCCTGTGTGTGTGTGTGTGTGTGTGTGTGTGTGTGTGTGTGTGTGTGTGTGTGTGTGTGTGTGTGTGTGTGTGTGAGAGAGAGAGAGAGAGTGTGTGTGTGTGTGTGTGTGTGTGTGTGTGTGTGTGTGTGTGTGTGTGTGTGTGTGTGTGTGTGTGTGTGTGTGTGTGTGAGCGTGCGTGCATGCTTGTGTGTGGGTGTTTTTGTGCGCGTGTTTGTGAGAGTGTGAATATGTGTTTAAATGCGTAAGTGCATATTTAGGTATGCACGTATGTCAGGAGTAATGACATGAATTGTCAGGAAGTGGGCGGGAGGGGTGGCCTACCTAGACCCATGCCAACCTACCAGTTAAACCTACCAGTTAAACCTACCAGTTAAACCTATCAGTTAAACCTACCAGTTAAACCTACCAGTTAAACCTACCAGTTAAACCTACCAGTTAAAACCTACCAGTTAAACCTACCAGTTAAACCTACCAGTTAAACCTACCAGTTAAACCTACCAGTTAAACCTACCAGTTAAAACCTACCAGTTAAACCTACCAGGGTGAAACCTACCAGTTTGGATCCTCTGAGGTGAAAGTCCGCAGCCAACCCAGCTGCTGCTCTGAGGAGCACTCCCTTGCGTGCTTAAGAAACCTGCGACTTGCACATGAGCACATTTGCATGGGTGCTTTGTGTGTGTTTGATCGAGATTGCAAACCTGCATGTGTATGTGTGTATGTGTGTGTGTGTGCTTGGGCTAGTGTATGTATATGGATGTGTGTACTTGTACGACGCACAATTGTATGCTGACCTCAACCACTAAAGATTAAAAAAGGGCACTAATTGGGAACCTCAAGGTTACCCTCGGGTTCAACTCTCTCTGGTGCAAACAATCACACACATACACACACACGCAGACAGACATACACACACAAACACACATACAGAAACAAACATGCTTACACACATAAACACACACACACACAAACGGTAAGCACACATTCACAAATAGACGTAGGCGCACACTCGTGGCACACACACACAAACACACACACATACACACCTCCATTGCCATTGTCCTCTTCCATGTGAAGCGTACTCATGACTGGGCTGCTACTGTTATTAGAAAAGGAGGCTCCACCACCTGAACAAGTGTGGGTGGACTCATACGGTGTGTGTGTGTGTGTGTGTGTGTGTGTGTGTGTGTGTGTGTGTGTGTGTGTGGTATGAACATGCGTCAAACCCACCCCTCAAAGTTTGTTATGGCTCGTATGTGTGGCTTGTCACACAAACGGTGCATGTTCAGTATGGTCATAGGACAACACACTTTATTTAAGAACGCAGTGTGGACATAGGACAGCACGCCTTATTTAAGAATGCAGTGTGGACGTAGGGCAGCACACTTGTTTATACATAAAGTATGGAAGGGAGCGCTTTTTTTTACACCTCGTGCAAGGATGCAGTGTGGAATTTTTTACCTAGTTAAGGATGCAGTATGGTATGGCCCATCACCGTTACTTTGTTTTGAACAAAGTACGGTAATAAGACGACCTTGCTTGAACAAATAGTGTGCCTTGCTTGAACATATAGTGTGCCTTGCTCCAGGAGGCCCAGAAAAACACAACTTTTGGAACACCAGGGTCAATTGAATTAATAATTACATATTCGGAATCCTGTGATTAAAAGCTATTGATTGATATATAAATGAGTCCGATCCGACGGGGAGGTGTCGAGGGCAATTTTAACCGGTTTTCAGTTTTTGGGAACCCCCCTGCGGAATTTTACTGAGGCATTTCCACGGAATTGTAAACATATCATCGGAATCCTCAGCACAAGCCCCGTCGAATGACACCCTTTTGGGGTGCATTGGGTTAAAGGGGGGGGGGGCTGCGGACATGTCCAAAAGTCAGAGGCACACACGCTCGGGTGCAGACCGCAGGGTGAGTCAAGCTAATGAAGCAACATTTTACCCCAAACTTACAGGATTGTGCCAGCATGAGATAGTCAGTGGAGTTATGAAGAAATGAGGCTCTGTGCAAGCCAGTTCTGGGTGCCTGGTAGGTCACGCATGCATGGGCGTCCGTATCTCAGTTTTTGCCGCATAACTCTGCAACACTTCAGCTTCAGGTCTTGATGAGTATGCATATGGATGCCTATTAGAAAAAGGAGCAGATTGGTACCCTTTTTGTCCATATAAGGTTACTGCATGGGGGGTCTAGGGGTGGGTGGGTGGGTCAGGGGGGTCCTGACCAGTTTTAGGGCATGGTGTACACAACATTTCTTTATTGGGCCTCCTGCTTGCTTAAATATTAAGTGTGCCTTGCTTAAACATAACGTGTGCCTTGCTTAAACATAATGTGCGCCTTGCTTGAACATGACGTGTGCCTTGCTTAAACATAACGTGTGCCTTGCTTGAACATAATGTGTGCCTTGCTTGAACATGACGTGTGCCTTGCTTAAACATAACGTGTGCCTTGCTTGAACATAATGTGTGCCTTGCTTGAACAACACGGGTGCCTTGCTTAAACATAACGTGTGCCTTGCTTGAACATAATGTGTGCCTTGCTTGAACATGACGTGTGCCTTGCTTGAAAATGACGTGTGCCTTGCTTAGACAAAAAGTGTGCCTTGCTTGAACATAATGTGTGCCTTGCTTGAACAACACGGGTGCTTCATTAAAACACACAATGGCGGCATGCTCCCTGTCAACACCACAAAGCACCACAGGCACATGACAGCACATTGCTTTGACGACAGCTGAGCGTGCGTCTTGCTCACAACACCTGCCTTGCATGTGCAACCTGTGACCGGCTTGTAGCTTGTAAATTCACAAGTCTGTAGCGTGATAAGCCTTGCCGACCACAAACGTCTGTAGCGTGATAAGCCTTGCTAACCACAAAAGTCTGTAGCGTGACAAGCCTTGCTAACCACAAAAGTCTGTAGCGTGACAAGCCTTGCCGACCACAAAAGGAAGAAAAGGTGGCAGACCACATCGGTGGTGTGTTTGGCGAATGTCTCCCCCCCGCCACTCAAAGGGGGGGTGTGTGAGTCAGTGTCAAAGATCAAGGAGTCACTCTGATGTCAAAAGCAGCAGCGCACCTGAAACAGCCATCACCCTCTCTTGTGTGCGCCCACTGCCTCCTGAGGAAAAGGGACGTATATGCGGGAGACGTGCGTGTGTGTGTGTGTGTGTGTGCGCCCACTGCCTCCTGAGGAAAAGGGACGTATATGCGGGAGACGTGCGTGTGTGTGTGTCTGTGTGTGTGTGTTTGTGTGCGCGCTTGTAAGTGTTTGTGTATGTGTGTTTGTGCTCATTCGTTTGCCTGCTCTTGTGCTTGATTCTTCCTGCCGTAGGGACGTGTGAATGTGCGCTGTTGAGCTTGCAAGTGTTTTGAGAGTGTGTGTATGTGTGCGTTTTGAAACATGTGGGAAGAGAAGCTGCGTGTGCACATCCACTGGCATGCACAGATGTGTGTGTGTGTGTGTGTGTGTGTGTGTGTCACAAATGTCACACCACCACACCTGTGAATGATGAGGACGTGTGTGTACGGTAAGAGAAGCCACTGCGTGTACCGCCACTGTGGCTGCTGCCTAAGCCATGCTGCACTTCCTTATCAGCTCCTGTGTGCGTGTGTGTGATGTGTGTGCGTGATGCATGTGTGTGTATGTGTGTTTGCAGGGCAGGCTCTGTCTGAAATCATGTGTCACCAATTCCACGTGCCATGCCACCCTTTCCTTTTACCCCCCCCCCCTTCACGCAGTGTTTTGACACATTTCTTGACGCATATTTTCACACTTTTTTACAAGACCCGTTTTTCCTGCTCCTCACCTGTGCAGGTGCCGGGGCTCGCAGGGTTGGACCCACAGGAAGCACTGGTGCCCACGCTCTCCCCCCCAAACCCCACGTTACTTTTCACACTAGCACCACTACCGTTGGTGCCATGCCCGCTCACACACGGCCAGGCGTGCGGCTGCTGTGGTTGCCGCCGCTGCGGCAGCTGCTGGGCGCACGCAGCTGCAGCAATGCAGCCGCCCTGTTGCTCTTGCTGTTGCTGTTGCTGCTGCTGCTGCTGCTGCTGCTGCTGCTGCTGATTCTGGCGATGCTGTTGCTGGTGATGGCTTTGGTGCTGTTGCTGGTGGTAATGATGGTGCTGGTGATGAGGGTGCTGCTGCTGCTGCTGCTGCTGCTGCTGCTGCTGTTGCTGGCCGATGCTCCATGGCATTGCAGGGGCATCCACTGCCACCCACTCCTCATCAGGATCCTGCCACCTGTGCATGCACATGTGTGTGTGTGTGTGCTTGTACATCTGTGTGTGCTTGTGTGTGTGTGTGTGTGTGTGTGTGGTTTTATGCCCGCACGCATGAACTCATGCGTGTGTGAATGTGCGTGTGTGTGAATGTGCACGTGCTCATCAAATACTTTTATACGCACTCAAGTCACACCAGTAAGAGGGGGGTCCTCATTCCTCTTGGGTTGGGCCAAGAGGCACATGACGTACACAGTAAACAAAGCCTGTTGACATACCCACACACAATTAAAATTGCTTGCACGCTCACACGCATGCACGCATGCACACACATGCGCACGTGCTCACGCATGCAAACACATGCGCAAACACTCACGCATGCAAACACATACAGGCATGCATGCGCGCATGCACATACATGTACACAAGAACAGATGCTGGCACACATACACATGCACACACACATGCAAGCATGCCAACATGGACATACACACAAGACCAGAACCCTACCCTACCTTGCATTGCTGACCTCAATCAGCCTCCTCTCGCTGCCGAGCCCTGAGCCCTGAGCCCTGAGCCCTGAGCCCTGAGCCCTGAGCCCTGAGCCCTGAGCCCTGAGCACTAAGCACTGAGCCCTACCTTGCATTGCTGACCTCACTCATCCTCCTCTCGGCGCTGCCCACAGGCACCAGGCTCTCCATCAGATCGACATCCTGCCACCTACAGCTGCTCGGCCTGCAAGTAGAACAACCATGGGTTATACACACGGCTCTGCTTATACATATATGAATTTGCTCTCCAGCAGATCGACATCCTGCCACCGACAGCTGCTCAGCCTGCAAGAAGAACAACCATAGGTTATACACACGGCTCTGCTTGTACATATATGAAGTTTTCATACAGGGTTACTGAAATAAAAGCATACAAGGACACAAAGGTCGTGTTTGGAATTTTGGACACACATATATGGTAAAGATAGGGTTGGCCAGGACCGCACACATACACCGTGTATGACCGTATGTTCGGTGATTTCCTTGCCAAACAATACCGTAAGTACATTGTGCATATATGGTTCTGGCCAACTCTAGGTAAAGCACATACTTGCTGGCTGTTAATGTATTCTTCACACTCACTGACTGTCCTTGTGGGAAAGGCAGACACAATTTGTTTTGGCTGTTCATGCGTTGTGTGTAAGCCCACCTTCTGCCCAAGGAAGGTGCATGTGTGACACTTGAGGGGAATATGCTGTCATCTACATCCATCCACCTGCTGCTGCTGCGTTGCCTGCACTCTTGCAGCTCACAACTACCTGTGAGTATATGCGTGTGAGTGTGCGAGTGTGTGTGCGTCTGGTTGTGTGTATGTGCATGTGTTGGTAAGTGTGTGAGGGAGTGTGTGTGTGTGCATGCGTGCACGCGTACATGCCACCATCTACATCCATCCACCTGACGCTGCTGGGCTGCCTGCACTCCTGCAGCTCACAACTACCTGTGAGTAAGTGCGTGTGAGTGTGCAAGTGTGTGTGTGTGCGTCTGGTTGTGTGTATGTGCATGTGTTGGTAAGTGTGTGAGGGAGTGTGTGTATGCAAGCGTGCACGCGTACATGCCACCATCTACATCCATCCACCTGACGCTGCTGGGCTGCCTGCACTCCTGCAGCTCACAACTACCTGTGGGTGTAAGTGTAGCTCACTACCTGTGTGTGTGTGCGTGTGTGCGTGTGCGTGTTTGTACATGCTGCTGCTGTCAGAGCACCCTTACAAAGCAATAAAACTCCTGTGAATCTCGCTGTTCTGTCCAGGAACTGTGAATCTCGCTGTCCAGGAACTGTAAATTTCACTGCTCTGTCCAGGAACTGCAAGGGCAACAGAGGCCCTGATTTGAGGGTTGGCCAGATTTGTACAAGGACGCCATATTTGACAATTCTTAGATTTCACTGGCCACTACTTAAAATTCACTGGCCACTGCTTAGATGTTACTGGCCACGTCCCTTCTTTTATTCTCACCCCAAAGAAATCTGTCAATCTGTTCCCTACGCAGTAAACAGTCAAGCAATCTGTTCCCTACACAGTACACAGTCAAGCAATCTGTTCCCTACACAGTACACAGTCAAGCAATCTGTTGCCTATGCAGTACACAGTCAAGCAATCTGTTGCCTATGCATACACAGTCAAGCAATCTGTTCCCTACGCAGTACACAGTCAAGCAATCTGTTCCCTACGCAGTACACAGTCAAGCAATCTGTTCCCTACACAGTACACAGTCAAGCAATCTGTTGCCTACACAGTACACAGTCAAGCAATCTGTTCCCTACGCAGTAAACAGTCAAGCAATCTGTTCCCTACACAGTACACAGTCAAGCAATCTGTTCCCTACACAGTACACAGTCAAGCAATCTGTTGCCTACGCAGTGCACAATTAAGCAATCTGTTCCCTACGCAGTGCACAATTAAGCAATCTGTTCCCTACGCAGTGCACAATTAAGCAATCTGTTGCCTACGCAGTACACAGTCAAGCAATCTGTTCCCTACGCAGTGCACAATTAAGCAATCTGTTGCCTACGCAGTACACAGTCAAGCAATCTGTTGCCTACGCAGTACACAGTCAAACAATCTGTTCCCTACGCAGTGCACAATTAAGCAACCTGTTGCCTACGCAGTACACAGTCAAGCAATCTGTTGCCTACGCAGTACACAGTCAAGCAATCTGTTCCCTACGCAGTACACAGTCAAGCAATATGTTCCCTACGCAGTGCACAATTAAGCAATCTGTTGCCTACACAGTACACAGTCAAGCAATCTGTTCCCTACGCAGTAAACAGTCAAGCAATCTGTTCCCTACACAGTACACAGTCAAGCAATCTGTTGCCTACGCAGTACACAGTCAAGCAATCTGTTCCCTACGCAGTGCACAGTCAAGCAATCTGTTCCCTACGCAGTACACAGTCAAGCAATCTGTTCCCTACACAGTACACAGTCAAGCAATCTGTTGCCTACACAGTACACAGTCAAGCAGTCGCTGATCATGAGGGGCATTCAATGATCATTATGGGCAGTCCATAATCACGATGGGCAGTCACTGATTGTGATCATGGGCAATCGCTGATCGTGATCATGGGCAGTCGCTGATCATGGTCGCTGATCATGGGCTTTCACTGATCTTCATGGGCAGCCAATGATCAGGATGCGCAGTCGCTGATCGTGATCATGGGCAGTCACTGATCATGGTCGATGATCATGGGCAGCCAATGATCAGGATAGGCAGTTGCTGATCGTGATCATGGTCGATGATCATGGGCTGTCCCCGATCTTCATGGGCAGCCAATGATCAGGATGGGCAGTTGCTGATCATGAACATGATCATGGGCAGTCGCTGATCATGGTCGCTGATCATGGACAGTCACTGATCTTCATGGGCAGCCAATGATCAGGATGGGCAGTTGCTGATCGTGAGCATGGGCAGTCGCTGATCATGGTCGATGATCATGGGCTGTCACTGATTATGATGGGCAATCGATGATTATGATGGTCAGTCAGTGATGATGACGGGCTGAGTGTACCCACAACATCTCAGAAAAACTGCCATAAAAGCCAGGCACGTTGGAAAACTGTGTGAGCTTGTACACTTCATTTTGTCTAGACGCGGCATATCTGAGGTCTGAATGCGTAAAATTTTGCCAACAACCTTACGCGATCAGGATTTCACGTTTTGCACACCCACCCACCTGAAGGGGAAAAACAATACTACGCAGGCAGTGAAAACCACTCCTCACAATATTAAGGATTAGGAACCACCTTGGTACCGGGCACCGTAAAGCTCCTCCACCAAAGGAGCTGAGGGCAGCACAACCCCATAGTTGTGACGCCCACAACTTAAGCAATGACCAGGCAATCACAATTGTCTCACACACTCACACACACACGCACACGCACACGCACACGCACACTCACTTTCACACACTCACACGCACCTGCAGTCTTCGAGGGTAGCACGCCCTTGACAAGGTCTGAGGTCACTGGGCATGGCTTCTACCAATACATATGTAAACCGTATTCAAAAACTCAAACGCACCTGCAGTTTCTGAGGGTAGACGCCCTCGACAAGGTCTGAGGTCATTGGGCATGGTTTCTACCAACACATATGTGAGTCGTAACCTTACCTTTAAAAACTCAAACACACCTGCAGTCTTCGAGGGTAGCACGCCCTCGACAAGGTCTGAGGTCATTGGGCATGGCTTCTACCAACACATATGTGAACCGTAAACTTACCTTTAAGGTTAAAAACTCAAACGCACCTGCAGTTTCTGAGGGTAGCACGCCCTCGACAAGGTCTGAGGTCAGCACGCCACTGGGCAAGGCTTCAACCAACACAGAGGGTGAGCCGACAGCGGCGAGTGCTGAGGGAGAGCCTGCGTGCATGCATGCATTTGTGTGTGTGTGTGTGTGTGTTTGTGTGTGCAAGCGAGCGCGTATATGTCAGTGTGTTTGAGTGCAAATGGCCTCCACCAACACAGAGGGTGAGCCGACAGCGGCGAGTGCTGAGGGAGAGCCTGCGTGCATGCATGCATTTGTGTGTGTGTGTGTGTGTGTGTTTGTGTGTGCAAGCGAGCGCGTATATGTCAGTGTGTTTGAGTGCAAATGGCTTCAACCAACACAGAGGGTGAGCCGACAGCGGCGAATGCTGAGGGAGAGCCTGCGTGCATGCATGCATTTGTGTGTGTGTGTGTGTGTGTGTGTTTGTGTGTGCAAGCGAGCGCGTATATGTCAGTGTGTTTGAGTGCAAATGGCCTCCACCAACACAGAGGGTGAGCCGACAGCGGCGAGTGCTGAGGGAGAGCCTGCGTGCATGCATGCATTTGTGTGTGTGTGTGTGTGTGTGTGTGTGTGTGTTTGTGTGTGCAAGCGAGCGTGTATATGTCAGTGTGTTTGAGTGCAAATGGCCTCCACCAACACAGAGGGTGAGCCGACAGCGGCGAGTGCTGAGGGAGAGCCTGCGTGCATGCATGCATTTGGGTGTATGTGTGTGTGTGTGTGTGTGTTTGTGTGTGCAAGCGAGCGTGTATATGTCAGTGTGTTTGAGTGCAAATGGCCTCCACCAACACAGAGGGTGAGCCGACAGCGGTGAGTGCTGGAGAGAGATTTCTGCATGTACCGTACCTTAGCATACATCGTTTGTTTATTTGTATACCATACCTTACCGTACTCATCCCGCACCCCAAATTTCATAAAAATTAAGTAGAATCCCGCACCTTCCCGCACCCCCAGATTGTATAATTTTACCCTTCCCGCATCAACCCCGCAGGGCCTCTACCCCTGTTCAGAACCAATAAGTGCTGAGCGAGTGAGAGTGTGAAACAAACAATTCTTAATGAAAGAGAACACCGCAAAAGGGCACAGGAAAGCAAATATGCTGTTCTGCTTTCTATTCTGCTATACTGTACGCCCTTCCCAATTATTGCTTCCTCTTCCTCAAGCCACTATCACCGCTGCTGCTGCTGCTGCTACTTGTGTATGCTGATGGTATTGCTGCTGCTGCTACTTGTGTGTGCTGATGGTTGCTTGGGTGCAGGCAGCCTTGGTGACCTCGTCTGACCCACCTGCTCATCTGCTGCTAGACTGGGTTGCTCTGACCTGCTCTCATAAATGCACAAGCGTTGCAGCTTGGTCCTCTTCAACCCACACACTTACACAAGCGCAAATAAGGGAAGAGTGTATCATATCATACAGGTATGAGACACAGTAGGCATGAAATAGGCAAATGTAGCGTAGCTGCCAAAAGAGCTAACTCAGAGATGTGCAGTAAGTAAATTATACATCATTTACGCAATTTCCAGCTAAGCTGCGAGCACACACTTACACACAAGTTTGCGCACAGGCATAAAACTCTTGATCCGCACACCATAGTGTGCGCGCAGGGCCAAAGCTGAGTGCAGAAAATGCAGCACACGCAGACACACATCTCACCTGCACCTAGATGGTTAAAAGCAGCGTTGGCCAGAATTAAGTATATACCCCGCGTACGACCGTATATTTGGTGAATTCCCAGCCACGCATACCGTATATACACCGTATATATGTAGTTCTGGCCAGTTCTACTTATAAGCAATCCTTACACCGTCAATCCGAGCGCTGAGAGCAGAGCTGTAAGCTGATACACACATGTCACATGTCTCACCTGCATCTTGATCAAAATTGCAGATAGCCCCTCCTCTGTAGCGGACGCTGAGCTCCCTCCCAGCTGCAGCACTCACATTTGTCCAAGGGCTACTGCTGTTCCAGTCCTGCGTGTGTGTGTATGTGTGTGTGTATGTGTGTGTGTATGTGTGTGTGTGTGTGAATGTGTGTGTGTGTGTGTGAGTGTGAGGTTCCCATGCCTAATCAACCCACGCATATTCATGCATTGCTTCATTCGGTCGGTCCTAATGTACTGCACGCATACATATGCATTGCTTCATTCGGTCAGTCCTAATATACCGCAAGCAAACCTATGCATGTATTACCTGGCCGGCCCTATACCACACCATACCATACCATACCATACCATACCATACCATACCATACCATACCATACCACTTATCATTCATTTGTAGGGTTGGCCAGAACCGTATATGTACACCGTATATGACCGTATGTATGGTGTATGGTGATTTCCCTGCTACAATTATTGTATATACTGTATAATATACACCGTATATGCGCATGTATGTATGGTTTCGGCCAACCCTATTCAATTGTGTGCACGTGTGTCAGCTAACCTATGAGTGTAATGCAGTGTCTTAGCCACACATCTGACTGTATTAGCGTGTTGTGCATGTGTGTGTGTATTTTGTTGATGTGACTGTATTAGCGTGTTGTGCGTGTGTGTATTTTGTTGATGTGATTGTATTAGCGTGTTGTATGTGTGTTTGTTTTTTGTTGATGTGACTGTATTAGCGTGTTGTGTGTGTGTTTGTTTTTTGTTGATGTGACTGTAATAGCGTGTTGTGTGTTTGTAATTTGTTGATTTGACTGTACTAGCGTGTTGTGTGTGTATTTTGTTGATTTGATTGTATTATTGCGTTGTGCGTGTGTGTACTTTGTTGATGTGACTGTATTAGCGTGTTGT
>Ga0307942_1001222_pt1 | contig 20193 bp, 20 predicted proteins | sample OrgLakmetagen175_FD_201846 | JGI IMG/M metagenome (GOLD analysis project Ga0307942, IMG submission 201846) | Saline water microbial communities from Organic Lake, Antarctica - #175 | ecosystem: Environmental > Aquatic > Non-marine Saline and Alkaline > Saline | place: Antarctica: Organic Lake... | reverse complement strand
GCAACCGTTAAATGTGGCTTTGATCTCCTTTGTACAGTGTAATGGTCATACCAGATGTACATGCACACTTGTGGCCAACTTCATGCATGAAGCGGAAGAAGAGCCTTGCACACGCACTTCATTTGAGCCATGCTGAACTGCTTGAACCCTAGCATCGGTCGCAGGGGCTCAAGGATCATCCAAGTGGCAAGCATTTGCATGATCATCACGATGTTTGTCAGGGGAAACACCTGAATGTGTGATCGCAGTGCATCCACCAAACAACTTTTGTGTCAAGAAAAGCACGTACTGTGTGATAGCAGTGCATCGACACAGCTTTTGTGTCAAGGAAAGCACGTACTGTGTGATAGCAGTGCATCGACACAACGTTTGTGTCAAGGAAAGCACGTACTGTGTGATAGCAGTGCATCGACACAACGTTTGTGTCAAGGAAAGCACGTACGTGACAGTTGCATCGACCAGTTTTGTCAAGGGAACACCTCTTTGATAGCATTGCATTGACACGATGTGTGTCAAGAAAAGCACGTTTATGAAAGTCGCAATAACCATTTGTGTCAAGCTTGAGGGTTTGTGCATTTCACTGTGGGGGTTGTAACTACTGATAGTATCAAGCGGGGTTTTGTGTGCAGAAGTCTGTAATGAGGCTTGCATTAAGACTGTTTTCAAGCTTGAGTTTTTTGTGCAGAAGTCTGTATTGAGACAAGCATTACGAGTTTTGTCGAGCTTGATGTCCTGTGCGCAGGAGTCTAGGGTATGGGCTTGCACCAAACATCCTACACCAGAATCCGCTGACAAAATAAAGCCGGAGTGGTCTAAATTGCACAGGGATCGTGATAAGTGTGGTACGCTAATTCCTGGTGACATGCAACCAGAGCTGTGTGTCAAGTGCACTACAGTTTCATTTCTGAGTGGTTAAGCTGAAACTGACAGATGTTCTGTACGGTGAAGCAATCAGCACATGCAGTGGGTTGTGTGCCTGCTGATACATAGAGGCACGCATCATGTGTCATGTGCAAAAGCAAGCGTAGCGATGAGATATGGGAGTAGGTCCAGGCTGAGCAAAAACAAGTGTAGGATGAGAGATGGGAGTAAGTCCAGGCTGTGCAAAAACAAGCGTAGGATGTGAGAAGGTCCAGGCTGTGCAAAAGCAAGTGTAGGATGGGAGTAGTCCAGGCTGTGCAAAAGCAAGTGTAGGATGGGAGAAGGTCCAGGCTGTGCAAAATCAAGTGTAGGATGGGAGTAGGTCCAGGCTGTGCACGAGGCAAGGTGTGGATGGGAGTGGACAGGTGGTGTGTGGATGAGAGTACTTCTTCCGACTGCAGCCTGTGCACGAGGCAAGGCACAAAAAAGGAGTCAAGGCACAAATAATTATTATTTTTCTTCCGTGTGTTCTGCTGTGTGCGTGTGTGTGTGCGTGTGTGTGTGTGTTTGTGTGTGTGTGTGTGTGCGCGTGTGTGTGTGCGTGTGTGTGTATGCGTGTGTGTGTGTGTGTATGTGTGTGTGTGTTTGTGTGTGTGTGTGTTTGTGTGTGTGTGCGTGTGTGTGTGTGTGTGTGTGTGTGTGCGTGTGTCCACCTTGCAGGCAGTCATATCGCGCTGCACATTCATCGAAGGGACAGGGCTTGTGATGCATGATCGATATAAGTACTGTGATGCTCCTCCAGGGTGCATAGTGCAGTACCTTACCTGTGGCTCTGTGCGCAGCACAACAATGAACCAATCTTGAACACGTGAACTATGATACCCGTAAAACCATCACCACCACCCTCGCCCCGCTTGTATTTTTCACGAAAGAAAGATAGAAGCCAAACAACAGTGAACACAGCACATGCTTTGAAGCTACCTATAAAACTACAACCACCACCATCCTCCCCCTCGTATCCCACACGAAAGGAAGCTGCACTGACCTGCATTGTGTACCTGTGCATGGAAAAAGGCAAGCAAATTCCACGGGTGAGTTGAAGGAGCCATGTGCTGAGCTAAGTCTTCCTACTGGCAGCTCAATCAACATTGGAGATATGAGATATGGTATGCAGGTAGGATGCAACCAAAGGTCATAGGCAGGTTCGTAAGGATCTATGTCATATTGCACCACACACGTGTATAAGCATGTTTGGAGGGCTGCCGCATTTAATTCAAGCGCTCGTTAGATTCTTGTGCAAGTCAGGGAGGATGCATATCCCTGCCAAAGATACTGCGTGTACATGTTTAATACTAACACAATAGAGATATACAACACAGTACATGTACGATTTAACTCTATATACAAGCGCTGGTAGCATGATCACAAGTGTAAGTTAAGAGTGGCGTGCAAAGCAATAAAGCAATGTATGTCTTCTGTGGACATACGCCACTCACTTATTCACAAATGTCATGGCCACACTGATCACCATGTACGCTACAGCAGAGGCAGCTGGTGCGGTCTTTGAGACGAGAGCTGGCGCTGCCTGCATTAATTGTCGCAGCGATAGCACTGAAGTCGAGCGCGGTGGGTGGAAAGATTGAGAGGCAGGCTATACAATGGAGAGCTGCGTGAGGTAATGTGAAAAAAACAACCCACCAGAGCCACATTCTTGGGAAGCAGCGGGCTTGCACTACGTATAAGTTTGCCCATGTGTTTTTTTTGTTTTTGTATTGAGCGCACACAAGAGCACAGGTGTGTGTTTTGTTTGTTGGTGTGTGTGTGTGTGTGTGTGTGTGTGTGTGTGTGTGTGTGTGTGTGTGTGTGTGTGTGTGTGTGTGTGTGTGTGTGTGTGTGTGTGTGTGTGTGTGTGTGTGTGTGTGTGCGTGTGTGTGTGTGTGTGTGTGTGTGTATGTGTGTGTGTGTGTGCTTGCATTCAAATGTATTGTTCCTTTTTGGATAACTCACTCAGATGAGCCCAGCATACTTTTTGTCAGTCAACTTCAAGAGAATCTAAGACCACATGGGATAGCCAAACCTGAATCAAAATGATAAATTAGAATTAATATTTATATTAAGGGTCTAATGATGGCCCATTGTAGGCGGACGAGTAGCATATCTAAACATTCAGTTGGAGTTGTTACTGGCACACCTAGGTCTCAGCTGAGGCATCCACTCCTGAGGCAGAATCAAGAATGTGTACATCAAACCAGGAGGCTCTTGAGGGTGCACTGCCTCGCCACAGCCAACTTGGTTTTGCCCGACGTGCTTGAAAACATGCGGAAGACGCTGTGCATTAACGGTGCCTACAACGAGGTGATTGTTTTGGATTCTGGACTCCTTTTCTTTAGTGTACACACCCATGTACGCACGTGCACAAAGGAAAGATTACCCGTAATGCTGGCTGGTATAAAACAACGTGCTCTGCAGACGTCTGTGTCAGGGATTGGACGCCACCTCGGCATCAATGTGCGGTGGAGCGTCCACTGGAACAGGTGAGCAAATGGCAGATCCCAACCCTGTACGCCTTACCATGTAAGGGTACTCCACTTGGGCATGCACATGAAACAGCATGCTTTTTCGTCAGGCACAGCACACCAGCAGCGCTATTTTTCATTAGCTGGATAAGTGTGAAGCTTACATGTCTTTCATTAGAGGCGGCCACAGGGCTCAGGACCACGCACATGCAATACTCTGTTCCGCTTGCAGTAATGGAGCTTTTGTTGAGGAGATCAACGGCAAAGAACTCAACTTCCTGTGGGGGTGTGATGGAAAGCACGACAGCAGCTCCTGGGAGGTGAGACGCGTGAATACGAGATTGGATTACGACGTATTTATTCTGGTATGGTTGCCATCCTATGAGGGCAGCAGTGTAACAAACAAACTTCACATCAATTGTAAGCACACTCGATATCAAAAGCATGAAAATTGTAGCACACCTGAAATCAAAAGCACGAAAGCACGGAAAGCAAGCTTGCAAAAAGACATGGGCAGACAGGCAGATAGGCAGACAGACAGACAGACAGACAGACAGACAGACAGACAGACAGACAGACAGACAGACAGATAGACGAACGGATGGATGGACGGACGAGTAGATTCATTACATCTCCTTAAAAGACTTAACCATCAAAGTCCTACATGCAGAAACACTTTGTAGCCTCGAGCATGCACAGCAGCAAAAATCTCAGCAGCCAATTGAGTTAGAGATAGTGAAGTGCATTCCTTTGTGCACACTACTTCCAGAATCCATTCAAGTTCCTAGCTCCCTTGTTCGACTGTAAGTGTCCATTAAAAGATTCCTGCAAGTCACACATGTTTCTGCTTTCAGTAGTATGCAGTTGCCTAACTTGTGCGCAGGTTGACACGTCGGGTGTGTCTCGTAGCCTGGAGTTTGATGATCATGAAGCCGTGCTGATCAGCACTTGGGTGCGCACAGGCGTGTGGCTGCAGGTGAGATGTGTAATGTGTAGGATCATTACCGCAGACACACACACTCACGCACACACACACGCGCACACACACATACACACACACAAATACATAGAGACACACAAACACAGAGACGCACACACACACACAAACACACATACACACAAACGCATAGAGGCACACACATGCAGACACACGCACACAGTGTCGGTGGCTCATACCAGTGTACGCACTCGGTATCAAGTACTTTATTACTAGGGTTGGCCAGAACCATATATATATGGTGTATATACGGTATTTTTGGCAGGGAATTAACCAAATATACGGTCATATACGGTGTATATATACAGTTCTGGCCAACCCTTTATGTTACGCATATGGTGCTGCAGCCCCATATCACGGATAGGCTGGATTTGGAGCTGGAAGTGGGGCCATTGGCACTAGGTGACCAAGCTGGGGCAAGAGGAGGCAGCAGCAGTCCATCAAACAAGGTAAGTCAGTCCTCCAAAAGGGGTCATTCACACTTAGATGACCAAGCTGGTACAAGAGGTGGTAGGAGTAGTCCACCGAACAAGGTGGTTAATACTCCCATGCCCCCAAAGGTAAGAATAAGAGCCCTAAGTGGGGGAGCAGACGGAGGGCGTGAGAGGTGTAAGGAACACCGTCAGGTGTGAAAACGAGTTCACATCTTCACTGTGAAGAAGTCAAGAAGGGCTTTATGTGCCCATTCCAGTTGCAACACTTTTGCCTCACTGCTGTGTAACCCCATTGACTCATTCTGCATTTTACATGAACTATAGTCCTGTGTCGCGCTGCACCAATACGGCTGCACCTACATCCGAATCAATTGGGGTGTTTGTTCAGAAGTCTGGCAGCCGTCTATCTTATCATACATACTAGACATTAAACATGATGTACATTTATAAGTTTATGTACAAATTCAAACGCACACATCTGGGTCGCACCCATAAAACATCAACCATGTGCCTGTGTGCAGGGTCTAGCAGGGGCAGATGCCAACAGCTGTTTTATGTCCTCAAGTCCCTCTGCCCCGGAGGCAGGCTCATCTGCTTCCCTCTCTCTGACTGGCTCGGAGCTTCCAGGAAATGTGCGGATCCGGGTTAAGATCAAGGGTGGAAGGGTGAGTGTGTGCAGCTGTGACTGTGCCTGTATATGGTTACAATGCTTACAATGGGGGGTGATTTTCAGACTGCCTGTATATGTGTGAGCATATTGCACGCGCGTGAGTATAAATCACCGTAGATTGAGAGCATCTGTGTACGTCAATTGCAGTGCATTCGTAAGTTTTTGGTTACAATGCAGTAAGCCTTGTTTGAGAGTAAGGGAGGGAGGAGTGTGTCATTGTACCAGCAGGTGTCAAGCCACACCCAACACAAACATGTACAAGACACAACCCAAGTGCTGGAGGAGGTAAAAAGATCAGAAAAAGACACAGGCAACCATAATCATTGTCCACGTCACAAGTGTGTTGTGAGGCATTGCATATTGCATCAAAATGTGCTGTAGAAAAGGAGCACTTAGTCAGTAACGTCACCATAAGATAGGGTGCTTCATTTCTACAGCTACCATTCTTTGCTGCTTACGATTAGGATTGGCCAGAACCGTGTGTATACACTGTATATGACCATATATTATATGGAATCCCTGCCAAGAATACCGTACATAAACTGTACCATATGATATATGGTTCTGGCCTACCCTACTTATAAATGCTATCGCACCATGTGGGGTCTACATTCTTGCTCCAAGCTGTTGCCCTGAATCTTTTCATGATGACCTGTCCACTTATGTATATGACTGCATTCTGCACAAGCTCTCTCTCTATCTATCTATCTATCTATCTATCTATCTCTCTCTCTCTCTCTCTCTCTCTATCTCTCTCTCTCTCTCTCTCTCTCTCTCTCTCTCTCTCTCTTTCTCACTCACTCACGCGCGCGCAGCTAGTCACTTTCGTAACACAGATCTGCACTATGGTTGTGCTGCTCCAATCTTGCAGCTTGTTAACATTGTGGACGTGTGCCCGAGCAGCTGGGTGGTGCAGTCCCTGCAGCAGCCGCTGTGTGGAGATGTGGAGATCTGGCATTTTGGCTCCTGGCGACCTTGGTCAGCAGAGTGAGTGGGTAGCATGCCTTCTTTTTATAATAATTTTGTACAAGCAGAAATGTGTGTGATTATGTGTGTGGCTGTTCATCCTCCTAACATTATTTTTTGTACACGTGCTTTTCTTCCCAGTGACGCCATCCAACAGGTGCCTTGGGGGCGAGTGCCAAAAATTTATAGGACTCCTCAACGCTTCTCTCTTACAATGTCTTTGGTATCCATGCTTCATCTACCCCGTTGAGCTCATCCACCGGGTTTTAGCAGGCGAGATTTAGGCCTGTGTATGTTGCTTCACGGTCTCTCCTGACAGAGTACATACTGCTGCTCATGCGTGCGCAGCATGCGTGTATTCTACCCCAGCGAGCTCATCCACCAAGCTGTGGCAGGGGGGCGGCATGTGTACAAAGTCCAGGCCTGCAACACTCAACCCAAGCACCTCCTCTCTTTATACCAGCTGCCTGTGATGCCCCTGCTGCCTAATGACACACACTACGACAGCAGTGTGTCCAGTGCGGTGCCGGTAAGCAACAGCTGATGCGTGCGTTATCGTGTGTGTTTGTGTGTATGTGTGTGTGTGTTTGTATGTGTGTGCGCGTGAGGGTAATCTCTTTGTACCATTTGCCTGTGATGCCCCTGCTGCCTAGTGACACACACTACGACAGCAGTGTATCCAGTGCGGTGCCGGTACGTAACAGCTGATGCGTGCGTTGTCGTGTGTGTGTATGTGCATGCTTGTATTTGTGTGCGCGTGAGGTTTATATCTTTGTACCGGTTGTCCGTGATGCCCCTGCCGCCTAGTGACACACATACGACAGCAGTGTGTCCAGTGCGGTGCCGGTAAGCAACAGCTGATGCGTGCGTTATCGTGTGTGTGTGTGTGTGTTTGTATGTGTGCACGCATGCGGGTGATCTCTTTGTACCTGTGAGGCTGTTGCTGCCTAGTGTTTGGTGACACGGGCTGCAATAGCAGTGCGTCAAGCATGCTGCTGGTAATAGTAAGAGTAGGGTTGGCCAATTTCGTTTAGTTACACCGTATATCTGCACCGTATATTATCGTATGTTTGGTGATTTCCCTGTCAAAAATACCATATATTCACCGTATACCTGGTTTCTGGCCCGCCCTAAATAAGTGCTGATGTGTGCGCTTACTTGTGTGTGTTTGTGCTATGTTGGTGTGGTTTACAAATCTTATTAAATGTGTGCCCAGTGCAGGTCACATGAAGAAAGGACAAAATGTGTTTATTCTGTAAGATGTCCTTTAAATGGTTGTGCATGGTTGGATGTATGCTCTTAGCTTTGGAATTTTTTACGCTGTCTTGTTAATGAAGAGCCACCTGAAGAAAGCACCGCTAGTGCTTTTGTGAAGTTTCATGCCAAAAATGATCAAGCAGCTGGCCTTCTGCCGCTATCATGCTATCAGGCGCGGTGGTTCTTGAAATTCTTTTTACAACTGCAATTTGCCACAGCAGCGTCATAGATCTTCGCATCTACTAACACGTGTTATAAACACGGGCATCTAAATTACATTTCAAGCACCTAAAAATACACACTCGGTCGTCCCCATGCCAAAAGTCCCTCTAAACAGTGCCAAAAAGCTAATTCATTTAATCATGGCCCCCTCTACCTCATCTGACCTCATCTAAATGCAACATTTTCTCAACCATTGAGCTCTGCCGGAAATGTTAGCATGCTGGGGAGCTGTGTGGGTTCAGGTGCCTATTTGCACCCACATTGGCAGAAAAAAGGAGCACTTCTGAACTTGCACCTGTTTTTTGTTCCCATAACCATCTTAACTTTTTTACATAATTGCGGTTGAGCCGATCGGTGGCTGACTTAAATTTGAAGGAATTATTTGAAGCATGACATACAGCAATCTCAGGTCCCAAAATGGTGAAGTGGTTGAGAGATATGGTTTAAGCTTGTTGGCAAGGGAGTGGGGGAGGGGGGTGCATGGTGCATGGGAACGACCTCTGGTGCAAGTCGTCATCACAACTTTCACGAACTACACACTCATCCATACAAGCAGGTATGGCGCTCGCTCAGTGGTCACCTGCTGGTGCGGCCACGCCTCGATGGCGTTACAAATCACCACGCATTCATTACAACAATCACACACACACACACGTAATCAAAACAGGTATGGCGCTCGCTCAGTGGTCACCTGTTGGTGCGGCCGCGCATCAATGGCAAAGACAGCGGCGGCTACATGATTCTGGACACTGGTGCATCTGGATTTGTGATCACACATGCGGCGGCTGTGGACCTTGGACTTGCTTCCTTCGGGGAGCTGTTTGCTGCAAGCATATCAGGGAAGGTGCGTGCACGCCCTGAGTGGCGAGTTTGACTGTGTACGTTGTGTTGGTGAGTGTGCATGTCATCCTGCATATGTTTATGGTATGTCAATACTCCTCTGTATATATAGACCACATTTAGGGAGCTGTTTGCTGCAAGCATCTCAGGATAGGCGCGTGTATGTAGGAGTGTTTATAAGAATGTTGTAAGAATGTGCGTGTACCTAAATGCGTGATTGTGCCTTTGTGGAGGGAAGGGGGAGGGCTGGTGCATGCGGTGGTATTGTTCCTGCTTTCAGCCCAGGCTTTGTTCAAACTTTGACCAATTATTAGGTGCACAGAAAAGAGGAGGAGGTGGGGATTACTGAACTACCTCAGATGTGAATATTCCGGGCGCACTTCCAGTGAGCATGTCCATATGTTTAACACGTCTGCCTGCATCTGCTGCTTGCAAATGCATGGATGCATGACACAGAACATCCCTCCTCGTCATGATACTTAGGAAGACGTGTCCCTTTTTTGAGTTTGTCACGGCAGAGATTGTTGTATCCAGGAATCGTCAATATTGCACGCACCAAATCCCGGATATCACAGCTGATTCCTTGCATGTGAGCAAGAGGAGAATGTAACAAGCCAGCAGATGCACAACATGTTATGTCATTCCTGTGATGAAACAGCGTACACTCACATACACACATACATATATTTTCCACTCACGCGTACAATCTCACACACACACACTCACACACACTCTGCGCAGGTGCAGACCCAGTTTGTGCGTGCCCAAACGTGGGGCCTGGGCCCCCTCAGCATTCACCAGCCCGTCATGATGACCATGGCTTTGGACGGCTTAGTGAGGGGCGGACCGTTGGACGGAGAAGTCATCGGCATCACTGGCTACGACCTGTTTAGGTGCGTGCTTACAAGTTCAGGATAGTGCTTGATCAGCTTAGGCTGGAAGGAGCGTGTAAATTGTTTTATGTCTTGCAATAGGGTCATTGGCTACGACCTGCTTAGGTATGTGCTTACCAGTTCAGGATAGTGCTTGATCAGCTTAGGCTGGAAGGAGCGTGTAAATTGTGTTATGTCTTGCGACGGGGTCACTGGCTACGACCTGCTTAGGTGCGTGCTTACAAATTCAAGATAGTGCTTGATCAGCTTAGGCTGGAAGGAGCGTGTAAATTGTGTTATGTCTTGCAATAGGGTCACTGGCTACGGCCTGCTTAGGTGCGTGCTTGGCTATGATTTTTTCAGGTGCGCGCTTGTCGTAATCAGGATAGGGCCGGCGAGAGCTCTCGTACCGTGTCGTGCAGTGTTGGGTTGATATCACTGAGAGCTGTCAGGATGTGTTTGTGGCTGGTCAATGTTCAATGTTCGATCAGTAACCGGGTTCTCACCTAATCTGACCAATCTCCTCTCCTTATTAGACATTTAAATGCGTCTTGCACAAATGTTCAAAGGCGCACACACACAAGCACACACATACGCAGACGAGCAAACACATGCACACACACATGCACACTCATGCACACACATACACACACGAGCACACGCACACACGCACGCACACGCAACCACACACACACATACACACACACGCACACACACGCACGCACACGCAACCACACACAGGCGTTCCGTGGTCCAGCTGCCCCAGCAGGGCAGCACTGGTGTGATGCACCCTGTGACACGCAGCCAAGGCAGCAGCAGTGGCTACAGCACCAGCAGTAGCAGCATGTGCGACAGCGACAGGGACGGCGGCGGCGACAATGGTGTAGAGGCACGCGACTCAGCAACCACTGCTGCTGGCCTAGAAGCTTCGGCTGTGGCCGTGACCCTGGTGCCTCCCCCTGGTGTGAGTGGCCCCCCGGATGACCTGGCACCTGCCGCAGCAGCAGCGCAGGCAGTGACAGCAGTAGGCGGGTCAACACCAGGGCCTGCACTTGAACAGGTCCATGGCGAGCCTGCGCACGTGCAGGACGGTGGCGAACCTGTGCACGTAGGTATGCAAGGGAGGGCAGATCCTGTGGGGGCTGAGGGTGTGGGTATGCAAGGGGGCCTGTATCCTTTTGAGGGGCCAGGCTCTGTGCAGTGTGAGATAGAGGGTGATGGGGGCAGAGTCGGGGGCCGCAGCCATGGTGGTAGTTGTAGCAGCAGTAGCAGTAGCAGAGGCACTAGTAGCAGCTTAGTTGGGGGTAGCGATGTCAGCAGTGGCAGTAGCTTAGGAGGGGGGGGTAGCAGCAATAGCGAGCGCAGTAGCCACAGCAGCAGCGACAGCTTAGGTAGTGCAGGGGGGAGACGTAGCGATGGTGGTAGCTTGGTAAGGGAAAGTGGGAGTTTAGGTAGTGATATCAAGGATGGCAGTCTCTCTGTAGCAGGTTTAGAGCAGCAGCAGCAGCAGCAACAGCAGCAACAGCAACAGCAGCAACAGCAACAGCAGCAACAGCAACAGAATCCAGGCCAGGCGTCGTCCTCTGATACAATAGTCCAACCCTCTCCAAGCAGCATGACAGATTTAGGAACTGGAAGTAGCAGTAGCGGCAGCAGCAACGGCAGCACGAAACTTAGAAATACAAGCAGCACAAACCTTGCTAGTAATAGCAGCAGTAGCAGCAGTGGCGGTGGCAATGTGGGGAGTAGCGACAGCAGCAGCAGCGGCGGTGGCAATGTGGGGAGTAGCGACAGCAAGGAGGGAAGCAAAAACGTGGGCAGCAGGAGGTCACATGTGAAGACCAAGAAGGCAGCCAGTCCCAGCTCCAGCCGTAACAATGCAGGGTGCCCACAGCAAACTATGCATCTGTACGACCCTGGCCTCTTTTCTGATGCCCTCGCACACAAGTGGCAATGGCACACGTTCAGCATGGTACGTTACTGCAGCTCCTCAGTCTCGGCCTCAGCGCTTGTGTGTGTGTGTGTGTGTGTGTGTGCGCGCGTGTGTGTGTGTGTGTGTGTGTGTATGTGTGTATGTGTGTGCGCGCGTGTGTGTGTTCGCTTGTGTCTGTGTTCGTGATGTTTCAGGTTTTGATTTTTGAGGGTGAAGGACAGCGGCAAGGAGCGTGTTGGAATCAAAGTGGCAAAATTTTCCTGGGTTTGTGTTTTTGCGTATTGCGTGTGGGAGGGGGGTAAGGCATGGAATAAAAAAGCGTTGAGAGCAACACACACACACTTACACAGACACGCTCACGCATACGCAAATATACACACACACACACATCAATGCACATGCAAACACAGCAACCACTGTCTATTCTTTTCCTCCCCTTTGCAGATCTCAAACCTGCCCCACCTGAAGGTCAGCTTTCAGACAGGATCTGGCGAATTGACCAGCGCACTGCTCATGCTAGACACAGGCGCGTGTGGTGCTGACATCATGCTTCACGCACGAGCCATTCAAGAGTTGCAGATTGGAGATCTGGGGAGGTGCGTGTATGTATGTGTGCATGTGTGTGTGCGTGAGCACGTGTGTGTGTTGGCATGAGGGCACGAGTAGAAGCGTGTGTTTATGCGTGTGTGTACTTGTGTATTTGTGTGCGTGCGTCCATGCATGGTCAACAGGTTTGTGTAAGCATGTGCTGCAGATTAGGTGCATAATGTTAGTGCAGATGATGTTCATTGTGCTAGTGTAGCTTGGCTTGAATCTCTGTTCTGAAATCACTTCAACTGCACCACTTTCCCCTTGATGTAACCTCCTTCTCTTCTACTGACACCACAGCAATAATGGCGGTGTTTGTCTGGAAGCACAACGTAAATTTACGGACCAGCTGTGCACCCTATCCAACCAATTGCCCGCACCAGCTGTCCGTCTGGTTCATCACATGTGCACCGCAAACCAGCTATCCATCTGTTAGTCCACGTGTGCATCCACGTGTACATCTGTTAGTCCACGCGTGCAAAAAAATTGCACATCCTGTTCACTCGTTCTCACACGCTGCACCATCCACTAAAACCTTTGCTGTTCCCAGGTCAACCACACAATACGTGCGTGGCGTGGGTGGCGCCACCAATACACGTGTGGATATGGTCGACCTGCCGTGGGTCGAGGTGGCAGGGATGCGCTGCCATAAGGTGTGTGTGTGTGGTGTGTGTGCGTGCGTGTGTGTGTGCGCGCCCAATGTACGAGCGCATATTAATGGCAAATTCTAATTAAATAAAGTGCATAAATTGGGCAGTGCAATGAAGCAAATCTCGCTGCATTGTTTCGTAGAAATGATGGCCCCTCGTGCTGCAAAGCACACATCACCTTCTTCTACTCATTTTCCCTTTCGTCTTGCTAGTAACACGTTGCGTCACCCTTTTAGTCTGCGGGTATGATCAACTAGCATCATTGCAAAAGTAGCAGGATGTGCGTTCACACACTCCCCTTCTGTTCACATCCTGCTGCTTGGCATTACCCTAAGAAAAAATGGTCGGTATTGCAAACAGTACTGTCAAAAGCAACTTGTTGCTTCAATAATTATGCATCGTCTGAGGATGCGGAGAGCCCTGACCCCCTGACAGTGGGTCACTTTACTTGGTTGATGTCGTGGATGGTTTCACTGCCTGTGCTTTCCCTTTTAGTGCTTTTTTTAAACGCCCTATATAGTGCTTAACTCTCGGTCTTTTCACAGGTGAAATGTCTTTACGCCAAGGGCATCTCAGGCCTTGACATCAGCATTTACTCAGCAGGCATCATTGGTGGAGACCTTTTGGCTAGGTTTGAAGTTGTCATTGACTACGCACGCAAGCGTCTTGGCCTCCGCAAGCTGGAGGAATGAGCTAAAGTCTTAGTGTTTCTTTTAAGCTACGTCAAAAACCTTTTTTCCTTTAATATTAGGTACCAGATCTATCTTCGATTTGTTGGATCCTCTCGAAGACTCAAGGCAGAAGGCAGATATTCGAGGCTTTGTTTCCACCGTGGTCTACCGTACAGAGATGTAATCATTCCGCACCCCAATTAATTTGTTTTGCAATTCCGCACCCAATCCGCACCCCTTTCAATAACTATTATTGTCCTATCCGCACAAATCCGCAGGGCCAAACAACCCCTGATGTGGCCCCAGACCTCACCATTGCTTCATTATGTGCATAAAAGTTACTTTTGCAAAAGATATTGACCACAGGGTGGGCTGTTGCCACCCTTTGCATGCAAACAGGAGCCGGGCAGGTTGGTACCACCAAGCAAGAGTTGTCAAACTGCTCAAAAAAAAAACTGACTGCACTCTAGTTGCTCATTCCAAGTTCTCATTCCAAATCTGTGTTTGCGCGCAACTTACACAATTTGAGCTCAATCATTTAAATTCAACAATCTAGTCCATGTCTCTCCCTCCTCATCCCCACTGCTCCTCCCCCACGCTCTCTTCCTCGCTGCCCTCCCCATCTTCCTTGCTGGCACTGCCCCCCCCCCTCCTACTGTCATCCTCAATAAAACTACATTAATTGATTAAATCCCTCAAAAATATTCAATAATCCGCAGCCCCAAAAATATTTATTTTAACTTCTGTCCGCAGTTAGCCGCACCCCTCAAACATTATTTTTGCGGTGTGATAAATTCTCTGTACGGTATTCAAAAAACTTGTGGGGGCCACAGGCGACATCCTCTCATGATCAAAAAAGCACCTTGGGAGGAAGACGTAACTGCAATTCTCGAAGTCAAGATCCGACGGGCACAAACAGTTACTACAATGATTATAAACTAAAATTGCCTGCTCCCGCCTGTAGGCTCTAATATGATAGTATTATTATTGAGCTCATTTTAATTCATATAATAAACAAACATGGTCATTTGGCTGTTTGGGTCACAATGTAGCTGATTTGTATTGATGTCACTAAGCTGACCAAGAGGGTGTGCTATCAGGTTGAATGGATGAGACACGTCCAGCAAAAAAATGTGCAGAGATAGCCATGGATTTGTTGTGCAGCGAGGCAGTGAGGTGCTTTGATCGCCCTCACGGCCCAACAGCACCTGCCGCCCTGGAGTCTACTGGCATGCAAGTAGGGCGTCAACTAATAGAAAGGTGACTGTAACGCACAAACAAGCACACAAGCACACACACACGCACACACATAGACACACACACACACACACACACACACACACACACACACACACACACACACACACACACACACACAAACACACACACACAAACATACACAAACACGTACATACACACACGTACACACACGCACTCAAACACACACACACACACACACACACACACACACACACACACACACACGCACACACACACACACAAACACTCACACACAAACATACATACACACACATACACAAACAAACGTGAAATGTCTGCACTCCTCCGCCTACCCAAAATGATGGAACAAACTATTTGCGATAATCAGGTTGACCAAGGACAAGCCCCGCTTAGGAGACACCCTGGAGGTCATCAAGTTTCTGTGCAAGGATTTCTGGACGTTTGTCTTTGGGAAGCAGATTGACAACCTAAGAACAAACCACCGGGTAAAATGTTGCCTGCTAATGAAACAATTGGGAGACAAACATTTTGATATGCTGCAAGCAACGGGCATCTTTAGGTACTGCTCTCTGCGCTTCATTATGAACACCCACGCAATTTTAGCAGGAGGGACAACTCGACACTATGAGGACTGAGCGAGAGCACTTGTGTGTTGTTGCCATGGACGTGCACAACACGCACACACACGCACATACACATACACAAACGCACACACAAACACACACAAACGCACACACACAAACACACACACACACACTCACACATATGCAAATACACGCACAGGGTGTGTATGTCCTGCAAGACAACTCCTTCCGCTGGATCCAGCGTTTTGCTTCTGCCCCCTTGGACCCTGCCCTGACAGCTGAGATGCACAAGCTCGCCCTTGACCACCTGCATCTCCCATGTGGCATCATCCGAGGTTGGTGCGCGTGCACGGATGTCTGCTTGAGGGCACTGCTTGTGCACGTTAAATATTTGTTAGTGTGTGTATGTGTGTGCCTGTATGTGGCTTGTACGAAAGTGAGGACGTCGGATGGCAAACTTTGTAAGTCTGATGCGTGTAAAGAGCAAGGAAGGGAGAGAGAGAGTCATCCTTCACAATGTCTGGATCTTGCTATACCCACACAGCCAAGCGTGACTCCTTGCCGCATCAGAACACGGCACACACGCATCGTGGGTGCAGAAAAAGATAAGTTTTGGGCTCACTCCACACAGGCACTGAGCACAATAGTACAAAGGTCACCAGCTCAGCCTGGAATAAAGACATACACACAATGAGGGTGCAGAAGTAAGTACGCTTTGAAGTCGATCCACACAGGCACTGAGCAAATAGTACAAAGGTCACCAGCTCAGCCTGGAACATAATGACACACGCATTGAGGGTGCAGAAGAGAATTAGGGAAAAAGGAAAAAGGAACAGGGTGCCAGGTTTGGCCGGATTTGTACAGGGTACCAATCTAGGGTTGGCCAGAACAAAATATATACGGAGTATACATACGGTATTTTTTGGCAGGGAAATCACCTTGTATTCGTGCAGTGTGTATATACGGTTCTGGCCAACCCTAATACCATACGTATGTCACCGGGTGGACAACATGGTCCTTTCAATGGATAAAATGGAATATGGTATATCTGGGCTTGTCTGCTGGCTCAATAAGCGTCAAATGTGGCTCAAAAAGCGTCACCTATGATTTGTATTGCACGACCTGAAGCCAGATCCTCTGACTGCACACAGTCCATTTCTTCGTAAATTGCTCTGAAGTCCTGTAAGCCTACAGCTTTTTACTGTTGAGGCACAATAATTCGCGTTACCCACAGCAGCATTTTAGAAAGCTCCAGACAGAGCTAGGAAAAGCATTCATCGTTGTTTTTATGCTGGCAAATTATTAAGATACCGCTATTGATGTTAAAAGCATGATACTTGAAACAGAAAATGAGAATTTGCAACGCTTGTCACTCATGGCCACTCGATAACAAAAGATTGTTGATGATCAATGATGTTTGGTCGGTTTAATACTTCATAATGTTGAGCCACTCAGGTGCTCTTTGCCAGCCACCTGGGCAATGGAAATCATGCCTGAATATGAAAGGTCTTGCTGGCCAATTCAGTGCTTCCACTTTGCTGTTCAAACAACGCAGGGGCCCTCTGCCACTTGGGAGTGTTTTGTACCGTTGAAGCAAGCGAGGCCAAGCTCTTTCCAGCATGTAAGTCCATAAGGCCTGTTTTTGCCTGTTGAAACGGCGCCATGCATATCTGTACATTGCAAGGCCCTTGAAATGTGATCGTCAATATAACCTGCGAGGGGGTGAGCCATGTTTTTTGAACGAATGCGGTAAAACACCGTTTGTAGCACAACTTAATGCGGGCACTTGCTGCAGGCTTCACTGGAAGCCTTCTTGGATTATAGGTTGTGGATTGCTGCAAGGTACCTTTTGAGGCGTCTGTCTGTCAATTTGCTGCAGGTTCTAAGTACTAGGGGGTATTATGCACAAGGTACAGCTTGAATGCGTGCATTTGCAACATTCCCCACTGCAGTACTGATGTATCATATGCAAGGTACAGCTTGAATGCATGCATTGCTACAGTCCCCTCTGTAAATTATTGGGATCATACGTGAATGCCAAAAGCATCCTGCTCTTGCCCCTGACAAATGCAAACGTGCTGTTTGTAGCAACCGGGAGTCAGCAAATCAAGTCAAGAGCACCAGGAGAATAAAATTTCCGAAAGAAAATGAGGAAAGGCTAGTAGCGGCAACCCTTTAAGCAAAGTTCAGGGTCGATATATCAAAGTAGGGTCCATATTTAATAAGTAGCCCGGCATGCTCAAGGGAAGGCGGCTTTCAGGGCCCCTACATCCTATAGCTCCCTTGCCACCAAGCCCGAATCAAGCACCATTTATTGCAGGTCATAAATGCGCTTCTCATGTTGTTCCCTTTTCTCTAACCCAGCTGAAAAACTCACGCCTTGCGCGTAGCAGGGACCAAGCGGGGTGCAGTATCACTGACATGCCGAAATGCATTGGTTCAATCCTTCGCCTCAATGTCAGAGGGGGGACACTGAGGCCCAGAATGGTACGGTTTTTGCATGCTCCCAGGGTATGGGCCCCGTAACTGGCACGTTTCAAGCTCAGCTCTGAGATTCCAATGCAGCTGAGCTTGAAACGTGCCAGTTAAGGGGCCCATACCTAATTGGCCGCGGCGTGAACCCTACTTTTTGAGCAGTCATATGCTGTATCTGACCAGCCAGCGCACCAAACTGAGTGATGTTTGGTGTTATGAAGTCCTTATAATAAATAAAGATCACTGCAAGAGAAATGGGGCAAAACGATTAAGTGGTTTGTGAGATGCAAATTAATGTGCCATTCCCCCTGGAAAGCACCCATCTAGGGTACAGGTGCACGACGTCCTGTCATTCCTTACGCAGGGCGATTTGTCTAAATCTGAGCACATGCTCAGGTAGCTTATAAAGTCAGCATCAGTTTGAAGCTAGGTTGGGTCCAATTTGATGAAGTGGCGTGTGAGTAGTTGCACTTTTTATGCAAAAAGGAGCATGTTTTGGCTTTTGCCCAGTGTCCCCCTCTGCCTCAATATATCTCTTTGCCTTAATAAATTTCTCAAATCGCACTTCTTCGTGCAGGTGCCTTCACCATTCGAGTACTAGCTTAGGTGTCCGTCATCTTCTGTCACAGACTGGCGCTCGTTACTCAGAAATTATACAAAAACTGGCACTCGGCTCGTCGCTCAGAAATCAGCGCAGATACCCTATAGTCACAGCTATACAAGCTATACAAGCATGTTATTTTCTGGCATTTAACAGTTGTTGAGAAATGCATGACATGGCAAGCTGGTATGTAGGAGGGCTTGTGTATCGTTTGTGTCCCTTCCTTGTCCTCACGTAATCAAACCTCATGTTAATTTCAAATTGTCTGGTAGGTTATTTCTACTGCCTATGTAGCTGCTCCTTCCTTCTTTTCTACCTCAAAATTATTTGGTATGTTATTTCTACCGCCTATGTAGCTGCTCCAACCTTCTTTTCTACCTCAAATGGTAACATATTCCAATTTGGCTTTTCTTTTTGTTATGGCTCTAGTGCGTGGAGTGCTTCAAAGTCGCTAGCGTATGTGTATTATCCAAAGTGTTTGTCTGATTGACTGCTTGATTCGGGTAGTAGCGGCGTGTAATCTGATTCATCACCTGATTGGCTGACTGCTGTCAAGTTTGTAGCTTCTGCATTTGAACCTCTCCTTTTGCCTGATTTTGCAGGACTTCAGGAGTTACAGATAATAAATAAAGCCTCCTTTGCCTGATTTTGACGGGGTGGTTCTGAGCGGTGCTCATTGCCGCACTTGAAATATTTCTGCAACCTTTTCCCAAATTCACAATGGTTGCAATGGTTACAATGGGGGGTGACCTTCAGCCAGGTAGTTTGGCTGATCGGCTGCTGACTGGTCTCGGCCAGCCACAAAAAAATCCATAAGCTCAGAAAGAAAAAGAAAAAGTCTATTGTTCTGCTGAGAAAGGAAATCATGAACAAGATGGTTGTTGACCTGTTGCAGCAAGAAGGGTTGGGCTGCTGAAAAGTCCTCAAAAAAAGGTGAAAACAGAAAGGAAAAGTGTGTCCTCAGCTCACAAACTCGATGGTCTTGGCAAATTAAAAGAACATGCACCTCGTTCTGAACATGTTCAACTTCACCAGGACATTGGTCACATACGCAAGAACCATCTTCATGCCACGCTGCTGCCTCAACTTTCAAAGTATGCGAACGCAAGCAGAATCTGCTTATTATATTGCGCATAACATGTTTGGACAGATTAAGATGGAGATACCGTGGTACATTAATCGGCATACGCTCATTTCTAAAAAAAGGGATGGCAAACCAAGAATGATAGGTGGCCAGTTTTTTGTTGTGTGTGTTGGGGTCCACCAGCTCAGCGTCTCTCCAAACACCTCTCATCCTATGCTTCAAATCTGCAGATAACTCTTGCATGGTAATAGTATGCCCAGTTTGAACAGCTCGTACATACAACTCACACCCACGCAGTCCATGAAAAGCGCTCAGCAATTGAGCTGTCCAGCAGGCACTTGAACGAGGCTGTAAATTGAGATTAGCCTGGACTACCCTCCGCAAAGTGTCACTGTTGGTATTAAGCATACTATTGAAAAGCTTGACAGCTGACCGAAGCCAGAAGAATTGCAACAGTTCATGTCCACATTCTCGGAGTACAGCCCAATTAGTGGTAGACTGCTTCACACCTAACGTGCCCTTCAGAAAATGCAAGTGAAGCAAGCGTAGACAGCGGGCTAGAGAACTCCCTGCCTGCCTGCAAGAATCCAGTAACCCATACTTGCATACTTGACTACCATACATGCCAGCAGGAATAACATACGTCTTAGCGAGCCACAAAGACGTGTGTGGCCTGTCTGCCAAAGCGTGTTCACGCACAAATCTACGTATCCTATAGGCAGAGGCAAGA
>Ga0307942_1001221_pt1 | contig 20200 bp, 19 predicted proteins | sample OrgLakmetagen175_FD_201846 | JGI IMG/M metagenome (GOLD analysis project Ga0307942, IMG submission 201846) | Saline water microbial communities from Organic Lake, Antarctica - #175 | ecosystem: Environmental > Aquatic > Non-marine Saline and Alkaline > Saline | place: Antarctica: Organic Lake... | reverse complement strand
TAGACTTTTTCTTTTTCTTTCTGAGCTTATGGATTTATTTGTGGCTGGCCGAGACCAGTCAGCAGCCGATCAGCCAAACAACCTGGCTGAAGGTCACCCCCAATTGTAACCATTGTAACCATAGCATGAAAAAGACTTGACATAAGTAGCGACGCTTAATAGCTAAGCCCTACAAAACTCAACCCATGCAGTTCAGCGCGGCTCTTCCAAGCAGGAGCAGAAAAATGGTCTGTACCAGTAAAAATGGATATGGTGAAGAGATCAGCAAAGGCAAGCTGGGCTCAGCAATTGTTACAATGGATGCTTGTAACAGTGAAAAATTATCTGACCTTAACGTTGAAGGTAAGGTAAGGTAAGGCTACATCGCTATATATGCCTCTGGTGGGCATCTGAGTGGAAGCTTGGAAAAAAGCCTGTAACCAAAGCAAAAAAACGCTAGAAAAATCAAGGGAACAAGGCTAGGCACTTAGCTACAAAAGAACGTTGAACCCCCTGATGATATTGAAAGAAACATTCCTGGCTGACTGGGTTTTCCCAACACAACAAAAACTTCCAACTAGACATCAAAGCCGTCCAGATGGTGTGTTAGTTATGCCCATTGAGGGAAGAGGCAGGCATTTGGATCCTCAACATATCCCCCCAAAGGACAGAGACGTACATCTTGTAGAATTCAAATTCTGCTCAGACATAAACCCGCAACAGACATTAGAAAAAGCGCACAACCAACATCAACCCCTTATCCAGCGTCTACGAACAAGGAGCCTTCGGTGGGGGGTTGCCTGGTGCGGACACCTAAGTAACCCCCTCCCTTAATCATGCTGGCTGTGCCATCACTACCAGCGGAGTCTTTTCTTTTTCTTTTCTTTTTCTTTAGGAGCCTCCGAGGCATCTCTCAAAACAATTAAGTCACACTTCTTCATGTTATACTTCTTGGAGTCGGGGGCACAATATACAATCAGTTCACCAGAACTCCTCTACTAAACTCAGGCATCCCCACACACAAAGTGCACCGACTAGCTACTAAACTGCACTGCCATGCAATAAAAAGCTTGAACAAGATTACAAAAACAAGACACAAAATACACCTCAACAACGAAAGTGATAATGGGGGATCTGATGGGGAAGTTACTGGTAGAGCGGCTGGCTTCAGCAGGGCTAGGCGCAGGCCGGATCGCATGGCTGACAACCCGCCGGATCTTCAATAGTCTCTGTTGTTTCTCTTTTTTCTCGTTTTTGGTGGGGCTCTGGCTAGTGTGAGCACTAGTTGAGAGCCTTTCCTCAATGCACGCTGGTGACTTCCAGCGTAGACTTTAGAATTTTACTTTTACTTCAGACAACCAATAAGCGTTTCCTTAGGGATAATGACACGATTTGTTCAAGACACTGATTTAGCACGACAGCACGACAATACGACATCACGCAATACAAATCACAAATCAGATAAGGCAAAACTTTCCCTCGTGCACAGCTTCAATGGCAACCCATAATAGTTATACAATGAACATATGTTTCAAAACCAGTTTCAGTGCAGATCAAGCCCAGTTTGTGCCCAACCTCTTCCTTGGGGGAGCTAGTAATGGTTTGGCGTCAATCTCGTTCACCTGTGAGAGTTAAGGGAGTGTGCTTGCTTCAGCATTTGTGCTTCCAAAAGCTGAAGGAATGAAGCAACACCAATTAGTTCAAAGCACAGCCAGCACGATGAGAGAGAGGAGGGCATGCAGCAAATAGAGAGGGTGCGCTGGAATAGCGATGGTGCGCATTGTAAACCTGTCCAAAGCAAGGAAGGCGAAGCAGGTGCAGTGAGGCAACTCCCGCCATTTATATAAGAAAGGAACGAGCAGTCACTAGCCACACGCCCGAAACACCTCATAGGAGGGTTGGTCAGAACCACAGTTATATTTACGGTGTATATAAGGTATCATTGGCAGGGAAATCTCCAAGTATACGGTCATATACAGTGCATAAATATGGTTTTGGCCAACCTTACTCATAGACGTCACATGAAACAATACACCCCCTAAACGCAATCACTTTCCTTTATTCAATGTTCATGCTAACTCTCGCTCGCATCACGCTGGATGTGTTCACATAATCAGCAAAGCCTTTTCCATTTTTTCTCCGTCTGAACCCTCCCACCTTTGCCATCGTATTTTTCTCTTTCCATGTCTACGCTGACCCCCTGACATTTCTTACCAGCTCACCCACTTCAACCCACCCCTCTGACATTGCTCCTGACATTGCTCCTTGCTCTTGACATATCTTACCAGCCCACCCGCTTCAATCCACCCCTCTGACATTGCTCCTGACATTGCTCCTGGCATTGCTCCTTGCTCCTGACATATCTTACCAGCTCACCTGCTTCATTTCACCCCTCTCCTCTCCCACCCAAGTGCCTCACCTTTGCTGCTAGACTGAATTCATTGCAGATGAGGCCTTTTAAGCCTTTAAAATCACCCCTCTCCTCCTCCACCCAAGTGCCTCACCTTTGCTGCTAGAATGAATTCATTGCAGATGAGGCCTTTTAATCAACCCTCTCCTCCTCCACCCAAGTGCCTCACCTTTGCTGCTAGAATGAATTCATTGCAGATGAGGCCTTTTAAATCAACCCTCTCCTCCTCCGCCCAAGTGAGTGCCTCACCCTTGCTGCTAGAATGAAGTCGTTCTCATATAAGTGCCTCACCTTTGCTGCTAGAATGAAGTTGTTCTCTCATCTAAGCGCCTCACCCTTGCTGCTAGAATGAAGTCGTTCTCATCTAAACGCCTCACCTTAGCTGCTAGAATGAAGTCGTTCTCACTGAGGCCTTGCACAGCAGCAGTGCTGAGCTCAAGGATGAGGAATTCGCCAGAGGCCTCCACCAAAGCTGCTGCGTGGCCCTCCGCCTGCAGAAGCACAGACATTGTGTAAGTGTGTGTATGTGTGTGTATGCGTGTGTGTGTGTGTGTGCGTGTGTGTGTGTTCTTGTGCTCTGTGCCGGACATGCTTGAATGCTTTGTGCTATTGCTGCGTGGCCCTCTGCCTGCAGAAGCACAGACATTGTGTATTTCTTGTGCTCAGTGCCGGACATGTTTGAATGCTTTGTGCTTTTGCTGCGTGGCCCTCTGCCTGCAGAAGCACAGACGTTGAATGTAAGACACTTTTCAGAGAGGTGCACACAAAACTATTTGTTTGATACGTCACAAGTGCACTCCATATCTGCACTTTGTCGCACGCATGACTTCCTACATCAACATAGGATGTTTGCGTCTCAAAACCCCCCTTGCACAGAGACACACACATAAGAAGCACAACCGCACTTGCAAGCAGTAAACAGGCTCCAATCGCAAGACGGGTGTAAAGCTGCATTTGTGTACGACCTCTGCTTTTGTGTGCTGACGCTGCTCTTTGTGTACAAACCCTACATTTGTGCGCTTGCACCCATTTGTTCGCACAACCACTCTTGCAAGCAGCAAACAGGCTCCAACTGCAAGACGGGTGTAAAGCTGCATTTGTGTACGACCTCTGCTTTTGTGTGCTGACGCTGCTCTTTGTGTACAAACCCTACATGTGTGCGCTCGCACCCCTTTGTACGCACAACCACACTTGCAAGCAGTAATCAAGCTCCAGCTGCAAGACGGGTGTAAAGTTGCTGTTGTGTACGACGACCTCTGCTTTTGTGTGCTAACGCTGCTCTTTGTGTACAAACCCTACATGTGTGCGCGTGCACCCCTTTGTACGCACACCGCCTGTGCATGACTGTACTGCCTTTCGCCTCTGACCACAACCACTGTGCATGACTGACCACATGACCACAACCACTGTACATGACTGTACTGCCTTTCGCCTCTGACCACAATTCCGTCCAAATAGAGTGTTCAGCAGGTTGAATCCAGATAAAGCGTATGAATAAAGGGCATTGCGCAGTGCAATCAAGGCATCGCTTCCAGAAGCAACTCAAAGGATGACACTGTTCAATAGCTTTCAGTCAAACCTGGAACCCATCAGTGCTGAGCAACTTCCTCTATTTGCATAAATGGAACCCATCAGTGCTGAGCAACTTCCTCTATTTGCATATAAATGCTTCAGTAGTAGCTATGTATTTGATACACATGTGCTGTGTATATCTTGTGTATATGTACACGGCTACAGTAGCAGTAGCAAAAGAAAGGGGGCACTGGGCAATTGCGAGGGCCCACCACATTGTACATGGCGCCACTCAGTGATGCAACTGCAACAGATCGTTTCCACCAAAGCATTTGTTTGTTATTGAGTAGGGTTGGCTAGAACCGTATATGTAAACCGTACGGGACCGTATAGATTAAGTGATTTCCCTGCCAAAATATATATGTATAAAAATAAAAATAAAAAATAAATAAATATAAGTATAAATATAAATAAAAATAAAAATGAAAATAAATATATATGAATCCACAACATGATGTTCAAGAATGAGGATACATATATATAAATGGTTCTGGCCAACCCTGTTGATGAGTGCAGGTCATGAAAGGGCAGACCGCTGTCCACACGAACAAACAATCCCCTCATCTTCGCCAAAATGAGGACTGCCTGCAGGAAGCATGCTGCCACTGCTTGTCAGATGAACGAGAGGCGATATACACACGCACACGCATACAAGTACGCGTAGGCATACACTCCTACTCATTCACAGACTTCTGATACCCTAAATTCCGCACCTTTGCCAGGTCGGTGATCATACCCTGGAGCTCAACTGCGCTCTCAGGCCCTATTGTTCGCCAGTCGTAGCGCAGTGTCGGGTGCCCTGACTTGCCGGTAACAACCTAGATGTGTGTGTGTGTGTGTGTGTGTGTGTGTGTGTGTGTGTGTGTTGATTTGTGTGTTTTGTGTGCGTATGTGTGTGCGTACATGAGTGTATGTATGTGTGTATTGTGTGTGTGTCAGGGTTGTTCTGTTCGATTTTTTGGGAGCAAGGGTTTGATAAAGTTCATGAAAGTTTTAGAACCCTCAAACTGTTTGAGCAGTTCGATGTGCAATTTCGGAAATGAAGGTTCCTTTTGCTGACATACTCATCCAAAACATGTTTGTATTGTCTTACATGTATAATATATTATAATTAATGAGTGCAGAAAAAACCAGAACGTTTGGCGGTCATCTAAGACTCTTTCCTGCATTTTGGACAACAATTTTGACCCAAAAATTTGTAAAATGGGCATAAACTTTTAATAGCTAACGAACGGCATTCTTAGGGTTCGTTAAAATGCGTGAAAGTTCGCAAACCCGAACTTTTGACCGAACCCCGAACTGTACAACCCTGGTTTGTTTGTGTGTGAATTCTATTTGTTTTGGCATCACATATCACGTGCAATGGCAAGCTAGATGTGTTTAATATATGAGGAGAGGAGTTGTCTTGTGCTACAATCACACACAGCATTCCTCATCAACCTGCGATACATTATAATCAGACGATGGAAGTCTGTTAAGTGCTTTGCATTGCGTGCTGTAGTACAGCATGTTCTACGTGAAGCTGGCAGTGACTTACAGCCATTGTGCACGTAAGCAGATGGATCGGAAGAGCCTGAATAGGTTTAATCATGCATGCATATAATCACAGAGGGTTTTCGTGGCTACCCTGAAACGCTGCGTATCTGGCTTGACACACTTAATGCAATGGCAGTTGCGAGCCTGCTGCGAGAAGCAACAGAGTCACAGTGCTGTAGCTAACAAACGCGCTATAGGGATCAAACAGCACTGCCAATATTTCTCAGATTAAAGAGGAGCCGCTGTCCTGTAATCCCACAGCGCACAACGAAGCAGTCAAGCGTGTGTACATCTTAACGTCTCAATGCGCTGGAGAGCAGTGTAGCCAACTTGTCAACAAGAAGCATGTAGACATTGTAACAAGGCACTGACGCTCCATGCCAAGCTTTATTGACCTCCATACAAAGTGAAGTGAGAGCATGTACTTTTTCAACGCCTGATAGAGCCACTCATACTTCCTGGGAATGTTCATCCAACCAGGGACCCTCATGATTGTGTCAACAGCGTGGAGTGTTTGTGTCAACAGCGTGGAGTGTGCAGCCAGCCTGAAAGTTTACCTACCATCCTCCCTCACCTTCCACCCAGCAAGCTGATTTTTCAAGAGGTTGATCTCCTTTTCACTCTCTATCTTGGCCTGTGCTCCCTCTGGTGAACACGAGCGGGACGTGAGGCCGATGAAGCTCTTCATCATGTTGGGGATCCTGCATATTTGCGTGTGCATGCGAGTGGGTGAGTGAGTGTGTTAGTGTGTGTGTGTGTGTGTATGTGTGTGTGTGCGCGCGTTGTGTGTGTGCATGTGTGAATGTGTGTATGTGCGCTGTGTGTGTGCGTGTGTATGTGTGTGTGTGTGTGTGTGTGTGTGTATGTGTGTGTGTGTGTGTGTTTGTAATGTGTGTGTGTTTATGTGTATGGTCTATTGAAGTGCATAAGACTGTGAAGCTTGTACAGGCACGTGAATTGTGTGCTGTTTGGCGGCTACAGAGGCACACACCTTTCAAGTTCCCTCACTACCAGCAAATCTCACTGCAATTTTCTCCCAATCTCTTTCACAACATAGCACATGAGGATAAACACGCACTTGATAACGTGCTCCGTGTCGAAGTTGCCCAGGGTTTTCTCTCCAAAATTGGACTCAACCTCTCCTGCATAAGGGTCCCTGGCACCAAAGTCCTGCACAATTTAAGAATTGCACTTGGACATTGTGTCTTTCTAGTGGGTTCTGGAACTTGTTCCATGCTTGCATACGTAGGTGTACGCCTACATGCGCACCTCTCCGAACATGGCCCTCTCTCCCTGTGCTGACTGTGGGCTGTCCCATCCTCGGGCCACCACGGCGGTCCTCCTTAATAAGCAGCCTTGAGGAGCGTTTGCATGAGGCACCTGCTTGCACACGCTGTTGTGCACCTGCGTGGCCGCAGCTTTGCGAGAAAGAATTCCTGCCATATTGATATATTTGTTTTAACTAACTTTGGTCCTTCGGTTTGTTGGCAGTGAATAAGTTTTGCATTTACGTTTTTTAAAGCATGCATGTTGGAATTGAAGCCATGCAGTTGGGGGAGCCAGGAGGGCTTGCTGCAGGTGAGGCTAGCAATATGGCTCTTGCATCTCACAACACGCATCACTCATCACAGTTTGAACAAATACTTCTACTTGTGTCTGTAGAGCTGCTTAGCGTGTGCACCAGGCTCAGCGGGCAGGAGGAAACGCAAAGGTCTGCTCTGCAGGGCCTAGCGTGCAACGCAAGTCGGCTAAGTCATGCCCTGCTCCGTGCCGTTCAGCAGCAGGTACAGCAACAGCAACAGATACAGCAGGAGGTGAAACCGTATGATGCTGGCGGCCAAGATCTGATGCAGCCCCCCCAGCATACCCAGAACGCAGTGCGGAGCTGTGCTCAGTCAGTTTTAGAAGTGGACGGTGTGGCTGCGGCTCGGCGCCTCGGGCAAGACCCTCAACTGCTGCTTGACTGGTTGGACTCACAACTGGCTGTGCTGGATGCCTGCACGCTAATAGCAGTTGTGCCCGAAAGGGTAATGGAGCTGTGGCAATGCTTCAAGGTGTGCTATTTTGTGCTGCAGCCTTCATAAGACCACCAAGTGTAGAAACTGACATGCGCAGGTCTTTCAATTCAGACCGAGCTTTTGTTGATTGCCATTGAGCACATCCAGCCGCGCACACCTGCTTGCTCACTTGTCAATAGCTCACGTGCATGTATGCCTGTGCAGGTAGGTATGCACTTCGACACTTACCCACTCACTGCTGTGCATGTATCGTGTCTGGCAGGGTGTGAATGGGCTGCGTAGCCCCAGTGCACTCGTACGAAGGAAGGCGGCCAAACTGATCGGTGGAGCCCTTGCTCTCAAGCAAAAAGGATTTCAGCAGGAACAACAGCATAAACAACCTCCAGAGCTGGGGCAAGACAATTCCAACCACACCTCCACATCAGCTACCCCAGCACAATCCCCCCCCCAATCATCATCACCACCACAAGCGCGAATGGCGGTGCCTAGCTTGCCTACTTGGCCCGTGCTACAAGCTCTGCTGTGTGAAGCGGGAGCAGGGGACAAAGACGCGGGCGTGCGAGCTGCTGCGGTCCTTGCAGCCGCCCCCGTCCTAGCCCATGCTCTCCACGCCTTCACACCTGCTGCCCACTCCCTCACCCCCTCCTCCCCTCCCGCACCTGCATCTCCACCACAAACTGCGGCAGCAGCACCACCACCATTGTCTCCTTCGCCACCACCACCTCCACCTACATTGCCACAAATGCCAGCACCTGCCTCCTCCTGCTCCTCAATTGCCCTCACAAGCGTGACTCAGCGCAACCAAATGGTGGCCCCTCTCTCCGCTCTCCTCGCTGCCCTGTCAGACGCTGCTCCATGTGTGCGTGACGCAGCTGTGAGAGCCCTGGGCTGTCTCCCCGCTGCTATGCTGCACAAGCCTGATGCTGGGCCCCTCCACCCAAGCGGTAAGCATATCTGCATATCTGCTCTCTTACCCGTGCACCTGTGACTTGTCACATGCAGCCAAGAGCTCTTGCTCTTTCATAGAGTTGGCCAGAACCGTGTAATCACATGTATATGACCGTATGTATGGTGATTTCCCTGCCAAAAATACCGTATATACACCGTATGTACCTATAAATGTATGGTTCTGGCCAGCCCTACTCTTTCTCTACCTCAACGAGCTTGTTGCCTGGACCCTTGAGGCGTTTTGTTCCTGGCTCGTGCTGTTTGCGTGCTTGCTGTGTCTATGAAGTGTGACCAAGAACAGCACCCTTAAACTCTGTCGTGTCAGACTGCATGCACGAATTGAACCAAGAAGTTGTTTTTGCTTGTGAGGTGCGATTAAGGACAGCGCCCCTAAGCTCCCTCTTCTCGTTTGGAGCTCTAATCCTGTGTACACCATCTGTGTGTAACATCACCTCCTCTGTGTACACCATCTGTATGTAACATCACCTTCCTCTGTGTAATTTCATCACCATCCTCTGTATAATTTCATCACCTTCCTCTGTGTAACATCACCATCCTCTGTGTAACATCACCTTCCTCTGTGTAATTTCATCACCATCCTCTGTGTAATTTCATCACCTTCCTCTGTGTGATTTCATCACCTTCCTCTGTGTAACATCACCTTCCTCTGCGTAATTTCATCACCATCCTCTGTGTAATTTCATCACCATCCTCTGTGTAATTTCATCACCTTCCTATATGTAACATCACCTTCCTCTGTGTAACATCACCTTCCTATATGTAACATCACCTTCCTCTGTGTACGCCTTCCTCTGTGTAACATCACCTTCCTCTGTGTAATTTCATCACCTTCCTCTGTGTAATTTCATCACCATCCTCTGTGTAACATCACCTTCCTCTGTGTACACCATCTGTGTGGAACATCACCTTCCTCTGTGTAACACCACCTTCCTCTATGTAACACCACCATCCTCTGTGTGACATCACCTTCCTCTGTGTACACCATCTGTGTGGAACATCACCTTCCTCTGTGTAACACCATCTCCTTCCAATCAACAAGCACCAGTGTTTTCTCAAGGATTATGGAAAACCTTGATTTCATGTCACCCCCAAACCTGGAAATTTAAGAAGGGGGGGTCCACATCACCACTCCTAGGTCCAACAGGCTTTAAGAGGCAAGGATCGAAAGAGCATTGTAAGTTTGTGATCCTCTGAAGGGCATGCACACCACGACTATTGTCCCCCCCCGCACAACCTAAGCATTACTCAAGTTCCTCTGAAGTGCATGCACACCACAGCTGTCCCTCCTCACACAACCTAAGCATTACTTAAGTTACTGTGCCATCCTTGAGGGGAAGCGGCTAGAGCTTCAGTGCGTTTCCTTATCTCAACTGTCGCTCAGGTGTCCTCCATGATGAGGCACCCCTTGAGTGCAGCCTGCCTGGTACCAGCTGGACCTCAACTGAGCTATCTGCCGGCAAGGTTAAGTGCGACTTAAACCAGACGAGTAGCTTCAGCAAACGCAGCGAATGTGTGGGGACTACCGGCTCAGCGCAGCAGCAACCATACTTTCAAGCTCCTGCTGGTGCCCCTGCTGCTCCAGTTCTTGAGATCCAAGACACAGGCTTCTGCAGCCCCTGCCCCCCTGCCTTAGATCCAGCACACCCGCTGGTTGCGCACCTGCTGCACTGCTTTGCGTCGGCCCCTTGCCACGAGTACGGGCCGCTGTCTGCTTTCAAGGCACCGGGTGCGGTGGTCAGAGCAGTGTCAGCTGTGCTGCAGGTGCGCATGTGTGGCATGTGTGTGTGTGGCATGTGTGTGTGTGTGTGTGGCATGTGTGTGTATGTGTGTGTGTGGTCAGAGCAGTGTCAGCCGTGCTGCAGGTGCGCATGTGTGGCATGTGTGTGTGGCATGTGTGCGCATGTGTGCAGGTGCAATTTGGCACATGAAGTGTTGTTTAAACAAGCAACAAGAGCCACAGGGACCCCCAGACTCGGTAATCCCCTCAGTCAAAAAGCTGGTCACATAAATCGTCCTCTAACTGGCTCACTCCTGCACCGCTATGCATTATATTCATTACATACTGCCAGAGAAGGTTATCTGAGGCTCAAAATGGGTGTACTTTTTGCATGCTCCTAATGGCAGGTGGCCCTAACTGGCACGTTTCAAGCTCAGCTCTGCTATGTAGTTGATTTTAATGCAGCTGAGCTTGGAACCTGCCAGTTAGGGCACCTGCCTCAGCAGCCGCGGCTGAACTTTACTTTTTGAGCAGCCATATGCTGTATCTGACCAGCCAGCGCACCACCTTCCTCTAATCCACTCAATTCTGCACTGTTACGTACTGTTTTCAAATACATGCTGCACCATCCTCTAACTCACTCAAATTCTGCCGTTACTCATTATATTGAGTGCGCTGGAATCAGGAGATTATACTGTATGCGTCTCTACTTTAAGTATGATTGTGTGGTTTCACTTTTGGAGCTCCAGCGGGCCCAATTTATGGTCAAATACAACTCTATTTGTTGCTACCAAACAAAGGGTTCTGATCTTAAAGCTGTTATTAATTTTAACCACACAAGCTTCTAGGTCAGGAAATGAGGGGTAAGAAAAAAGGAGCAGAACATGCACTTCCACCCCTCCACGCACACACATTTAACCTCTCCGCTTCAAACGACCTAGGTGAGATAGATGGTGAACTGCAATGCTTGTTTCAAGACGCGTCTAACGGATTGATCATAGCTGCTTAAAAAAGCAGGCCTTTGGGGTGGATTTAGTTTGTTGGCAGTTGAGGGTTTTCCTAGCTGAAGCTGCCAGCTCACAATTGTAGGGGACCCTGAAACCGAGAGTCCTCTGTTTTAATTTATATCAACTTGGGATGTGTCATACGGTCATTTGTCATTTGTGACGTTTAATACGGTAAAATACGTGTTGAACAAAATACGCGTATAATACGATCGTATTTTGAAGCAAATTTGGAAGTGCCGATTCGCCCCCAAATCACCCAAAACGTGTCCAATTCTTTTTCAATATGATATAGATCGTAGTATCGGAAGCTCGCCACAAGGCCATCGAAGGGGCGGAATTTGCCTTAAAAGGCAAGAAATCACCAAAATTGGCATTTTTGGCAATCGTTTAATACGGCCCGATTTGTTCAATACGATAAAATACGCGTTAAATACGATACAGCGTATTGTGCGATACGCTGTATGACACATCCCTATCAAGTAACTAAGTTACTCATAATAGGGTGTCCTCATAGGGCCGACAACCTGAAAAGTTTGTAGAGTTGGCCAGAACCATATATATACGGTGTATATACGGTATTGTTGGCAGGGATATCACCAAATATACGGTTATATACGGTGTATATATACGGTTCTGGCCAACCCTAAAAATCTGCCTCTCTTCCACGCAAACGGGTCTAACCCCTCTGATTCTGACAACCTAGGTGGATTAGAGTGTTGCTGCAGCAGTTAATCAACTGCATGAGTGACTGTGTGCGTTGCCACCTGCTTTTTACGTGCTGAGAAACTGCTTTCCGATCGTGCAGGGTCATTCTCGGCAGCACTACCATGAGCAGCAGCAGCAGCAGCAGCAGCAGCAGCAGCAGAAGCTTGCTATAGACGGCAGCAGTAGTTTTGACTTGCATGGCGAATGTTACGAGTGGCACACCCTGCCTGATGAGCGCGCGCTGCGTGCCTTGCCTGTGCGCGAGCTTGCCGTTGCAGGTGTGACTTTTGGCACGCACGCGTCATGGGTTGTGCAGCAGCAGCAAAAGCAGCAGCAGCAAAAGCAAGAGCAGCAGCAACAGGGTCGAGACAATGATGGGAAGGGGGAGGAGAGGGCAGGGGAGGGATGGAGGGGTGAACTGTCGAGTGCAACAGGGCCTCAAGAGGGCATCGAGATTGAAGATGTAGAAGTGGAAGGCGTGGATGTGCCTAGGGGGGCCTCTGAGGTAATGCAAGCATTGCCCGGGTTTTGGGCCGCGCTAGCACACGTGGGCCTGCCTGAGAAGCAGCAGCAACATGTTGCTCAGCAGCAAGCACAGCAGCAGCATAAGCAGCAACAACAAAAACAGCAGCAGCAGCAGCAGCGGCAGCAGCAGGAGCAGCAGCAGCAGCATTTGCAGCAGCACCCGCACCCGCAGCAGCAGCAGCAGCAGTCCTCTTATCATTCCTCGGCCCGCAATAACTGCCAACCCCCCTCCTACTCCATCTCTCCTCAAGCCATGTCTGCCCTAGAAGCCTGTGCAGACGTACTGACGGCAGTGTCTGCAGTGGTCGATGCCCCTTGGTGCCCACCCACATGCTCAAAAGCGCAAAGCAGTGCAGCCGGGGGTGAGGAAGGGTGCCGGATATTCCTGTAGTAAGGCAATGCTTGACTGCAAGAAGAAGGGTGTGTAAGGATAGGCAATGCTGGATTACAAGAGGGGTGGGTATGGTGATGTAGGTCAAGCAGCAGCAAGGCAACGCTTGACTGCAAGAGGGGGTTAGGAAGGGTGCCGGATAGGCCTGTAGTAAGGCAATGCTTGACTGCAAGAGGGGGTTAGGCAGGGTGCCGGATAGGCCTGTAGTAAGGCAATGCTTGACTGCAAGAGGGGTGAGTGACAGTCCGTGATTTATAGGCAGGATTAAAGGGACAAAGGCAAAGCTTGCAGTTGCCTTTTGTTTTGACATTGTTATGCCTCTGTTAGGGTGCCAGAAAAGGAGAACAAGGAAGTGAAGGAAAAACTAATGCACAGGTAGTGAAAAGTACTCCCTACATGAAATAAAATTTTGGTCACTCTCCCGAACCCTTCAGCTGCTCTTTGTATAAGGTGTGCGGAGAAGAGGAGCTGTTTGACGTTTTTCCCCCCCAAGTATCGATGTTTGCTGCTTCTTTTCTCATTGTTTCCATGTTGCAGATGCTTCAATCTCAAGCATACACATACATGCATATAAGAGGGCTGGCCAGAACCATATATATATATACGGTTTATATATGGTGTTTTTGGCAGGGAAATCACCAAATATACGGCCATATACGGTGTATATATACGGCTCTGGCCAACCCTACATATGACTTATCACCCAAACTCCTGTGGTCCCTGTCGTTTCTCAATAGCCATGTTGCAGAAGCTTCGATCTTAATCACACACATATGTATTTGAATAAGTTATAGCACACAAATACCACACAACACCACCCAAACTCCTGTGGTCCCTGTCGTTTCTTATTAACCATGTTGCAGAAGCTTCGATCTTAATCACACACACATACATATATGTATGCATATGTACATATATGTATATATATGTATATATATACATATATGTATATGTGTATTTATTTCCTGTCAACCACCTCTCTCTATATATATGCATGAATAAGTAATACCACACAAAAACTACACAATACCACACAATACCACACAAACCCCTGTGGTCCCTGTCTTTTCTCATTAACCACAGGAGCGGCCACAGCCTGGTGCAGCTTCCATGCGGCCGCCACAGCCATCGCCCACCTCTCCCAAAACGCCCTCCCATTCCCTCCACCACCACGCCACAAGCCGTACGCTAATTATGGTGCACAGCAGCAGCCTGTGCATCCCCAGTCGCAGCTTGCACGCTCCCAAAGGGCTGTGCATGCAGTCATAAACAGCACCCCCCACACGCCCTCCCCAGCCTCTCCTGACCATCCCCCGGAGGCCAGTCAGAGGCCCCAGCAGCACGCACCTGCAGCCCCTTTGCAGCTTCGCCTTCTCTCTGTGGCTGAGCAGCTGCTGGAGGTGGTGGAGCTTCCAAGGCCTGAATTGTACACCGACCAGTTTGGCACCCTCAAATCAGCACCCCCCTTCCCCTCTCCCCCTCCCCCTGCTACACCCGCTTCCCAAGGGCCAGCTGCTGCTCCCGTTACTGCTGCTGCTGCTGCTGCTGCTACTCCTGCAGAAACAGCCGCCTCAGAGTGGCAGTTTGGGGTGGCGTGGGCCGCTCAAGCCCTGGCCCATATCCTGGGTGCAGCGTCACAACGCAGCCTTCACAGTGATGCCAACCCCCCTTGCGTCAGTCAAACGCCCCGGGACACCAGTCAACCCCCCCACGCCAGCATCCCCCGCAGCTCTTTGTCACTTTTTGAGCTGCGTGGGAAACAACCTGCCTTCTTGGGGCACCCCCTGGGGGGGGAGCAGCAGCAGAAAGCTGACCAGCAGCAACAGGAACACGTAGATGATCAGCAACACGTAGTTGATCAGCAGCAGCAGCAGCAGCAGCAGAAGCAGGGGGTCGATCATCATCATCATCAGCAGCAGCAGCAGCACAACACGGGCTTGCAGATAGAAGTGATAGACGTCTCGGCAGAAACCTCTGGCAGCAGCGGTGCTGGCACGCCTATGCGGCTGGCAAGACAGAATAGGGGAGGAAGTGAGAACAGTGGAGTGCAGGAAGAGGCAAGACAGGGACAGCCTCAAATTCAAGAGCTGCAGCAGAAGCAGCAGCAAGTGAAGCCGCCGCAGCAGAATGAATATCATCATCATCAGCAGCAGCAGGATCAGAGAGATCAGCAGCAGAGCCCGTATGCTGAGGTTTGCCAAGGGAAGGTGCAATCATTCGGACCAGGTAAGGCAGAAATATAAATAGAAAGAAGGAATAGAAAGAATTAGAGAATAGAAGGAAAAATAGACAGAAGACATAGAAAGAAGAAATAGAAAGAATTAGGAAGAGAACAAACATGCACGTACATACGCAAGGAAACGCATGCACATACATAAGCATACATACGCGTGCACATACATATGTACACACACACGTACACATACACAACACGCGCACAAACACACATACACGCAAAGGCACACACACACATAAACACACATATGCACACACACATATGCACGCATGTAGGCACACACACACAAACACACACACACACACACTCACACACAAAGACACACATGCACGCAAAAACACACACAAGCACTGTCGCAGGACCTGTGCGTGAGCGTTGCATGTGTGCATGAAAAGATGCAATAAGGTGCTATTTCTACAAGAGGCAAAAGGACAAGGCACAGCATACTTGAAACCAGTGTTCGCAGTTGAAATGTAAAGCGGTCATCAACGTAAGGAACGCATCTGATTCTTCCAAACAGTTTTCGGTGCCATACATAGGAGACCTAAAAGCAGTCGACTTATCATGCCAGTGCGAGCTACCTGCCCTTGTGCACAGCCACATATGTAGGGTTGGACAGAACCGTACATGTACATCATATATGACCGTATAATTGGTGATTCCCCTGCCAAAAATATCGTACATACACCGTATATATACCGTACATACTCCGTACATACCGTACATACTGTACATACACCGTACATATACCGTACCTACACCGTATATACCGTACATATACCGTACATACACCACATATATATGGTTCTGGCCGCCAACCCTACACATATGACACCTAACACACACATGCAGGCGCTGCAGGCAAGGTGGGCAGCACAGACTCGGGGGCAGCTGTCTCTCAGCAACTGCCAGCTGTCACCCAGCGACAGGCAGCTGTCACCCAGCACGCTCTGCTCATGTGGGCTGCGTATGCTCCTCATGAGGAACTGTACAGCACCCCCTGGGCTCAAGCCCTGCAGCAATTGTACAACGGACCTTGGGGTAGCCAGCTGTTGCATCAACAGCAACAACAGAATCAACAGGAACAACAACAGCCGCAGGCGTTGCATCAACAGCAACAACAGCCGCCGCAGCAGCAGCATCAGCAGCTTAGCACCCACCACGTTGCAAACCCCTCTCCCCTCATTTGTCTGCAGCACCCTCTCGCATCCGCCCCCCACTACGACCCATACCCCTCCCTCCTCTTCGCACTGTCTGTCTTGCACGCCTCTTCATCACCAGACGCCGATCCCTGCACCACCTCCCCCACCACCCCCACCAGCACGTCAAGCCAGCAATGTGGGAGGGACCAACAGCAGCATTTGATGCTAGCTGCTGTGGAGGCCTTGGTGCCGGATCTGAGGAGAGTGGTTGCAGCTGCCCCTGATTTACTAGCTCCTCAGGTACGTGGGAGCGCGTGTGCACCTGTGCATATATATACATGCACACACTAAGTGTACCTACGTGTGTGTGTGTGTGCGTGCGTGCGTGCGTGTGTGTGTGTATGTGTGTGTGTGTGCGTGCGTGCGTGCGTGTGTGCTTGCGTGCGTGTGTGTGTGTGTGTGTGTGTGTGTGTGTGTGTGTGTGCAATCCTGGTTTCTGCCAAATGGCGGTAGATGCAGAAGCGGGTGCTCCTGATCCACGAGCCCCTCAGGCGAGTTGCTAGGAGCAAACTTGTTTGTGGATGTAAGCCTATGAGGGGAGTTGCTAGGAGCAAACTTGTTTGTGGATGTAAGCCTATGAGGCGAGTTGTTAGGAGCAAACTTGTTTGTGGATATACGCCTGTGAGGCGAGTTGCTAGGAGCAAACTTGTTTGTGGATGTAAGCCTATGGAGTCAGATAGATGTCTGCAGGGCAGCTTCTGCAGGCCAGCTCCTGCTCATTGCCAGGGTGCACATCCTGGAAAGAAATTTTGACAATCTTTAGTACTGCATCGCATGCTTTCTTTAGGTGTAGGATGCGTGTGTTTCCAGGTGACAGTTCAATTTTATGATATTCCTGCGGTGGTCATAAATGGTAGTTCAGGTCCTTTGAATTGCGGGTGTGTGGTGACCACTGTCTGCAGCTTCAGCGTGCAGTTGTGTAGGCACATGTGCTGAGGTGTGCCTGTTGGTCCAAGTTTGCACAATGCACACAATTGCAGGCTTTTATTAAAATGCAGCAGGTCACGCAGTAATCAGTACTTCACAATTTACGCAAATGCAGGCTTTTACAAACACGCAGCATGTCACGCAGTTGTATGTAACACACAATCTACGCAAATGCAGGCTTTTCTTGACACGCAGCAGGTCACGCAGTAATCAGTAATTCACAATTTACGCAAATGCAGGCTTTTACAAACACGCAGCATGTCACGCAGTTGTATGTAACACACAATCTACGCAAATGCAGGCTTTTATTGACACGAGCAGGTCACACAGTAACTAGTAATTCATAATCTACGCAAATGCAGGCTTTAATTGACACGCAGCAGGTCACGCAGTAACTAGTTATTCACAATCTGCGCAAATGCAGGCTTTTATTGACACGCAGCAGGTCACGCAGTAACTAGTAATTCATCATCTACGCAAATGCAGGCTTTAATTGACACGCAGCAGGTCACGCAGTAACTAATAATCCATAATCTACGCAAATGCAGGCTTTTATTGACACGCAGCAGGTCACGCAATAACTAGTAATTCATAATCTATGCAAATGCAGGCGTTAATTGACACGCAGCAGGTCACGCAGTAACTAGTAATTCACAATCTACGCAAATGCAGGCTTTAAATGACACGCAGCAGGTCACGCAGTAACTAGTAATTCATAATCTATGCAAATGCAGGCGTTAATTGACACGCAGCAGGTGACGCAGTAATTAGTAATTCACAATCTACGCAAATGCAGGCTTTAAATGACACGCAGCAGGTCACGCAGTAACTAATAATTCACAATCTACGCAAATGCAGGCTTTAATTGACATGCAGCAGGTCACGCAGTAACTAGTAATTCACAATCTACGCAAATGCAGGCTTTTACTGACACGCAGCAGGTCACGCAGTAGTTTGCAACCAGTAAGACAAATGCACCACACGCACACACGCACACAGATGCAGCAGACTGCAACCACCCCCATCGATGCACCACTCCCATATTTGCAGCAGACTTCCACACCTGCGCATGCACTGTACTTGGAATGCAGCAGGTCACTGCTCTCTATCAGCGCAGCAAGATCTTCATTCCTACACACACACCCCTCCTACACATGCACCCCATCTGCATATCCGTCACTCTTACTTGACACCACTCCTACAAAAAACGAGAAAAAACTTCGCAGGCAGTGAAAACTCACTCCCCACATTAACTGAGGAAAAGGAGCCACTCCTACACTCTTTCATCTCTGCAGCAGACCACGAAACCTCCCAGCTCCGCTTGGGATCGCTTCCTGTCCTCTCGCCAGGCTGCCCGTTTTGCTCTAGGCCTGCACCACCCGTTTCTCAGCAGGTCAGTGCCACACACACATTTCAAGGCCACACGTGTCTTGAAGCCACTGCCAAAATCATAGACTTGCAATCAATGTGTGACGATATTTGTTGTACCCAATTGATGCATTTTCATTGGTGTGTGCGCACGTGTGTGTACGCCCTTTGGTCTTTTAAATTGGTAAAAGGTAAAAGGGTGTACCATAATATCACTCCTCTTTGCCGAACAGTGCCCAGCAAATGAAAAGCGGCCGTTATTTGTCCTCCGTCTTCCAATTTGGTTAAAGGGTGTTTTTTTTCCTTTTTTCCGGTCGGTGCCCAGCTAATGGAAAGCGTCCGTTATCTGTCCTCCGTCTTTTAATTTGGTAAAAGGGTGTGCTATTCCCCTCCTCTTTGCCGAACAGTGCCCAGCTACTGCAAAGCGTCCGTTATTTGTCCTCCGTATTTCAATTTGGTTAAAGGGTGTGTTTGTTCCTTTTTTCCGGTCGGTGCCCAGCTAATGGAAAGCGTCTGTTATTTGTCCTCCGTCTTTTGATTTGGTAAAAGGGTGCGCCTTGCCCCTTTTTTTTGCCGAACAGTGCCCAGCTAATGCAAAGCGTCCGTTATTTGTCCTCCGTCATTAAATTTGGTAAAAGGGTGTGCCTTGTCCCTTCTTTTTGCCGGTCGGTGCCCAGCTAATGGAAAGCGGCTGTTATTTGTTTTTGCGCCGAATATTCATGGATGCTACAGATGAATCTATTGGATGATACCAATCATTTATAAATGCGACCAAATGTTTATGGACAATACTAATGTATTTTTATATGGCTTTATTTTGCGTTTCTTGCTATAGGCATATCCTAAATGTAGGGATGGCCAGAACCATATGTTTACACCATATACAACATACATACGTAGGGTTGGCCAGAACTATATATATACGGCGTATATACGGTATTTTTGCAGGGAAATCACCAAATATACGGTCATATACGGTGTGTATATACGGCCAACCTTATAAATACGATAGTTCTCCTGCTAAAAAAACTATACATATATATATGCATGTGCGGTTTTTGTTAACCCTATTCATACCTGATTGCTGACCAACGTTTGTAAAGCTACACATTGTTGTATATCACAATTTGTTTGTCCAATGGTGGCCTCAACACGTGAACACACTTGTATGTAGGGTGTTGTATATAGGGTGAGCCAGATATGTTGTATATAGGGTGAGCCAGATACGTGTACACTCACATATATAGGGTGAGCCAAATATGTATATAGGGTGTTGTATATAGGGTGAGTCAGATACTCGTATATAGGGTGTTGTATATAGGGTGAGCCAGATATGTATATAGGGTATTGTATATAGGGTGAGCCAGATACTTGTATATAGGGTGTTGTATATAGGGTGAGCCAGATAGGGTGATAAGGTGAGCCAGATATATAACATTTGTATCAGGGATGGGTCATACGGACTTGTGAGACGTCCCATACGGTATAATACGCTATTAATACGCAATACGCGTATAATACGAAAACGTATATATGCTATTTTGGGGGGTACCCTGGGCTTGCACCAACCACCCCCCAACCACCACCGAATTGTCCCCCCAGCCTCCAGAACATTATAATGCCTCCTGGTAAAGGCCC
>Ga0307942_1001220_pt1:17500-20200 | contig 20200 bp, 19 predicted proteins | sample OrgLakmetagen175_FD_201846 | JGI IMG/M metagenome (GOLD analysis project Ga0307942, IMG submission 201846) | Saline water microbial communities from Organic Lake, Antarctica - #175 | ecosystem: Environmental > Aquatic > Non-marine Saline and Alkaline > Saline | place: Antarctica... | reverse complement strand
TCCTCCTCACTCCCCTCCTCGCTGTCCTCACTGCTGCTGCCCTCACTGCTGCTGTCCTTGCGCTGCCTTTTCAATGTCTTTTTCTTTTTTGGGCATTCTGCTGGTGCTGCTGCTGCTGCTGCTGCTGTCTGGGATCGTGTGGTGCGGGGCTGCACCAATTGGCAAGCTCCTTTTCTGTCATCCCACTCATGCGCCCTTTGACTGACCTTGCATTTTGAATCACTGCATTCTGCCCCTTGTCTGCACGCTGCTTCTGCAATTGCTGCTTGAACTTCTGCCCTTCCTCTAGATGTTGCTGCTCACGCTGCTCGGCGGTTGGGGGGGCCTTGCAGAAGCTGGACATCCCTGTCTGGACACGCCCCACAGGGGCTCTTGGGGGCTCTTTTCCACTCATGACCCGTCAAAAACTCAAAAGTAATTAAATTCAATTCGCACCCCCTCAACTATTTATATATTTCAGGGGGTGTGAGCTCGCCGCACCCCCCAAAAACAATATTTTTGCGGCGTGATATATTGTTCGTACGGTAGGTGATTTCTCTGCCAAAAACAACGTATATACACCGTTTATAAACGGTTCTGGCCAACCCTAGGTATATTGCTAAATTGTGCAACACAAGATCCTCTTTATTCCCATGCCTAGGTTTGAGCATATGTGCGTGTGTGAGCGCATTTTTAAGATGCGAGGTATGCGTTTGCACCTGAGATGTGTTCGCACCTGAGATGTGTTCGCACCTGAGATGTGTTCTAATGCGAGGACGTGCAGCAAGAGGTCCTTTTTGGCCACGACTTCAGCAGCTAACCGCCTGAACATCAGGAGAGCACAGAGCAAACGTGAGCACAGAGCACAAAAGAACACAGAGCAAAAGAGAGCACAGAGCAAAAGAGAGTACAGAGCGAAAGAGAGCACAGAGCAAAAGAGAGCACAGAGCGAAAGAGAGCACAGAGCAAAAGAGAGCACAGAGCAAAAGAGAGCACAGACCCCAAGTGAGCACAGAGGAAAAGAGAGCACAGAGCACAAGAGAGCACAGAGCACAAGAGAGCACAGAGCAAAAGAGAGCACAGAGCACAAGAGAGCACAGAGCAAAAGAGAGCACAGACCCCAAGTGAGCACAGAGGAAAAGAGAGCGCAGAGCACAAGAGAGCACAGAGCACAAGAGAGCACAGAGCAAAAGAGAGCACAGAGCACAAGAGAGCACAGAGCAAAAGAGAGCACAGAGCACAAGTGAGCACAGAGTAAAAGAGAGCACAGAGCAAAAGTGAGCACAGAGCAAGAGAGAGCACAGAGCAAGAGAGAGCACAGAGCAAAAGAGAGCACAGAGCAAAAGAGAGCACAGAGCAAAAAAGAGTACAGAGCAAAAGAGAGCACAGAGCAAAAGAGAGCATAGAGCAAAAGAGAGTACAGAGCACAAGAGAGCACAGAGCACAAGAGAGCACAGAACAAAAGAGAGCACAGAGCAAAAGAGAGCACAGAGCAAAAACGAGCACAGACAGGTTGGCATGTGTGCAACGGCAGCTGATGAGGTCTGGATGGCAGGCATTCGAATTACTGAGGGCACGCAGCACAAGGTGTTGTTTTTAGCTGCAGCAGTCGATCGACAAAACGCAGCACAGTGCAGCATGGAAGTGGAAACACACAAGTAGACAGTATGGCTAGAGTGTTATCACTGAGGCACATGGCACCAGGTTCTTTGTGGCTCCATTGTGACCCGCATTTTCGTTTGCTCACAATGCATACTTCAAAGGAGCACACACACAGCACGTGCTGGTCAGGTGCAGACGCACGATACAGTGTTCAAATTGGAAAATTTCTTCTTTGTAATCTGAGCTTATGGATCTATTTTCATCTGGGGCTGGTAGAGACCTCAAGCCAAAGAGGCACGTGCACTGCCCATGCAGCTCTGGACGTCTTGGTGTTAGGGTCTGCATTTGGGGTTTGCAGAGGCCTCCAGCCAGAAGCTGATCAGCCAAGCAACCCGTAACTGTAAGCAACCCGTAACTGTAACCCGTAACTGTAAGAAACCCGCACCTGCAACTGTAAGCAACCCGTAACTGTAACCCGTAACTGTAAGCAACCTGTAACTGTAACCCGTAACTGTAAGAAACCCGTAACTGTAATCCGTAACTGTAAGCAACCCGTAACTGTAACCCGTAACTGTAAGAAACCCGTGACTGTAAGGAACCCGTAACTGTAAGGAACCCGTAACTGTAACCCGTAACTGTAAGCAACCCGTAACTGTAACGAACCCGTTACTGTAAGCAACCCGTGACTGTAACCAACCCGTAACTGTAAGCAACCCGTAATTGTAAAGAACCCGTAACTGTAACCAACCCGTAACTGTAACCCGTAACTGTAAGCAACCCGTAACTGTAACCCGTAACTGTAAGCAACCCGTAACTGTAACCAACCCGTAACTGTAAGCAACCCGTAACTGTAAGCAACTTGTAACTGCAAGCTACCCGTAACTGTAACTATACCGTAACTGCAAGCAACCTGTAACTGTAACCCGTAACTGTAACCAACCCGTAACTGCAAGCAACCTGTAACTGTAACCAGTAACTGTAAGAAACCCGTAACTGTAACCAACCCGTAACTGCGAGCAACCTGTAACCATAACCCGTAACTGTAAGAAACCCGTAACTGTAAGAAACCGTAACTGTAAGTAAACCATAACTGTAACCAACCCGTAACTGCAAGCAACC
>Ga0307942_1001220_pt1:0-15000 | contig 20200 bp, 19 predicted proteins | sample OrgLakmetagen175_FD_201846 | JGI IMG/M metagenome (GOLD analysis project Ga0307942, IMG submission 201846) | Saline water microbial communities from Organic Lake, Antarctica - #175 | ecosystem: Environmental > Aquatic > Non-marine Saline and Alkaline > Saline | place: Antarctica: Organic... | reverse complement strand
GACGTGCCGCGCTAACAACAACACACCTGGCGAGGCTTCCGGGCCTCACACGATCAGCAGCATTTATTTCACGCAAACAATACACACCCCATGAATCACGTGCCCAAAGTTGGCCAGAACCGTACATATAATACACGGGTGTATATATAGGGTTGGCCAGAACTGTATATATACACTATACACCGTATATGACTGTATTTTTTGTGAATTCCCTGCCAAACGTACCGTATATAAACCGTATATATATGGTTCTGGCCAACCCTATGTATATACGGTGTGTTTGGCAGGGGCTGTAAGGAGTTTGGCAGGGTCTGTCAAGGGTTTGGCAGGGTTTGTAAACTCTGTACACTCTATATACGGTATGTTCGGCAGGGAAATCACCAAACATACGGCGCGTGTGTGTGTGTGTGTGTGTGTGTGTGTGTGTGTGTGTGAATATGGTGTATACCTATACATGGTTCTGGCCAAACCTACACACGCCCCCTGAATCACATGATCAGCAACATGTCACAAATACAGCACGAACCCCCAAAACCACGGTACCACGTGGTCCAAAGCACAGAACGTGTCACAAATACAACAGATGCTTGGCAAGACTCGTGCCTAGGGCCGGCCAGGTCCATAAGATACATGCGTACGGTAATTCCGAGAGGGAATTTTTGTGTTTACGTGGTATGATGCTACGATGCTACGATGCATGTATGCAAGGCGTCTTCGTCTGGTGTAGAAGCACCTCGTATACGTACAGTTCTGGCCAGCTCAAATACAAAACCCTCCCTTGGAGGCATTCTATCGCTTCATCGGACAAACGTTACGACACTGCATCACGTGCCCACTGTGCCAGATACTGGTGAGTGCACGCGTTTGCACTTGCTGGAAAACATGGGTGACTGCAGCCAATGACATAGTAGTAGTGCCTGTGGCCTGTGTGGAGTCAACGTACCTGCTAGACCTGAACATCGACCGCAACTGAGCCTCCTCCCCCGCACTGCTCGTGGCATCATTGGTGCCTTGCACCCCCTCCCCCCTTTCACTGTTGGTGCCTCCACTGTGGCCGCCTGCTGGGTGCGGCTCTTCTTCCTGCTGCTGCTTTTCACTTCCTTGTTGTTGTTGTGCTGCGGGAGTGCCTGAATATAGCCTCCACGGGAGCTGCACCGGAAAGTGGGAGTGTGCGGATGTTTTGTGTGTGTATGTGTGCTTGTATGTATGTGTGTGTATGTGTGTGTGTGTGTGTGTGTGTGTGTGTGTGTGTGTGTGTGTATTTGTGTGTGTGTGTGTGTGTGTGTGTATGTGTGTGTATGTGTGTGTGTATGTGTGTGTGTGTGTGTGTGTGTGTGTGTGTGTGTGTGTGTGTGTGTGTGTGTGTGTGTGTGTGTGTGTGTGTGTGTGTGTGTGTGTGTGTGTGTGTGTGTGTGTGTATGCCATAATTGCCTTTAGGGCCGGCTCCTGCACTAACGTGCGTGGCGAGCCACTTGTGTCGCTCCAGATCAGCAAACAACATACCCGGTGCACCCCCTGTATGTTGTCATTAAAAGCAAGGTTTTGATGTCCGTGGGGAAGGGAACGCAGCCCTGTGCAAGCATCAAGGAAAGGGAGCTCTTTTGTTTGGACAGATTGCCTGTGATGTATGCCTGCATCCTTATGTGTGCTCCAACCTTGCTTAAGGTGTGCAAGTAGCCTGGGTAGACTCATGAAGCTCCTTTCTCAATTCTCTCTTCTACGCATTTCCAAGGATGATATAAATTTTTATTTAACTAGCATTGATAATCGAGTTGGACAAGAAACTGGTCATTGGTCGTTTAGGTACAGGAGTGCTGGGGGCAGCAGTTCTTGGGGGCAGTGTTACCGCTAAAATCTGCTTAGAATGAAGACATGTAGGCAAGGCTTGGCTTGCCGTGGGCCCAGTCTGACTAGGACAACTACTTTAGGAACTGCGTACACGAGGCCATGCCACGGCAGACAGCGGCTGGAGGTTCAGAGCATTGGTCTACCCTGGTCTAGGAAGCAGCATGTCAGCAGCAGCCGGGGCGGCAGGTCTGGGGGGGGCACGGATGCAAGGACATCAGGGGACGGGTGAGAGATGTGTGACGTCCGCATGGCAAATGAGAGACACATCAAATTTGATGTGCAGTGCCTTGAAAAGCAAACATAAGGAGATATACGCACACACACACACACACACAAATGCACAGATCTCTAACACACAGACACATGCACAAACACATACACACTCACACACACACACACACACACATACACACCCACACATACACACTCTTACACACGTACACACATGTGTGTGTATAAACACACACACACACACACATAAACACACACATACACACTCTTACACACGTACACACATACACACACATGCACGCCTGCACGCACACGCATGCACACACACACACACACAAACACACACACATGCACGCACACACACGCGCGCACGTGCACACACACACACATGCACACACATACATACACACATACACACCCTACACCACACATACGCATTCATATTCAGACACACTCACAACACACACAAACGCATACACTCATTCCCAACTGCACCTCATGCAACGACAGGCTGCCACGCATCAGATGGCCCCGCCAGGCTGCCATGTCCTGCATCACGTTTGCAAGTTTGACAGGCAGCTGGGGCAACGGCGGGTACGGGAGCGGGGGTGGAAGTGGTGGAGGTGGGGAGGGAAGGGGGGGCTGGGGTGGAGGGGATGGGGGGGCTTTGCCAGGCAGTGGGGGAGCTCCTGCTTCTAATGTGCTGGGCGATGTGGCCTTGAATGAGGCGCCCGACATGGTGGAAGAAGTGATTCTGATGGATGTGGGAGGTGAGGCTGTGGGGGATGGGGCTCCCGGTTTACGCTGGCTGGTCACACATACCTGTGTTGCGTATCCCCTATACAACCTCTTATCATCAACCCTGTGCAACCCCCCTAACGTGGCTATGTGCGTGATGCTGGTTGGTGCACAGGCATGAAGTGCGGTGGCTGTGTGGGTCACGTCAAAAGAGTCCTTGAGGAGCAGGAGAACGTCACAGAGGTGTGTGTGTGTGTGTGCGCATGTGTGTATATGTGTGCGTGTGAATGTACGTGTATGTGTGTGCTTACCCTTTTGAAAGCGTGAACATGATCTGCCCTAAAAACTGAAACCGCTCATACCTGTAACCTCCATGTTTTAAGAGCGTGCATCGTGGCCCTTTGATTGTTCCTGATGCATGTATACGGTGTTGTGGTTATGCTGTGTACCCCATGCTTCATACCCCACAGTGTGCGCTCCACTGTGTGTGCTCCACTGTATGTACTCCACTGTGCATACCCCACTGTGTGTACTCCACTGTGCGTACCCCACTGTGTGTGCTCCACTGCGCGCACTCCACTGCGTGTGCTCCACAGTGTGTGCTCCACTGTACGTACCCCACTGTGTATACTCCACTGTGTGCACTCCACTGTGCGTACTCCACTGCGTGTGCTCCACTGTGCGCACTCCACCGTGTGTGCTCCATGTGCAGGCGTCTGTAAATTTGGCCACTGAAACAGCGCTCGTGCGCGTGCTGGTCCCCAAGGGATCTCTGCCACAGGGGCTTAAGGCGCTGGGCGAGAAGCTTGCACAAGTGAGTCGGACTGGAATTGGCTGTGTAGGCAGTGTGTGCCTGTGTGTGTGCGTGTGTGTGTGTGTACGTCTGAATGTGCGTGCTTGTGTGAGTGTACGTGTATGTGTGTGTGCGTGTACGTATGTGTGGACATGTTGTGTGTGTACATGTGTGCGTGAACTCCCTTGCTCCATGTACACGCCTCACATTCACCATGCCGGGTGGGTGTGCTGACCTCCTGGGTCAGGGCTCTGACCCTAAGGATCTTTGACCTCCGATCACGAAAGGGATGATCTACTTTGCTTCCCTGATTCTTGCTGCCTTTTAATTGGTTCTGACAAAAGGAGATATCCCCTTCAAAGGGTATTGGGCGCCCCCGCTCAATGGTGCGTGCCCAAAACCCAAACCTGATTATTTAGTGCGCACCTTTAAGGTTTTCAAGCCTCTCAAAGCCTTCTCCTCACCACAGCCTCTCAAAGCCTCTCAAAGCCTTCTCACCAGAAGCCTTCTCACCAAAGCCTTCTTCTCAAAGCCTCTCAAAGCCTTCTCACCAAAGCCTTCTCACCAAAAGCCTTCTCACCAAAAGCCTTCTCACCAAAAGCCTTCTCACCAAAAGCCTTCTAACCAAAGCCTCTCAAAGTTTTCTCCTCACCAATGTGACTGTCCACGACACAATCTCATAATCCCCTCCCGACTGGCGTTTGCTATCCTGAATTAGTGCGGGCACTGAGTTTTAACCTATCAAAGCCCTCCCCTCTCCAACGTGGCTGTCCAACACCCATTCTATGTTTCAGTGCCGATCATTAGTGTTGGCTTGAGGGGAGCACAAGGGAGTATTCGCCTTCCCCCCCTCCACATGTGCCGGGTTGGCCAGATTTATACAGATCTGGTGTGTACAGATATATACAGATCTGTTGTGTACAGATTTATACAGATCTGGTGTGTACAGATTTATACAGATCTGGTGTGTACACGGTATTGTTTTTTGCAGGGAAATCGCCGAACATACGGTCAAATACGGTGAATATTTATACGGTTCTGGCCAACCCTACACATATGCAATGCTCATGGTTTGCCCCCAGGGGCTCACCCTTTTCGCTACCCCATACCGATCACCGCCTCTCATTGTTTCTCAGCAGAGATATGGATTTGAGCTACACCAAAGAGAAGCTCAGTTCATGGTTACCCTTGTGGATTCCACACCCAAACCCCACCCGCTCACAAAAGCCTGGAGCTGCTCTACAAGCGGCCAGTACTTCTCATCTCCTCCACGACAGAAAGAATAACTTTGCACCCTTGCTCCATGCGTGCGCTGCGTGAACTCCACACTCAAATCTCACCCACTCACGAAATCCTGGGGCTGCGTCTGTGCTCCCCAGGTGGCTTCTGATGCTGGGTTCAAGGCTGTGCCCCAGGCATGAGCTTTGCCTCAGCAACGCACGTGCAAGCGGCAATGGCGGGCGGGGCCACGTGGCTTATGTTGCTGGGTGCAAGACCACGCCCCAGGCATGAGCCTTGCCTCAGCAACGCAAGTGCGAGCGGCAATGGCGGGTGGGGCCATGTGGCTTATGTTGCTGGGCTCAAGAACATGCCCCAGGCATGAGCTTTGCCTCAGCAACGCATGCGCGAGCGGTGACGATGGGTGGGGCCATGTGGCTTATGTTCTGGGCTCAAGACCATGCCCCAGGCTTACCTCAGGAACGGGCGTGCGAGCGTCAACGGAGTGTTGGGCATTGATATGAGGGCAAGAACGTGACGGTCGATGTGCAGCATTAACATGGGGGATGTTGTATTTAGCTGTGTGGGTGTGGATGGGTGTAAGTGTTGGTGTGGATGTGGGTGTGAGGATTCGAATGGCCTGTTTGCGTAAAGGCTAGCTGGGCTTCGACAACTAGGGTGAAGACTAAATTCGCTTTTATAAAAAGCCCGTTGTTTTGTTAGATTGGAAAAGGTTTGATTAGTCTTTTCATCATAGCTACCATTACAGTTATGCTGGATACCGTCCTATTGGTTATGAGTAAAAGTGACCTAGCAAAAGATAACAGCACAAGCAAGCACCAGGGCGCTGTTTAACCCTGCCTTCCTTTTCAGAACGCTTGTATTAATGTACTGAGTTCTTCTGTATTGAAGCAGGGGATAGTATGGTGGCATTAAGTGCATTACATAGTTCATGTGGCAGATCAATCACTGTCACGTCTACGACTCAGCAATCCGCCTAATCCTGTTAGTCAAACAATATAGGCATGTTCAAACCGAACTCTTTGGGTACCACCGCTTGCAATCATTTTCTTATTGTATCATTCATTGTGACCCCCCATTATACGTAGCACCTTATTTTATTTGTAGCGCAGACCCAGGAGGCCGCGTGAATTTTGTCTTTAAACATCTGAGAGTGGCCGAGCTATGCTTTGCTTAAATGTTCTGTTTTGCTCCCTACAAGCAACGCAGCAAGAGCCCTTTTACATGCCCTCGTTTCATGCAACTGGGTGTGCCAACCCCTGCTTTTTTATGCCCTTCATACATGCAACCCCACCTATGTGTGATATGTATGTAAAGTACCGTGATCAAAACAACCGTGTTTTTAAGACCTAGGCCTGGAGTGCTTCTTGACCAACGTGAGGTATTCGCCATTGTATTGGTCAGTGTGTACTGTATCATTGGTCCGGGTGGACCGCTTCAAGCCAAAGGCACAGAGGGTATGACGTGTCATCTACGACGAGTAAGTTTAGTTTGGATTACAAAGGCATTCAACCTGGAATGACCCTAACCTATGAGAACGAGGTAAACCTCAAACAAACCAAGCGTCATTTACGACGAGTGACTCTAGTTTGGATTACAAAGGCATTCAACCTGGAATGACCCTAGCCTATGAGAACGAAGTTTAGGTTAGGCAAGTGTAATTGGCGAAGTCAAGGGCACAGAGGGTATGACGTGTCATTTACAACAAGTAACTCTACTTGTAGCAAGTGTAATTGGCGTATGCAGCGTAATTGCCTGGACGATTTTATTTGTATAGGGTCGTCCAGGCATTTACGCTGCATACGCCAATTACGACGCGTACGCCAACCCGTGAGGGTTTGAGGTATACATATCGGAGGTCTTGCGACGCGTTTGCTTGCCAATGGTGTGTAAAACCTCCGATAATCGCTTTGTTCTTACATGGGCTACCAGCAAAGTTCGTTACAGAGGAAGAATGAAAGGCAGGTTTGCCTTTCAGCCTCAGTTCATCCCCCAACATATTGCAAAGCAATCATAAATCGTCCACAACCTTCAGCAAGAGCACGGTTGAAGTGCAGTTGATCCATTTGATTTCAGTCACAAAAATTTATGTCAGTCACGGGCACGTAAAACGCGGATGGAAAACTGTTTCAGAGTTTACAGAGTAAGCCATCAGTCAAAACGTGCGACTGAGGCTGCGTATGTGAAATACGTAAAAATTGTGATAATTGTTGTGGTAGCACCAGACTTGTAGCACCTGCAAAATAACCTATGGAAAGGGAAAAAAAGCACGATTTTATTTGTATAGGGTCGTCCAGGCATTTACGCTGCATACGCCAATTACGACGCGTACGCCAACCCGTGAGGGTTTGAGGTATACATATCGGAGGTCTTGCGACGCGTTTGCTTGCCAATGGTGTGTAAAACCTCCGATAATCGCTTTGTTCTTACATGGGCTACCAGCAAAGTTCGTTACAGAGGAAGAATGAAAGGCAGGTTTGCCTTTCAGCCTCAGTTCATCCCCCAACATATTGCAAAGCAATCATAAATCGTCCACAACCTTCAGCAAGAGCACGGTTGAAGTGCAGTTGATCCATTTGATTTCAGTCACAAAAATTTATGTCAGTCACGGGCACGTAAAACGCGGATGGAAAACTGTTTCAGAGTTTACAGAGTAAGCCATCAGTCAAAACGTGCGACTGAGGCTGCGTATGTGAAATATGTAAAAATTGTGATAATTGTTGTGGTAGCACCAGACTTGTAGCACCTGCAAAATAACCTATGGAAAGGGAAAAAAAGCACGACGCTGTTTGTGACATTGCAGCACTGAATAAACCAGTGAAAACAAACAGACAAATGTTTTGTAAAGCCTGTTGCAAAGCTTTCGTCTAGCTTAAGCTGCATTTGTTGGTATACCAGCTAACTTGCCTCCACGGTGGAGGAGGGCCAACACCGACAGTCAACACTACCGTAAGAGCCGTTCCTTACTTATTGTTGGTTGTCACGCTAATTGGTTGTCGTAACAAATTGTGTTATTTACCGGCAGTTGACTTTTTCAGTCGAGGCTGTTTTGGCTAGTCTTGTTCAATAAGCTGGGGAAGCCAATGTATTAAAGTTGCTGGTTGATGTGCTGAATCTTGTACTTTGCTGAGACAGTGATTTAATCAGACAACAGTTACAATGATCATAATAGGGGGTGACCTTCAGCCAGGTTGTGTGGCTGATCGGCTGCTGACTGGTCTCGGCCAGCCACAAATCTATCTATAAGCTCAGAAGTAACGAAAACAACGTTCTGCTGAAAAAAGATGATCTGACAAAGGAGCGGGGTTGCCGCTTAGCACGGAGCCCCCTTGAATTCTACAGCACCCTCATCTAGTTCTGAAACTGTACTTACTGCAATTCAGCCCACAAACGCAAACTCACGAGTATCGAGTGGAGAATCAGCAAGAGCATTTCCCGTAGCTACCATTATCATTCTCATTATCAGCAGCCAGCTATACACCACAAACACTCCCAATCCAAGCAGGCCCTCTTAAGCATAAGCTTTAAAGGAAAAGGAGGCGGTGGCCATACTGACATTTTGTACAACAAGTATTTTGATAAAACCTGTGCACATTAGACCACCACAAATGCACCCTATCAATGCACCCTATCAATGCAGGCCCTCTCAAGCGCAGGCTTCAAGAGCACTGTAAGGGGCAGCCATCGGACCGACTGTAAGGGGTCTGATGGAACCTCTGCAAACCCAACCACCTCGGAAGTGATGGCTGCTAAGCGGGCCGCCAAGCAGCAAAAGCTTAGGGACGTGACCTTTAAGCTCATTGTAAGTGCACGCTGAGTTGAGTCGCATGACCATGAAGGTCATTGTACTAAGTGTGTGCCGAGTTGAGTTGCATGACAATCAAGCTCGTTGTAATTTGTGGGTGCCGAGTTGAGTTGCGTGACCATCAAGCTCATTGTACTAAGTGTGTGCCGAGTTGAGTCGCATGACCATCAAGCTCAATGTAATAAGTGTGTGCCAAATTGAGTTGCATGACTATGAAGCTTGTTGTTAGTGCAAGCCGAGTTGAGTCGCATGACCATGAAGCTCATTGTAAGTATGTGCCGAGTTGAGATTTGCAGTCCGGGGATGGGGCGCACAGTAAAGTTTCATTATATCAAAATAACAGAGGTGGCCGCTTTGCAGACGCGTAGATAGTGTAATTGCTGGGCCAAACTTCACTGCGGCACGGGTTTAATGAATGGCTCTCACTTCCTCATGAACGAGTTCCTCATGACCACTACCTCATGATCAGTTCCTCATGATCACTTCCTCACGGTCAAGTGCCTCATGATCAAGTTCCTCATGATCAAGTCCTCATGATCAAGTCCTCATGATCACTTCCTCACGATCAACTCCTCATGATCACTTCCTCACGATCAAGTGCCTCATGATCACTTCCTCATGATCAAGTTCCTCATGATCAATACCTCATGATCACTTCCTCATGATCAAGTCTTCATGATCATTTCTTCATGATCAAGTTCCTCATGATCAAGTTCCTTATGATCACATCCTCATGATCAAGTTCCTCATGATCTGGTTCCTCATGATCAAGTCCTCATGATCAAGTCCTCATGATCAAGTCCTCATGATCAAGTCCTCATGATTACTTCCTCACGATCAAGTGCCTCATGATCACTTCCTCATGATCAAGTTCCTCATGATCACTTCCTCATGATCAAGTTCCAGTTGCACAAAACTGGCCATGAGCTTAGAATGCCTGACACATCATGTTTAGGATTGGCCAGAACTATACATATATACATCCAATTACGACCGTATGTTTGGTGATTTCCCTGCCAAAAATACCGTAGATACACATATAGGGTTCTGGTCCGCCCTATTCATGTTACGTGTGTGAGCTGTTTGCACATTTTGCTTGGAGGCTATCTACAGTGTTCAGCGCAGAAGAGATGGCACATGAGGCCCAAGCACCCTGTGTAGGGTCAGCCAGTGTCCTCTTTGGACCTGTTGTATAATTTATATGCGATTATATATGTCACATCATTCATATGCATGATACCGTGCGGCTCTTACTGTTGATCCTCCTTCCTTTGTTTCATTTTCTTCGTCTGTTTCTTCTTGCCTTGCATACAGGCATACGTTTAGGTTTAAATAGGTTTCATGTGTCAGAGATAGACACAGCATACCACACAGACTCACATTTACAGGTTTGGATAGGTTATATGTATCAGAGATAACCACACCATACCACACAGACACTCAGGTTTGGATAGGTTTCATGTGTCCAAGATAAACACAACATGCCACACAGACGTGCATGTTTGGGCAGAAACACAAAATACTCCCAGCCTTACTGAACCCCCCCAACCATACCCAAACCTGTATGCCCGTGTGGTATAGTGTGTGGTGTGTGTATCTCTGATACATATAACCTATCCAAGCCTGTATGTGTGTCTGTATGGTATGGTGTCGTTATCTCCTAATACATATAACCTATCCAAGCCTGTAAGTGTGTCTGTATGGTATGGTGTCGTTATCTCTGATACATTTAGCCTATCCAAGCCTGCATGTGTGTATGGTATGGTGTGATTATCTCCTGATACATATAACCATCCGAACCTGTATGTCTATATGGCATGGTATCCGTATACACATTCCATCACCCGAATGTGTGTATATATGTACGCAATTCTTTCCCTCAGGTTGCTTGGGGGCTGTCTGCAGTGTGTGGCTTGGGACATTTGGCGCATGCGATGGGCTCAAACGCACCAGCGTGGCTGCACAGCCTCCACTCCACGCCCTTGCATGCCGCCCTCTCAGCCATTGCGCTCATAGGTGAGCGTGCGCAGCGTGCTAGTGTGCAGCTTTCATCATTGTGCTCACATGCAAGCATTACTAGCGTGGAGGCACGCAAGCGTGCTAGTGTGTAGCCTGCATCATTGTGCTCACAGGTAAGCATGCAAGCGTGCAAGCATACTATTGTGTAGCCTGCATCACTTTGCTCACATTTACGCATATCTAGCGTGTAAGCACGCAAGCGTACTAGTGTGTAACTTGCATCATTGTGCTCATGGTAAGCATGCAAGCGTGCAAGCATACTATTGTGTAGCCTGCATCATTGTGCTCACATTTACGCATATCTAGCGTGTAAGCACGCAAGCGTGCTAGTGTGTAACTTGCATCATTGTGCTCACAGGTAAGCATGCAAGCGTGCAAGCATACTATTGTGTAGCCTGCATCATTGTGCTCACATTCACGCATATCTAGCGTGTAAGCACGCAAGCATGCTAGTGTGTAACTTGCATCATTGTGCCCACGGTAAGCATGCAAGCGTGCAAGCACGCAAGCGTGCTAGTGTGTAGCCTTCATCATTCTGCTCACCTTCAAGTAGCGTGTAAGCGCGCAGTTCTATTACGCTTGCATCGTGAGATGGCGGTGGATTACTTACAAGGTTGGGTCACAACTGCTAAGGAACTAGGTCCTCATGACTGCCCAGAATAAGGAAAAAAAGGTAGAAAAATCAAACTCAAACTAAGAAGGAATAGCAGTTGTGAGGACCAAGTAAATAAAAAGTTGGAGAAACTGGAAAGGAACACAGACATAAAGCAAGGGTGATATGAGAGATAGCACTTTGCTTCACTCCAAGAACTGGAGTTCAAGTGTTACACACTGATCTCAGCAGTTTCCATTATGATGCATACTTAGCATGAAAGCATGCAGCTTTTAACATAGTGTTCATAGGTGAGCGTGCCCTGCATGAAGGCGTACATACTTTATCATCGTGCTTATAAGTAAGTATGCTTAACTTGTAAGCAAGCAAGTGCGTGCTCCACTTCCAGGGAAGCGTGCAAGCACTCATGTAAGTAGAAGCACGTTCATACGTGAGTGTTTAAGGTTTCGTTACGATTGCAGATAGTAGGGTTGGCCAGAACCACAATTATCCGGTGTATATACGGTATTGTTTTTGGCAGGGAAATCACCCAATATACAGTTATATACGGTGTGTATATATACGCTTCTGGCCAACTCTACCTCTCAGGTAAGCGTGCCCCAGCACGCAGTTGTGCCTGCATACTCGCAGTATGTGCTCATAGGTGAGCGCATTCAGAGTGCAGGATGAATTGTGGGTATAAGTACGCATCTGCCTGGAAGTATGCAAGCGCTGCGCTCAACGCATTCCAGCAAATCATGAACAAACATGCAGTCCCCTGAAAGCAAGCTCCATCACACATTTGCACCGCCATATGTTGTGTCATGTTTTGCAAGCCCATGAGAAACAAGCCCATCACATATTTGCATGCAAGCCCATGAACAAGCATGCAAGCCCATGAGAAACAAGCCCCATCACACATTTGCATCGCCGTATGCTGTGTCATGTTTTGCACTGATGTGCACATACATTTGTGAATTGTTAAAGCCGCACATACATTTGTGAAAGTGAAAGGTGTAACCCGCACGTACATTTGTGAAGGATTTAAGCCATAAAGATCTTGGATTGGACCTTTGATGAATGCATTAAGTGGGATGTGTGGTCCTAGTATAAGCTTTGCTGTGCACACACAGCAGCACAGCACTCAACACGCATACTCACACAATGCTTCTGTACATCTCGCGATTAACGAATTAAGCCATAGCTCGACGCATGCATGCACATGCACACACAGCAACACAGCACTCAACAAACATACTCACACAATACTTCTGTACATCTTGCGATGAATGAATCAAGCTGTAGCTTTACGCGATGCATGCACATGCACACACAGCAACACAGCACTCAACACACATACTCACACATTGCTTCTGTACATCTCGCGATGAATGATTCAAGCTGTAGCTTTATGCAATGCATGCACATGCACACACAGCAACACAGCACTCAACACACATACTCACACAATGCTTCTGTACATCTTGCAATGAACAAATCAAGCCATAGCTTTACACATGCATGCACATGCACGCACATGCACACACCCCACCCCTGGCAGCTGTGCGCAACCCTATGATTACGTTTGTGTAATCATAAAAATGAATCATTGCACAAATACAATTCTTTTTTGCAGGGCCTGGTCGAGACATCATAGTGGACGGCTTCAAGAGCTTGGCAGCCAACCGACCGGACATGAACACCCTAGTGGGTTTAGGGGCCACAGCTTCTTTTGGTGTGAGCTGCGTGGCTGCTCTGATGCCCAAGCTGGGCTGGAAGACGTTTTTTGAGGAGCCGGCCATGCTGCTCGGTGTGTGTGTTTTGACTGGCTTTGGCTGATCATGCAAGAATTCAGGGTCATTGTTTTTTTGGTATGAGCTGCGTGGCTGCCCTGATGCCCAAGCTGGGCTGGAAGACGTTCTTTGAGGAGCCGGCCATGCTGCTCGGTGTGTGTTCTTGACTGGCTTTGGCTGATCATGCAAGAATTCAGGGTCATTGTTTTTTTGGTGTGAGCTGCGTGGCTGCTCTGATGCCCAAGCTGGGCTGGAAGACGTTCTTTGAGGAGCCGGCCATGCTGCTCGGTGTGTGTGTTATGACTGGCTTTGGCTGATCATGCAAGAATTCAGGGTCATAGTATCTTTGGTGTGAGCTGCGTGGCTGCTCTGATGCCCAAGCTGGGCTGGAAGACGTTCTTTGATGAGCCGGCCATGCTGCTCGGTATGTGTGTTTGACTGGCTTTGGCTTATCATGCAAAAATCCAGGGTCATTGTTTTTTTGGTGTGAGCTGCATGGCTGCCCTGATGCCCAAGTTGGGCTGGAAGACGTTCTTTGAGGAGCCGGCCATGCTGCTCGGTGTGTGTGTTTTGACTGGCTTTGGCTGATCATGCCAAAATCCAGGGTCATTGTTTTTTTGGTGTGAGCTGCGTGGCTGCTCTGATGCCCAAGCTGGGCTGGAAGACGTTATTTGAGGAGCCGGCCATGCTGCTCGGTGTGTGTTCTTGACTGGCTCTGGCTGATCACGCAAGAATTCAGGGTCATAGTATATTTGGTGTGAGCTGCATGGCTGCTCTGATGCCCAAGCTGGGCTCGAAGACGTTATTTGAGGAGCCTGCCATGTGTTTCTATTGTGCAGCATCTTTTTGATTGCACATCATGGGCATGCAATGTATGCACCTCTTTGGGGAGCCGGCCATGAGTTTTTTTCTGTTGTGCAGCATCTTTTTGATTGCACATCATGGGCATGCAATGTATGCACCTCTTTGGGGAGCCGGCCATGAGATTTTTTCTGTTGTGCAGCATCTTTTTGATTGCACATCATGGGCATGCAATGTATGCACCTCTTTGGGGAGCCGGCCATGAGTTTTTTTCTGTTGTGCAGCATCTTTTCGATTGCACATCCTGGGCATGCAATGTATGCACCTCTTTGGGGAGCCGGCCATGTGTTTTTTCTGTTGTGCAGCATCTTTCTAATTGCACATCCTGGGCATGCAATGTATGCACCTCTTTGGGGAGCCAGCCATGTGTTTGTTTCGGTTGTGCAGCATCTTTTTAATTGCACATCATGGGCATGCAATGTATGCACCTCTTTGGGGAGCCGGCCATGTGTTTAGTGTTTGTTTCTGTTGTGCAGCATCTTTTTGATTGCACATCATGGGCATGCAATGTATGCACCTCTTTGGGGAGCCGGCCATGTGTGTGTTTCTGTTGTGCAGCATCTTTTTGATTGCACATCCTGGGAATGCAATGTATGCACCTCTTTGGGGAGCCGGCCATGTGTGTGTTTCTGTTGTGCAGCATCTTTTTGATTGCACATCCTGGGAATGCAATGTATGCACCTCTTTGAGGAGCCTGCCATGTGTTTTTTTCTGTTGTGCAGCATCTTTTTGATTGCACATCATGGGCATGCAATGTATGCACCTCTTTGGGGAGCCGGCCATGTGTGTGTTTCTGTTGTGCAGCATCTTTTTGATTGCACATCCTGGGAATGCAATGTATGCACCTCTTTGGGGAGCCGGCCATGTGTGTGTTTCTGTTGTGCAGCATCTTTTTGATTGCACATCCTGGGAATGCAATGTATGCACCTCTTTGAGGAGCCTGCCATGTGTTTTTTTCTGTTGTGCAGCATCTTTATGATTGCACATCATGGGCATGCATTGTATGCACTTCTTTGGGGAGCCGGCCATGTGTTTGTTTCGGTTATGCAATATCTTTTTGATTGCACATCATGGGCATGCA
>Ga0307942_1001219_pt1 | contig 20201 bp, 17 predicted proteins | sample OrgLakmetagen175_FD_201846 | JGI IMG/M metagenome (GOLD analysis project Ga0307942, IMG submission 201846) | Saline water microbial communities from Organic Lake, Antarctica - #175 | ecosystem: Environmental > Aquatic > Non-marine Saline and Alkaline > Saline | place: Antarctica: Organic Lake... | reverse complement strand
AATAGACTTTTTCTTTTTCTTTCTGAGCTTATGGATTTATTTGTGGCTGGCCGAGACCAGTCAGCAGCCGATCAGCCAAACAACCTGGCTGAAGGTCACCCCCAATTGTAACCATTGTAACCATATAAACTATATATGCTCTGGGGGGCATCTGAGCGGAAGCTCGGGAAGGGCCTGTTACCAAACCAAAAAAGGCGTTAGAAAAAATCTAGGGAAAAGGGCCAAGCTCTCAGCCGCAAAAGAGGCAACACTAGACACAACTACTAGTTTAGCTATTGACACTCATATTTGCCGACAAGAAGAGGAGAGCAGCAATTTGCTGAAGTCAAGATGAAGGAACAGGAAGAAGAGAAACAAAGCCTAGAAACAATCAAGGCCAAGCTACGTTATACGGTTTCCACGGCGCAAGCTACGTCAAGACAATTCCAACTACCATCATTTTGCTTACATTCTCAAAACTCGAGTTCTTCTGCAGAGCCTCTAAGTACTCCTCAGCAGTAGTATAAACACATCCAACGTGACATAGGGAAGGAGTGGCGATGCAGCTTTTAGCCCCTCAACTTCACTCTTGTAAGGGATACAGAACAGGGAGGTTGTGAGCGAAAGTACACACAATCTCTCTCTCTCTCTCTCTCTCTCTCTCTCTGCCTTAGGCACTACTAAGAGCACCAAGAAAGTGAAGCTAATAATTGAAAATAACTTGAAAAGCAGCATACAAATACCAAGCAGATGCGGGGATCCAGTAATTCTTATTACAAAGAGCCATTTTGGTACCAAGAACCTTCAGTTTCTGAAAAGAAACTCAATAAAATTAGGAAAGCTGCAGGCTTGGCCTGAAACCGGCTCTGGTGAGAATTGGTAATGGTACTGGAGAGAACTCGTTTTCATTACCGCACTGTTCCTTAAAGTGAAAAGACCAGTTCATAGTGTATAATACTACACTTCAGTAACGTAATGCAATGCATTCAACCCTCTTTGTTTTTCTTTCTTTTGCCCTTCTGCCGCTGCTCCCCCTTGCAAGGCAGCATTGCATTTTGTTTGGACACGCTGGCCAGAGACAAAGAAGGGACAGGTCTGGTCTCCAAACACCCCTCTGCCAGATTTACTGCCGCCCCCTCACTGGTCGCAAAGTCTGCTGCCTCGTCCCTGCTGTCAAACCCTAGAGCCTGCAAAATTTTGTACATCCGCATTGGTGCTTGTATGTGATAGAAGGTAGCAGAACCTGTAAGGATCAGTTCGTTCGTTGTTAGTTGCGAGCGTTCCTGACAGGTTCTAAGACGGAAATCGTGCAACTCAGGCACGTTATCTGTCATGGTGGAGGATTGTGACTGTGCAAGTGTAGAAAGTTCAGGGCAAGGTCAGTTACACGCGGCCATGCGGATCCAGCTTGTGATGACTCATGGATCAACGCCTTCAAACAGGCTTACCACCCTCCGGTTTATAGACAAGATGTAGAGAAAGGAGGCAACAATTGGTAGCAATTATAGGCAAGTGCAAGGATAGCTGTTAAGAAGGATGCGTACCTTAACTAATATGTCCAGGTGCACTTGAGTGGGCCGGTAAGCAATTAGGATTGCCTGCAGTTGCAAGGTGTAAGAAAAAGGAATGAAGGGCGAAACAATGCAAGAGAGCAGGAATGATAGTAGCTAAGCAAAACAGAAATAAAGCAGGCAATGGAATTATTACCACATCAACTAATGAGAAGGGAGGCAAACTTCCTGAAGTATCATAAAACTAATTTAACGCAGACAAAAAAAGTTTTTACAGATTAACAGGAGACAGAAGGGCGTCAAATGGAACAAGAGAGATGAGCTTGTGAGCAACTCAATAAGAAAGTTAGCATGGTAAGAATAGGCTCTGTTGGCCAGCTTAAAGGGGTCTTGTCGGTAGAGAGGAAGGTAGATGCTCAGTTATATAAGATCGCTACGTCAATTATAGAACAATTCTTGCCAATGTTAAAATACAATAAGGTCACAGAGAAGTTCCTTTATGCCTCGACTTCCTGGTGCATACATTCGCACTTCAACTATTTCTTCGATTGCAACAAGCAATAGGACAAAAGCACCTGCTTACTTTCTCGCCAAATTGATGCCTGTCTGCAATCCCAATCAAACTCCCAGCGCTACTTCCTATCAAGAGCAGAAGAACATTCCAACGCAGCATGCTGCCACCAATGGCATTCATGATACTGATCTCTTTACCTGGAGAGCTTGCTTCCTCAACGGTGGCAATAATCGATCCATGATGTAAGGAACCATGCAAGACGCCCCTTTGTACAGCCCCACAAACCCCTGCAAGGCATTACTTTTTGCAGTTCAGGCTGTTAGCATGGTCGTTAAATTGCCTTTGTGTATTGTGAGCACCTCAAAAATACACCTACAGATTGAAACAAGTGACCCTGGTGCTTTCTTTGTCAAGGCGTTCATGACAACATTGTCCAATACTTCTGATGCAATACCAATGATAGGTACAGACCTATATATATCATACATGTATATGGCACAGTTAGCGTTTTTGCAGCATATGTCAGTGCACAAGCGTACCAAATCCACTCTCTTTTTCCACTACCCAGTACTGAACGTCCCCTGACCTGCCAGTCACACAGCGAGAAAGCTTGGACGACCAGTAAAGCATGCTGGACATAGGGGTGATGGAGAAGGTTGTTTCGGGCCTGTTGTTTAAGCTGCTTGGGTTTTTGTGGGTTCCATTGTACTCTACGCTGTTGCTGCTGCTGTTGGCTCTCTTGGCTTGTAGGTAGATGAATTAAAGCCCCACACATTGACCTGCATGTCAAGTCAGGGTGACCCACAAGTGCACAGTCTGCACCTTGAAGCACAAGAGCAGGCAACCAGAAGCAGCAGGAAACAACGACCATCACATTCAGTCACCCAGCTTGACATCCAATCAGCTGTGCACTATGCTGTGTGGACCAGCAGAATAATAGGCACCTGCTCGCGATGCCTGCCATTTCAGACACTAAACCATGTCGACGGGGAACCTCTCCAGCCCTACTCATTCCACACGCAACACAAGCGTAAAGAAGGCCGTACGCTGCAAATAAACGCGGAAGGGCATACAAAGCAGTGACACTCTTTTAATAATAAAGACAATGATTGCAAGTGGTTTTGCTGAAACTGTGTGGTTCTGCTCATTGCTTGCTGCTGCTAGTATGAGTAGTCATGCTCATGGCTGTCAATTGAGTCGTATTCCTGAAACTGAAATCCATAAGCTACAACCAAACACCTCACGCACACCAACCAACGCATTTTAGCTGAAGAGTTACAAATAAACAGCAGGTATGTGCTCAAAACTTGTGGAACCATCAGTCGGACAACAACGCTTTCTCCATTTCACACATGCACCTATAGGTCAATCTTTAGGTGTGAGGTAGCTATTGCTATGGAAGCAAAGTACCTTTGTTGTCGCACCTGCAAATTCAGCCACAGCGCCTGGCACCTACAGTAACCAGGGTAGCACAAGTATTTGTTTCACTCCTCATGCACACATGGAAGCAATGAAGCATGTTGGCAGTCAGAAAAGACCAATTTCAGACAAAACCCTCCTCTGTTTACACCTCTTTTCATTTCCTTTGTTGAAGTGTCTGCAGATATCATACTAATCATGAAACGATGACGAGGACAACAACATCCATACAGCAACACAACAGTATGCCGTGCATATGTACACAGCATACACAGCTCCAGCTCCGCTCACAACCTAACAAACAATATGGGTAGTAACTTAGATGGTGTGCACAATCACGTAGCAGTAATTGCCATCCGAGAAAACGGCAGCTTGAAGGTGTCCATTCAGGCTGGATGAAGATGTACAACCAACACGACTTACTCGGGGGAGAGGCAAGCATGCGCTACGCACGTCAGACCTACTGCTGCTTCATCACACAACATTTCTAAACCCACCCCTTCTTGATACAGGTTCTTGAGCACAGCATGGCAGGAGTTAAACTCAGGAAGATCCCCGACCTGTAGGTGCAACACGATTATAGGATAAGGAGAGTTCAGCAGCGTTCTGTAAATAAAGCCAAGCACGGCCTAAAGTGTCTGGCCAATCATGTTCTGCATCCTAGACAGCTATTAGTACTTTGCTGTCACTTGGAATTTGACCCACATACAGCTCGTTTTTGCCCTACCATTGGCTGATGCTGCAACAGCACGCAACCCTTTACCGTGCACGTTAGCAGAGGCTCTGATCTCTCAGCATTACAAGACCATGCCACCTTACCTCCAAAGCAATGCGTGCATGCGTCTGGTACGCGTCAACTGTCAGGGTCGTTCGTATGCGCTGCACGGTCAGATCCTGGTTACAGTACAGAGTGCAGCAAAACTGAGCACATGGTTGCAAGCAATAGCATCATTGCATCATTGTTTAGAAGATAACAAGTACTTGCCATGGCAGCGCTGCCTAGCTCATTAGTAGGCAACAGGTGCACATCGCACCTGTCGTATTGATTTCAGATGCTTGCATGCGTTCGTGTAGTTCTCCTCCTGCACCCAGCGTGCCTTGACAAGCTTCAGTGAGCATTCCAAAATGTTGGGGGGTCGGACCTCTGTGATCAGGAAAGGTAAGAAGGCACCTATCTGGACACCTGGAAATTGAGTCGTGTCACACGATGCAATGGCATCCTAAAACCTCGCCTCCATCTTCTGGCTTTGTCCTTTTTGACTTGTCCTTTTTGCCTTGTCCTTTTTGCTTTGTCTCGTCGTTTCAAAATGGACTGATCCTGGTCCAACCCAAAATTACAAAGGTAGGGGTGGACGGTAGAGAGAGCTGTGAGAGGAGAGAGACGATTCCTCATTGCAGAACAGGCCAGTGCCTAACTGTAGAGCGGGCCAGTGCCTCCGCATGACATCCATGAATCCCTTTAGTAATCTGATTTCACATCCTGATATCGCACGCAAGCCTTTAACATGTCACCAGCACCGTCACACCATCACACATTTGCCGACACATCAAGGATTCCAACAAGACCTGGCCTTTTTAATAATTCTATTAATAATTCGGGTATGTCACTGTTGGTAATGTCAATTGAGCAGTGTGCGTCCGGACCTGATACACGTGGGGCTGCTGTGAGCCTGCTATACTCCCTTTCGAGCTCCTCGCATGTGCCCATTCCACCACTGGAGTGGAGATCCTGATACAAAACAAACGAGCAGGTTAGCTAGCGCTGTGTATCCCCCTGACTTTTGGCAGCTAAGATTATGTATACCGTAGAAACACGCCGCAAAATTTTTTTTTTGGGGGTGCGGCCAACTCACCCCCCCAAAAACAAATGTTTCAGGGGGTGCAAATTACTGCGGATTGGGTCAAAATATTTATTTATAATTCTTTTTGGTGAATCAAGAGTGGGAAAGAGCCCCCAAGACCCGTTGGACAAAAAACAATGTTAATGGAATGCACCTCAGAGTCTCTTGGTACATTTCTAGTCTCTTGGTGCAGTTCTAAGGGCATTTTGTTCCTGCGGATTGGTGCGGCAAGCACTGAAAAATATATTGAAAGGGGTGCGGATCGGTGCGGACAGGGTAAAAATAACCCTTTTTTGGAGGGGTGCGGAATGAGCACATGTTCACACGGTACACATGAATTGCTGATAATTGGCTGCCAACACCTAGTTATCACATAACTGTAAGACTGAAGAGCTTGGCTGCTAAAACTCTGTATGTACACTGTTCATACAAAATCTGTATAAAAACTCATGGACGCATACAAACATGCATGGTTAGTTGTGTATACAAGCACAAATGAGCATACCAAAATGTGTGGCAATTGGACATGTTTTGCTTACTAACTTGTATAGCCAGCCTTATTACTACTTACTAACTGGTATAGCCAGCCTTGTTGGATGGCATGCTTTGCTTACTAACTTGTATAGCCAGCCTTATTACTACTTACTAACTGGTATAGCAGCCTTATTACTACTCACGCAAATTTCATTGTCTCGTCCATATGAGTGAAGTTTGGCCTCAATCAGCTCCAGAAATTGCTGTTTTCAAGCAAAGCATGCCATCCAAGCGGGCAAAAAACCATGTGCTCCTTCTACAAACATCCTTTTTGAGACCTTGCTAGATCAGTCTGTAGCAATCTTGTCTATAGCAATATAAAACTCTTACACCTCAAAGCTTACGCATATACACATGCACATGTGACCAATCCCATACTCACATGAATGCGAACCACGCAAATCATCCACTGCACACTGCCCATACCTGCTGCTCATCACCCTGATCCCCGCTCCCTTGGCAGCCAGCAAATCTACGTTCCCTGTAGCACAATAAATACAAGTTCCAGCACAAGAATGTAAAAAAGTGTCATCGCTGGTTTGCGTGAATCATTCTTGCACGTCAATTAAAGCAGGCAAGACAGGCAGCGAGGACCCAGAGGCATGCCTGTTGCTGAGCGCAGCACGTCGAGGTTTTTGGGGGGAAAGAGAAAGGCTAGTTTGCAAGACTTCCTACTAAAATGTGGGAAGTGGTTTCGTTGCCTGTGCCATTTCCTATCTGACCTGAGGCGCCGCCTCGCAGCTTCCTCAGGCCCGTCAGGAATGGTGGGAGTGGTGAAGCTGGCACGTTGCATTTGTAACGGATGCTTCTTGTTGTAGCTCGCCCTGGGGTTGACTGCTGGACTGGGATCCTTCTCCTCTTGCTGCCGGGCAACGTGCTGCATGAACTTGAACAGGCGCCCCTGTTGTAACGCGAATTTCTTTATATAAGTGACAAACGCTTGTTGTCAGATGTGTTGTTCACCATTCACGGGCAAGGTGCGCAGTGTGGGATGCAGGACAAAAGCGCCAGAACACCCTAAACAGACCGCGCTCACCTCCAAATGTGCCTTGATGTTGGGGTCTTTTGCCTTGTCGATTTTTTTAGACAGCTTTGTAACCTGTGTGTGTGTGTGTGTGTGTGTGTGTGTGTGTGTGTGTGTGTAGGTTCATTGTGTGTAATGACTAACACAAAAAGCATGCGTGCAGGCACAATGCTCAATGCTGCGGCTTCCGTGTATGTGATGTGTGCGTGTGTGCGTGCGTGCGTGCGTGCGTGCGTGTGTGCGTGCGTGTGTGTGTGTGTGTGTGTGTGGGTGGGTGGGTGCGTGTGTGTATGTGTGTGTGTGTATGTGTGCACGTGTGTGTGTGTGTGTGTGTGTTTGTGTGTGTGTGCGTGTGTGTGTGTGTGTGTGAGAGAGAGAGAGATAGAGAGAGGTGTGCACGCGTGCATGCGCGCATTTGAGCTCTAACCTTGACACAGCTCTCAGCATCCAGTCCCCAGCTATCATCAAACTTCCTTTTCTTCCCCATTCTAAGAATAAAAAACATGCAATACCGAAGCAGATATTTAGGAAGGTGTTGGGCGTAAAAAAGGGTGGTGAAAAATCCACACCCCAGCCGGACCTAGAACTGTGGCTGAGGCCGCTGCTAATTTGGCTTATACACTGCACCTCTGATTTCAGAATGTGGCACGCGTGTGTAAAAGGGTTGCAGTTTGCACGTTAGTTGGATTTGCCAGCCAAAAAAAAAAGGCGGGCCAGTCGTAATATGGGGTTTGGGCCTCAGGGGGTGGCCCATAGTGGGTAATGAGATAGACGTCTCACTTCTGGTGGCTGATGAAACCCGTTGTTCTAGAACTCAATTTAAATTCCGCCAGCAGCTCATGATAAGCCAGACTGGCGCAGAATGTTGTTATGGATAATGCCAAGCTACGTGAAGCAAATAAAGAAACAGCAGGCTTGTGGGGCCATGTTTGACTACTGTTAAAGCAGATGTCGTTGTGTCTGCGTTGAGAAATGGAGGGAATGGGGGCTAGGATTATGTGGTTTCCTGACACTTAAAGTCGGTAATGGCACCCTTAGTGGATTATGCGATTCAATTATGCGGTTCGCCACACACAGCAGGCAAGCATAGAATGCGGGGGCAAGTAGCGAAAAAGTCTCTGATCAGCCCTGGAAAGTAGCAAAAAAGTCTCTGATCAGCCCTGGCTAGAACCATACTATCACAGCAGGCACATGGCGAAATGCAAGTACGGCCAATCACTAGCCAGCCAGACTTGCATGAGCAACGTGGAGAAGGTAAAATTTTCATCCAAACATCCTGGGCCGCAAATGGTTTGGCTGACCTACCCACACATGACTAAGACCAGCTGCATTCGCTGTCACCTGAGCAGCTTTCATGTGCAGTAGCGCGATTTCAGGATTGGACAATAACATACGCAAAGGAGATGGCGTAAATTCCTGATACCTCTGTGGAAATACTGCTTGTTGGATCCTTCCACTGGCAAATCCAAACGAAAAGCACAATCAGACGTGCCTTGACGACTGCACCTGCCTGAACAAAAAGTCCTCGACACAACACCACCTACCTTTTCTGTGGTCTAGCTGCCGCAGACTGTACTTACTCCAAGCAGTTGGAGCCCAGGAGTGTGACCTGGGGTTGGGTACAAGGTGTGATGTACACTCACCCACGTGACAGACCTAAATACAACAATGATTGGCCATGCGCAGTCGGGGATTGTGTGCATGTTTGTTATATATGCAATTGCATGTACATATGTCGGAGGCGTGCATTTGCCACACTGCCTTTCATATCTGCCTACTTTGTGATGCAGGTGTGTACAGTATTTGAACGTAATTTTATGCGTGCATAAAGCGTGCGCAGTGCAGTGTCTGAACAGGTTCTCACCTGCGAGTATAATGGCCATGGCATCGTCGTGGCCAGGGTCGCAGTCTAGCCAGACGTAGTGCATTTGAGCTTTCTAAATTACCCCTTGACCCGGAAGTCCGTGTATAACCTGGTAGCAAGAAGGCAAGCCAGCATAACATAAGGCACAAATCAAATTTCTCATCTTAACGTGTCTGTGGTAAGTGTTTGGACATGAAGACACGCCTATACCAGGTAGTAAAGGTGCAGTGTAGTGCCTGAGTCTGCTAATGCAAGCCAATTGTGGCCTTTACCTTTGATATGTTTTCTGTTGCATTAAAGACATAATTCAGCTATCAGGATTAGTCACAAATCATTCCTATACCAGCGAGCGGATTATTTGTGTGTCCTCGGCATCCTATTGAGCAATGTGCCTATGGGTATTGTATGCCAAAAATTGTCTTAGTGGGGCCCAGTATATGTATAACAGTCTGGCTGAGCAGTATATGTATGACTGAGCGGCACCCTGGCTATCTTTTTTAAGCGAATCCATTTTATTTTGGGTGGAGGAGAATTACACTGTACTTGACACAGAGTGATCCTCTTTCCATATTTATGAGGGAAGTGGTGTTCTCTGTAAGCAAACACCTTGCATGTTTTCTCTTTTGTCTTTCGTAATACACCTTGCATGTTGGTGAAACACCTTGCAACTCGTTGAAACTCTTTTGTGGTACACCTTGATAGAGGTCATATTTGGGTTGCTGCAAAAATTACTGTGGACAAATGCTAATGCACATTTATTGCCTGCGCCAAAGCTGTAATAATTGTTATGATCAGGCTGACCAGGCTACACTCAAAAGGCAGCAGCGGGTGTTTGTACCCTGGACATGCCTTCCCTGGCAAAATAAATCAACGATAAACTGTTGGAACCAAGGAACCTCAGACGATCAAAGAACAGAAAAACACTCCCAACATTGATGAAGGAATTGGAGCCGCTTTGGTACCGGGCACCATAAAACTCCTTCACCACAAAGGAAACAAACGAGGTCAAAAGGGATCAGCAGGGTTGCAGGCTTGACCTGAAACCGGCCCCTGATGACAGTTGATGCTAGTTTGGCAGCATGATTTGCAGTATGCATAAGGAGCTTGGAGGCAGATTAGTTAGCTCTTTGAGCCAAGACCCAGCTCGTTAAAAGGGTCCAATGTGTGAGTGTTGTAGATGGTGCCACCCACGCCCGATAGGATGGTGATGTGGAGAGTACAGGAAGCCCCTTGGAGGATTTTGTGCTGTTACTCTGCGGCACTCAGCTGGTTCGTAAGTCTAGTATTTACAGTACTTCTCTCTCAACCCTCAGTTAATAATGTGATGAGCTAATGTGATCACAATAGTGTACTAGGCTGAAGCAGTGTGGCGGGTATTGCGCGAAGACTCCATCTTGCCTGGCAATATGCGGCGTTTAGGTTTGATCCACCCAGGATGTTCTCTTTGTTTGTTCTCCCTTGTCTCATTCTCATAGATCACAGATCCTTGCTTGCAAAAGAGAACAATATACTGAAGAAGGCACCGGGGGGCAGGTCTGTGTACGTTTAGTTAAACAGCTGTGGTACTGCTTTGCCTCGGCATGTACTTTAGAACTCCTGGCGTGTCCTTCCGGATGCGTGCCCTCGCTTGCTTTCTAATTAGCAGGTTAACAATTGCCAGTGTAAACACAAGCACTATTGTGCAGCCATTAATGTGAACAAGCCATCCTTTACTTATAGGGTGGCAGTGAGCCCGTGGTTTGCCAGTACAGACATCTTCTTGGACAAACAAGGTAAAGCTTTGATCTGTGCCTGTTACGTTGCAACCCAGAGTGTCATCAATATTTCAAACGGCTTGATTCGTGCCACTGATTCTTTTGTATTTGAATTTCAGGTGCACACGCGTTGAGAGGGAAGGAGTATCTGAACAGCACCTTGCCAAACGGTTTGGCATCTTTGGGTCGGTTATCATCTGTGTATTCAGTTCAGTGAAGACTTAAGAATCTGATCAAATAACTAACGCGGTATACAATTTTCCCTTGCAGGAGGTGCAACTGCACGCAACGCAGGTTGTGCTCCCTACTGTGGAAAGGCAGCCGCCGCTGGAGCTTGAGATCCCCTGTAGTGTTTTTGTGAAATACCTAGGAAACGTCAGATGACCAGCAATTGATTATCCCTACGTTAACTAACGATGGCTTTGCCATTGCGTTTTTTTTATGCTGAGACACAGGAATGATTTCAAACCTCAAATTAGAACAGAACAAACTTTCAAGCCAGATGCAACACCACATCCTTTACCTACAGAAAAAGAAAAAAAAATGTACGCAGGCAGTGAGTTTCACTCTCCACGCTAATTGAGGAAACGGAGCCACTTTGGTACCGGGTACTGTAAAACTCCTCCACCAAAGGAAGAAGAAAATACCAATGAGGATCAGGAGGGCTGCAGGCTTGACCTGAAACCGTCTCCTGATGAGTGTAGACCATAGTGCTAGAAAGGGCAATGTCTGGTATGAACAAGTTTGGCAGCGTAATTAACAGAATGAACATAAAGCTTGGAAGCAAGTTCTGCCACTTACCTGTATCTGCCACTTATGCAGGAGAGCTGCTCTCACTAGATGGCCTGCCATTCTTCATATATGGCTATGCAACCAAAAGACATATTTCTACCAAGCAAACACGAAATATCCAAGAATGGAAATCGATACTCATATACTCTTTGTGGTATACAGGCCTTTGCCAACCGCCCGGTTGAGGAGCACTTTTCAAGAGCTTCTCCCTCTGTATGTTCTCCAGGCGCGAGGATGTTGCGTGGCTCTGATGCACCGTTGGGTGGCACAGAACATGAAACGACATCCTTTCCTATTCCACGCCAGATGTTTATGCTATCCGGTGGGGCTCTGGCTAGTGTGAGCGCTAGACGAAAGCATTTCCTTCGCGCAAGCCACTGTTCAACAGCGTCGGCGTAGACTTTTGCTTTTTACTTCTTTTACTATCTGTGCCCTTTCATGCTAGCTATGCCCATGTCGCGGCAAATCGCAGCACCACCAGCTTGCTTAACAAGGAAAAGTACAGAAGACACTGAGAGAGTCGGTTTGTTATTAAAGGGCGCCATAGTAAGACGTCTGACTGTCAGCTCTAGAGTCTGCCAAAATATCATGCTACTAAGAATATGAGTGTAAGTGCGAGGCCAAATGTAGGTGGCGCCCTCACTAATCCCAGGGGAAGTTCCTAGACGGCGGGGCGGCTGTATCCATACCACTGATCCCCCATGAGTCACCATCGCATAGCATCATGGTGCCCCAAAGCCAATCGGCCCCATTCAAGTACATAATGGATATGGAACGGTAACAGGAGGCGGAGCAAAGGGGCATCCCTAACCCAGCCCTAATTCCCCTAAAATGAGATTTACTTTAAGATAGAAGAACCCAGAGGAACTGAGAATGAACACCACCAACATGCATGGAATAAAAAGGTGATCATCAGCATGTGCTATGTGTTCGCACCAACTGGTGACTACCACTGTTAAACCTTCAAATTCAGCCATGGAATTTACAACGCGGAAATTCCAAGGGACAAGTGCAGAGTCTTTGTTATGGAGGAATGTTACTGAAGCAGAACGCTCAGCATTGAGAAAGTTACTAAAATGCTACAGGATCCGCGTCATCTGTAGCCCGCAAAGCCTAGCAGTGAAGCCACTAAACCTCCTCCGTCATCATCTGAGTCTTCTTCATCTTCACCGCTTAAAGTGGGGAGTCCCTCTTTAGTCCACCTGCAGAAGAAAAAAAGGATCTTGATCTGACATGCAAATCAGAAACCAGTTTGAAAATATGTGAATGGGGCAAAACATCTTGGGCAGTTGTAGTGTTTGGTGGGGTTCTGGATAGTGCAAGCGATAGTTAAGAGTCTCTCTTTGGTGCACGCTGATGTTATCAGCATAGACATTTCCTACTTTATCTGCGCCAAACCAAACGGCTGGCAGTGGTGAACTATGTTAGGTAGTACAATTCAAGTGCTTGGTTCAAACCTGAACTAAATAGGTAAACATACAGCATTTGCCTTGAGCTCACACACCTGCTTAATCCGCCTGTGACATGGCATATCTTGTTACTGCTCACCCCACTTTGTAGAAGGTAATAGACCGCTTTTAATGATCTGCAACAATAATTATGTGTGGGAAAGTGTCAATAATGGTTATAGACTGGGAGGAAAACCCGCAAACACGATTGCATTTAAACCTATTGGCGTTTTTAATTTTGATTTTGGCCTTATAAGGAATTTTTAGCCCAGGAATGCTTAAAAATACAAAGCATATTTCTTATTTTACCGTTTTGGACGTCCAAATAACCGTATGACACATTCCTGATATAACCTTATTTTAGCCTTGCACAACACAGAAACAACGCACAATGTGATGATCTTAGTGTCTAATAGCTTAATTAAGAGGGCGATCATGATCTCGTCAAGACGACAACATTTGCATCAACAAACAGGCGAGGGAAACTTTCCTTTGCTATCGAAGCCTTTCATCTAAGACCCAATCTCAACCCCTAACTCCCACAGACCGTCCCCTTAGCTGTTGGGTGGAGAAGTTTGACATTACCCAGCATATATGGCCCCGTTCCCTTTGTTTGTGTGCGGGATGCTATCACTAACTGCACAGTTTATTATGTTTTGACTGACCTGCTCTGGAAGCCCTTGTCATTGCCGGCCTTGCTTTCGATGCTGCCTCCTGACTCACATATGACTATGAGCTCTCGTCCTGCACGCGAAAGCAATCGCAGACTTGAGCATGAGTGTTAGCCGATGAACCGCAAGATGTGAAACTAGGAACAAGGCCCTGTTCGCAAGAAATGTATAAGAGCAACAGCAGCTTGTGACGGTATAAGCCGTAGAATGCCATTTTGTATTGATCTGGGCCAAAAGGTCACCTGTGCGTAACGCTGCCTGAGCTTGCTCAGCAAAGTCAGGGTACAGCTCAGTCCTACACAAGAGCACGAGGGAATTAAAGGGGAGCGCTTAGAGCAAGCTCATTATAAACAAGGCAGCGGTAGGAAAGTAGTACTCAGTTGTAGGTACCCGTAAACACCAAACGATGCAAATCCGGCACGCCTGATGATGGAGGGGAGGTCCCTGCGTAGCAAATAAAAGCAAATACGTGTCAGATTTCTTATTCCCCTATTGAGAAGAGGGAGGGGAAGTGTGCTGCTTTATGGCAAGCTTTCACCCACCATTTTTGGATTGGAATGAACAGGGGGACATTTTTTGAAAAGGCAGGGCGGGTCTCCTCAAACTTTCCAGGCAGCCTGACGTCCAGCAGGACTGCTTGTCTAGAATAGAACAAGATAGCAGATCAGATTGGTGAACGTGCAGACTATGAGGGTGATAAGTTTGCTGGAAAGGGACGTAGGAGGGACCAGGAGCCAGGAGCAGGTTCTTATGCGCAATGAAAAGCAGTATGCAAACAACAGTAGCACTCACTTTCGCTTTGCACGTGTGAAAGCTGCGTCGGGATTGATTGTTCTTAGGTTTGCCTCTCGTAACACCGGTAAAATCTCTTTGTTCCTGCAAGGCACATCAAATTTTGCGAGCAGCTTGCTTTCTCTCCCTCGGCTGTGTAGATGTGACTCAAATTTGGTGGCACACAAGTGCTCCTTTCCTTCGTCATGCTGGAGGTGTTAACATTAGTTAAGGGATAAAGGGGGGATTGAAGCCAAAGCAAGGTAAAATTTCAAATTATCCTGCTACAGTCAAGGGGCAATTTCTTATACCATAAAACTGGAATCAACCTAGCTTCAAACCAAAGCAGAGATTAAAAGCTACCAGAGCATGTGCTTCAATTTAGGAAGGTCGCCCTGTGGAGATTTATATTTGGAGGTCTCGTAGCAGTGAGCTTCAATCACAAGTCATCATGGTTTTCCAGCCTTAATGTTGGGATATCAAGGGTATATCAAACAATTCACTCACCAATCCGCATTTTTGGCATAGAGCCTAGGAGCCAGAAAGAAAGTTCCCAAAAACCCTGCTGCAGCAGCTGTATGTGTATGTGTGTGTGTGTGCGTGTGCGTGTGCGTGTGCGTGTGTGTGTGTGTGTGTGTGTGTGTTTGTGTGCGAGTGTGCGTGTGTGTATGTGTGAATGTGTGTGTGTGTGTGCGTGTGTGTGTGTGTGTGTGTGTGTGTGTGTGCGTGTGTGTGTGTGCGCGCGTGTGTGTTTGTGTATGTGTGTGTGTATTTGTGTGCGAGTGTGCGTGTGTGTATGTGTGAATGTGTGTGTGTGTGCGTGCGTGTGTGTGTGTGTGTGTGTGTGTGTGTGTGCATGTGCGTGTTGCACCTCCAAGCGCTCCGTACGCTACTGATTGTGAATCAATTGCTGCTGTTTGAACCGTCTGTTTTCTCCTGGAAGGCCTCAAGAATCTTGGCCTCCCACTGTTGAAAAGCAAGGGACAAGGCCTTGCATTCATGAGTTGCATGATGTATAATAAATTTAATGCTACTAGCAAGTCTGACCCTTTTTAACAGGCCCATATTGCGCCAGTGCACTCAAAAACTGGCACACAAAAATCAAGCAATTGCTAGAATGACAGGTACTACATGCGCGTGCACACACACACACACGCACGCACACGCACACACACACACACACACACACAAACACACACACACGCACACACACACCGCGCACACACACACACCAACACACACCAACACACAAACACACACGCACACACACCGTGCAAATACACATACACAAACACGCACACACACACACGTGCGCACACAAACACACATACAAACTCACATACAAACAAACAAACACACATAGAAACACGCACACACACGCACGCACACACATACATACACACACATACAAACATGCACACGTAAAACTCATACACACAGACACAAACCCACTCACACAAACACACACACACAGAAACACGCACACACACTAGGCACGCGCACACATGCATACACACATACATACAAACATGCACACACATACAAAGACACACGCACACATACACAAACTCACAAGCACTCACATGTTCACTCACTCATACACACATACACAAACTCACTCACACAAACACACACACTCACTCACTTACTCACTCACTCACTCATTCACTCACTCACACACACATACACACACACACACACACAAACACACACACACACGTACACACACACACACACAAAACTCACTCAATCATACACACAGACACAAACTCACTCACATAAGCTTAAACACTCACACATCTACACACTCAAATTCACACACGCAAACACACACACCCAACCATTCACACTGTACTCGCATCCATACAGTGAGAGCCCATACCGATAATAAATCCGTCGTGTGTGGCATCGAGCCCTCTCCCCTGTTCCAGTACTTTGCCCAGCTGTCCGAAATCCCCAGGCGCAGTAAGCATGAAGAGGGCGTTTTGGACTTCTTAAAGGTATGCCACAATTGCTGCAGAGTTTAGCCGTTCCCATGATGTTGTACGTGTCCTTGTGGGAGAACAAGCAGCTTTTTCATAAAAAACGTTGCACTTGTGTGCAAATGCAACGCAACAGGCAAATGATATGACAGTGGTGAGCCCAGTAATGATGGTGGATCCAGCTGCTTATTCACAAGGAGCAAGCCATTACATTTGAAGAGATTTAAGCCTGAATCTGGAACTGCAGTTGGGAAGCGGGAGTCATGGAGGGTGGCGCAGTCATGCACATTGAAGGCACCAGTAGTAGGGCGGTTTGATATTGGTCATGTTTCTTTTGCCGATGCTGATCTGTCGGCAAACACTTTGTGCCCGCAGGATTTTGCAAAGGAACGCAACCTTGAGACCAGACAGGCAAGTTTCACGCTATGCGATGCCAATGTGTTTTCCCCCATTTTATTTATGCTTGCTTCCTGCTTGCTTAAGGTCCGTACTACTTGCTTATATGCTAGATGCTATGATGAGGAAGTGTGCTTTATAGATAAGGTTGATTACGCAGGTTGCAACGATCAATTCGCACATATATATGATAAGGATGGCAAGGAATTGCTTTGAAGGGACAAAAATGCGGAGCAAGGCTAACGCATTACATTTTTCACAAAGCAGCCATGTTGCACTGTTTGCTGTATCATGATCACTGTTAGCCATTTCGTGGGTACACATCAAATGTGACTCTGCAATGCTGACGCTAACTGTGTCGCCTTGGTTTGAGCTGCTTCCGTAGGCTGTAACCGTCTTTAGTGTTTAGTAATATCTGTCTAAATGTCCTTGAATCCCCCTACGCTCCTAACGTATATGTGCAGGATAATGTTGGCAATTTGGTCATCTGTCGACCAGGGAGCGGGGGGGGAGAGGATGCCCCCCCTGTGGTCATCCAAGGCCATGTTGACATGGTGGGTGGGTGTGGTTCCTGTGCCGAACCAGAAACGTTGCCCAAATAAAAATGGGCTGTCAAATTCTTTGCATGTGAAGCTAGGACTTGAATTATTTTGGGAAGAGTTTGAACAAAATGTCAGGTGCGATGTTTTTAGTTTACAAAGGTATTCTTGTCATCTCTTTTACTCGCCCCTGTTCGACAAACAGAGGTTGCAATGATTCAAAGTGTCCATGAAAGCTGCAGAACCCAAAGCTTCATCCTTTTTTACAGAACCGAAAAGTGCTGATTAATTTACTCGCGCTTGCCCATGTAAAGAAACAAGTATGCGATGTTGCTTGAACAACTCAGACTGTCATGAGCAAGTGGTGACAGGCATAACAAGTACACAGGATATGTTCTGCTCTTTGGGCAAGATGCACGGTTTCAGAAACACACTGGGTAAGTGATTGCAGACTGTGCTTGTAAGATTGCTGCGGTCCACATCTGAATGCACACTCAGGTGTGTGAAAAGAACAAGCAAACCGAGCATGACTTCTCCAAGGACCCCATCCGTTTGGAGCGCAAGGGCGATTGGCTGCGTGCTCAGGGTAAGACTTGATAAAATTGGACAAAAGTTGATGAATTGGACAATCAATAGTCGGAAAATGAATATGCGTTGCACACACTTCGGCCACAAAAGCAAATATATATACCCTGCTCATTGTACCCAAATTTCTGACAAGAAATTTGCGATGTCCAGGCTTTAACCGATTCGGTTGGGTGCATTTTGGGCCGGAATCGCTCCGCGGCCGGGAGTCCGTTCCGCGTAAGATTATAATTGTAAATGCCTATGGGCGACTCTTTACAGCTATGCCGAGTTTCGCGGCGAGCTGTGAAGGTCGAATGTTTAAAAACGTGAAGGGCTGCAGAGCGGCACGTTGTGACGGCGTCAAAATGTGGATTTTTCTGTTTCGATTCTTACTTAATTCCGTTCAGGAATCGTGCAGTTATCATGCGCCGTTGTTTTCTGTGCCTGCATGGAGACCGACGAGGAGGAATTTGGCCGGCGACTGTTTGATGCAGTTTAGTGCCACTGTTAGGTACAAAATTTTTACAGCGCAGTTATGAACTTGAATAAATTTTGGGAAGCTCTGTCAGTGAGGGGAGGTCCGTTCGTGTAATGTTGCTGTCCGCGACTTTGGAGTAATTCTGGTCGCGTTCTTAAAGCAAGAACGGGTCTGCATGGTGCAAAGCGAGTTCACAGGAGGAGGCCTGTTCTTAAAACAAAGGCCTGCATGGTGCACAGCGAGTGCACAGGAGGAGGCCTTGTAAAACCGGAAACAAAAAGGCAAAAAGTTTTGCAGGTAGAAATTTGGGCGGGCAGAGCCCTTCTATTCCTGGAAGTAAGTTGTCGCATCGTACTTATTGCTTGTCGAAATGAGCATTCACTGAGAAATTATAGTCCAGCAGAGCTAAAAGGCGTTCTTGCACTTTTTTACTTTATTATTGCATGCTGCGTTGCATCATGTAAAACAATACCTGCAAGTGTGAAGTCATTTGCTGGTTGTTTGCTTGATTGCACTTCCGCAGCCTACCTGGGGCATTCCAGGCAAATTTGTACCCAGGCAATCTGGCCCCTTTATAAAAAGAAACCCCAACACAGATGCCAATCACCAACTATTTGGCTCAGGAATTCGATGATGTACTTGATATCCTCAAGAAATGCTCCAGAAATATACTGGAGCAACCCCCTTAATTTCTTAGATCCTCCCCCTGGCCCCCTCAGCTCAGAATCGACTCGTTTACATATCAATTGATAAAATTTGACGTCAGGATGTAAGGTTTATTTTTATATGCAATTGACACCACGTGGCGCCGAAATTTTGTGATACTTGACGCCTCCTGCTTGTACCATCTATGTGCAGGGAGGTCCACTCCACATGATCCTTGATGACTAATAGGAAGTAGTCACAAAGATATGATTGTTTTTTAGGTTTCGTTTACAGATGGTCCTTCCCATGTTGACTGCGCTCACATTGCTCACACTGCGTGCCCATCACAAACACTACTCAAGGAACGACCTTGGGTGCTGACAATGGGATCGGCGTGTGCACGGCGCTGGCTCTGCTGGTATGTGCATGTTCATGTGTGTCTTGTGTCTTGCGCGAGTATGTGCGTGTGTGTACAAGCGTGCTGATGAGTATTCTGCCTTGCCTTTTTTGCCTTGGCTGTTATCAGCGTCATTATCACCATGGCTCTCTCGTCTATGTTCCATTTCTAGGGCTGGCAGTTGGGACCATTGGGTCAACCTTTTGTGCTTTTAACACATGCTTATTCGTTGACCGTCTTTTCTCAATAGGATGAGATTGTGTGATTTAAACACGCTTTGAAGGCAACCAAATATTGGGAGCCCTGACTGTCTTGTTCGTCCTGATTTGGAGGGGAGCGCTATCTGGTGCCCATTCGATCCCATATAGAAAAGAGAAATTGCATCTTAGAGATGAAAAAACAATCTTCAACTAAACGGTCTGCAAATAAAATCCGAGCTTGCATTGTGTGCTTTTGTTTTGATTTAAGAGACCGATGCCAACTTTCACTTAAGACCACGCCACACTGCTGGCACCTTACTCCACTCTCCTTACTCCACTCTGAAAGCTTCTAAAGTTTGTTAAGTACTTACTACACGTACAAATTATCGTATGAAACAGGCCAGTGTGTGTGCAGAGCTAGGACTGCAATGTTGAGGGTCCCTGTTTTCTGGTGAATTGGTACAAAAAACTACAATTTCACTTAAATTTCATTCGCGCAGTCCGAACCACTGCAGTCCAAACTGCCCCCACTGGAGTGCCTGTTCACAGTTGACGAGGTAAGGACTTATTTTCCTCCTCTGAGGGCACGTTGTCTGTGTCAGGCCTCCTCTAGATCGCAAGACAACAAAAAGCTAGAGCACATTGTTTGTTTGAATGTGCGCCAGTCCTTTCCACTTCATGTATCCCGTGTCAGTAGCAGAGGAGAGTTGCATGTCGTTCCTTACCTGAATGGTGGGGCACGAATGCATGACTAGGCAGGGGTTTGTACCTGAGCCTGCCACACTTTGTTTTAATGCCTGACAGTCATAAACGTCAGGGCTCTCTCTCTCCTCTCCCTCTCTCTCTCTCTCTCTCTCTCTCGCTCTCTCGCTGTC
>Ga0307942_1001217_pt1 | contig 20211 bp, 25 predicted proteins | sample OrgLakmetagen175_FD_201846 | JGI IMG/M metagenome (GOLD analysis project Ga0307942, IMG submission 201846) | Saline water microbial communities from Organic Lake, Antarctica - #175 | ecosystem: Environmental > Aquatic > Non-marine Saline and Alkaline > Saline | place: Antarctica: Organic Lake... | reverse complement strand
TGTGCGAGTAAGTGCCGCTGTGACGTGTGCGAGTGAGTGTCGCTGTGACATGTGTCAGTGAGTGGCTCTGTGACGTACATCTGTGAGGGCCGCTGTGACATGTGCGAGTGAGTGGCTCTGTGACGTACATCTGTGAGGGCCGCTGTGACATGTGCGAGTGAGTGCCGCTGTGACGTGTGCGAGTGAGTGTTGCTGTGACATGTGTCAGTGAGTGGATCTGTGACGTACAGCTGTGAGGGCCGCTGTGACTTATATCAGTGAGTGCCGTTGTGACGTGTGCGAGTGAGTGTCGCTGTGACATGTGTCAGTGAGTGGCTCTGTGACATGTGTCAGTGAGTGGCTCTGTGACGTACATCTGTGAGGGCCGCTGTGACATGTGCGAGTGAGTGCCGCTGTGACTTAAATCAGTGAGTGTCGCTGTGACATGTGTCAGTGAGTGGCTCTGTGACGTACATCTGTGAGGGCCGCTGTGACATGTGCGAGTGAGTGGCTCTGTGACGTACATCTGTAAGGCCCGCTGTGACATGTGCGAGTGAGTGCCGCTGTGACGTATATCAGTGAGTGCCGCTGTGACATGTGCGAGTGAGCACCGCTGTGACATATGTCAGTGAGTGCCGCTGTGATATGTGCGAGTGAGTACCGCTGTGACGTATGTCAGTGAGTGCCGCTGTGATGTATATCAGTGAGGGCCACTGTGACGTGTGCGAGTGAGTGTCGCTGTGACATGTGTCAGTGAGTGGCTCTGTGACGTATGCCAGTGAGTGCCGCTGTGATGTATATCAGTGAGGGCCACTGTGACATGTGCATTGCTCTCTTGGGTAACTGCACACACACATACATACATACCTACCACGCACATTCACACCACACACACACACACACACACACACACCACACACCACACACCACACACACCACACACGCACACACATACTCTCACACACATACACAACACACATGCACGTTCACACACCACATACACACATATACACATACACACACAACACACACACGCACACACCACATACATACACAACACACACACGCATACACACCACATACACACACATATACACTTACACACACTTTCTGCTTTCAGGGGTGCCACTTTTAGAGATTGTGAGTGAACCAGACATGAGGAGTGGGCGGGATGCATATCAGGTGCGCTAAATGTTGAAGATTTAATGAGCATCACTTTGTTTGTTAATGCAAGCTACGTTTTTAGTTTAGTTTGGATTACAAAGGCATTCAACCTGGAATGGCTGCTCAACCTATTTAGAACTGCTCAACCTATGAGAGCTGCTCAACCTATGAGCATCGCTTTGTTTGTTATGCAAAGCTAAAGGCATCGTAAGGTTGACATATTTTTTTGAAGGCATGACTTCATCTTTTTTCGTCCGTTCGTGCGTGCGGGCAAAATGCACCACGAACAGTGTTTTAGTCACTTGCTGGTTTTGGGTTATGTATTCTGTAAAGCAGGAAGCAGTGAGGCGTGAGGCGTGCTGGGTTTCACAGCATCACTTGATCTTTTTCAAATGTTTCAACAGTTCACTGTGTACTGGCATCTGTTAAAAGGCAGCGACGCGCTCACACACACACACACACACACACACACACACATACACACACACACATGCTAATAACTCACGGAGGCCTGCATTCAGGGCATTCAGGGCATTCAGCATGAGGGGCCAAAACTCAATCCAACCACAATTTCGGTGTTTTAGGCTAGCAAACACACTTAGCAAACACACTTAGCAAACACACTTAGCAAACACACATAGCAAACACACTTAGCAAACACACACTCATATGTATGCAGTACTGAGATGAGCTGCGGCGTGTTCTGCGCTTTACTGATGTCAGCAATGCCAACTAAGGACCTAGTGCTCACACATACACACACGCAAATATACTCACACACACACATGCTGGCACAGTATGGAGATGAGCTGCGGCGTAATCTGCGCTTTACTGATGTCAGCAATGCCAACTAAGGAGAGTGCTCATACACAAACACGCATAGCAAACACAAACACAAGCACACACACACACGCAAATATACTCTCACACACACACACACATGCTGGCATAGTATGGAGATTAGCTACGGCGTATTTTGCGCTTATTGGTGTCAGCAATGCCAACTAAGGACCTAGTGCTCACACATACACACACGCAAATATACTCACACACACATGCTGGCACAGTATGGAGATGAGCTGCGGCGTAATCTGCGCTTTACTGATGTCAGCATTGCCAACTAAGGAGATAGTGCTCTTACACAAACACGCATAGCAAACACACGCACAAGCACACACACACAAACATACACACACATGCTGGCACAGTACTGAGATGAGCTGCGGCGTATTCTGCGCTTTACTGATGTCAGCAATGCCAACTAAGGAGATAGTGCTCATACACAAACATGCATAGCAAACACACATACAAGCACACACACACAAACACACACACACGCAAACACACACACACATACTGGCGCAGTATGGAGATGAGCTGCGGCGTAATCTGCGCTTTACTGATGTCAGCAATGCCAACTTAGGAGATAGTGCTCATACACAAACACGCATAGCAAACACACACAAGCACAAACACACACAAACACACACACGCAAACACACACACATGCTGGCACAGTACTGAGATGAGCTACATTGTATTCTGCGCTTTACTGATGTCAGCAATGCTAACTAAGGAGAGTGCTCATACACAAACACGCATAGCAAACACAAACACAAGCACACACACACATACACAAACACAAACACGCATAGCAAACACACACACATACTGGCGCAGTATGGAGATGAGCTGCGGCGTAATCTGCGCTTTACTGATGTCAGCAATGCCAACTAAGGAGATAGTGCTCATACACAAACACGCATAGCAAACACACACAAGCACACACACACACAAACACACACACACGCAAACACACACACATGCTGGCACAGTACTGAGATGAGCTACATTGTATTCTGCGCTTTACTGATGTCAGCAATGCAAACTAAGGAGAGTGCTCATACACAAACACGCATAGCAAACACAAACACAAGCACACACACACATACACAAACACAAACACGCATAGCAAACACACACACATACTGGCGCAGTATGGAGATGAGCTGCGGCGTAATCTGCGCTTTACTGATGTCAGCAATGCCAACTAAGGAGATAGTGCTCATACACAAACACGCATAGCAAACACACACAAGCACACACACACACACAAACACACACACACACACACACGCAAACGCACACACATGCTGGCACAGTACTGAGATGAGCTACATTGTATTCTGCGCTTTACTGATGTCAGCAATGCCAACTAAGGAGAGTGCTCATACACAAACACGCATAGCAAACACAAACACAAGCACACACACACACATACACACACACAAACACGCATAGCAAACACACACACATACTGGCGCAGTATGGAGATGAGCTGCGGCGTAATCTGCGCTTTACTTTTGTCAGCAATGCCAACTAAGGAGATAGTGCTCATACACAAACACGCATAGCACACACACACACAAGCACACACACACACACAAACACACACACACACACACACACACGCAAACACACACATACTGGCGCAGTATGGAGATGAGCTGCGGCGTATTCTGCGCTTTACTGGTGTCAGTGACGGCAATATGGCAGAAGGATCCATGCGCTGTGATGTCAATGTATCGGTATGTCATGTTTGTATGTTCTGTGTGTATGTGTGTGTGTGTGTGTCGGTGTGTGTCTGTGTGTGTATGTGTGCGTGTGTGCGTGTGTGCATGTTCATTGCTGTATGTGTGTGGTTGTGTGGTTGTGTGTGTGCATTTGTGCGTGCATGTGTGTATATGCATGGGTGTGTGTGTTTGCATGCACGAGAGCTTGTGTGTGTATGTATGTCACCCAATATCGGCGTGCTGTTGCTTTTTGCACTGCAATACCTCCATTGGAACCATCGTCCAAAGGACTCGGGTTCCCTTCTGGCTGGGTTTTGGACAGCCTCGTGTGTGTGTGTGTGTGTTTGCATGCCTGATAGCTTGTGTGTGTATGTTTATCACCCAATATCGGCGTGCTGTTGCTTTTTGCACTGCAATACCTCTATTGGAACCATCATCCAAAGGACTCAAGTTCCCATCTGGCTGGGTTTTAGACAGCCTCTTGTGTGTGTGTGTGTGTGTGTGTGAGTGAGTGTGTGTGTGTGTGCGTGTGTGTGTGTGTGTGCGTGCGTGCGTGCGTGTTTGCACGCACGAGAGCTTGTGTGTGTATGTATGTCACCCAATATCGGCGCTGTTGCTTTTTGCACTGCAATACCTCCATTGGAACCATCGTCCAAAGGACTCAGGTTCCCTTCTGGCTGGGTTTTAGACAGCCTCTTGTGTGTGTGAGTGTGTGTGTGTGTTTGCATGCACAAGAGCTTGTGTGTGTATGTATGTCCCCTTATCGATTATCGGCGTGCTGTTGCTTTTTGCACTGCAATACCTCTTTAGATTACTAAGAGGAAGGAAGAGGCATTGTCCTTACCTGACAGATAAGGGGGGAGGACTTGCACTGCAATTCCTCTAGCGTCCTTAACTGACAGATAAGGGAGGAGGATTTTTGCACTGCAATGCCTCTAGCGTCCTTAACTGACAGATAAGGGGGGAGGATTTGCACTGCAATGCCTCTAGTGTCGTTAATTGACAGATAAGAGAGGAGGATCTTTGCAGTGCAATGCATCTAGTGTCCTTACCTGACAGATAAAGGGGGAGGATTTGCACCTGCACACGCTTCCTGATTTTTTCCATTGCATTATCTTCCGATGCACCGTACAAATCTCTCGTCTTCAATTTGTATTTTGTGTGTGGCAGCTTGACACAGCTGTGTGTGTGTGTGAGTGTGTGTGTGTGTGTGTGTGGCAGCTTGACACAGCTTACGCACAACACCGCTATTCCAATCATAATAATTACATGATGTACAGTGTGTCGTGATGTACAGTGTACTGTGTACTGTGCTGTAATGTTCAGTGTGCTGTGATGTATCTTTCTTTCTTTTACTGCACACTGCACACTCCTCCTTCCTTTTTGCAATTCTCCACTGTATCAACACATAAACATGCCTGCACACTTCTCCTTCCTTCGCAATCCTGTATCATCATGCCAGCACACTTCTCCTTCCTTCGCAATCCTGTATCAACATGCCTGCACACACTCCTCCTTCCTTATTGCAGTCCTTCACGGTATTAACATTCTGCACACTCCTCCTTCCTTCGCAATCCTGTATCAACATGCCAGCACACTTCTCCTTCCTTCACAATCCTGCACTGTATTAACATGCCAGCACACTTCTTCTTCCTTGACAATCCTTCACTGTATTAACATGCCTGCACACTTCTCCTTCCTTCGCAATCCTGTATCAACATGCCTGCACACACTCCTCCTTCCTTATTGCAGTCCTTCACGGTATTAACAATCCTGCACACACTCCTCCTTTCTTCGCAATCCTGTATCAACATGCCTGCACACACTCCTCCTTCCTTATTGCAGTCCTTCACTGTATAAACAATCCTGCACACACTCCTCCTTTCTTCGCAATCCTGTATCAACATGCCTGCACACACTCCTCCTTCCTTATTGCAGTCCTTCACTGTATAAACAATCCTGCACACTTCTCCTTCCTTCGCAATCCTGTATCAACATTCCTGCACACACTCTTCCTTCTTTATTGCAGTCTGTCATTGCATCAACATGCCTGCACACACTCCTCCTTCCTTTTGCAGTCCGTCATTGTATCAACATTCATGCACACTCCTTCTTTCACAATCCTTCACTGTATTAACATGCCTGCACACTTCTCCTTCCTTCGCAATCCTGTATCAACATGCCAGCACACTCTTCCTTCCTTCACAATCCTGCACTGTATAAACATGCCTGTCCTTCTTTCACACTGCACACTGCACACTGCACACTGCACACTGCACACTGCACACTTCACACTCCTACTGCACACTTCATGCACACTGCACACTTCCACACTGCACACTGCACACTCCTTCTTTCACAATCCTTCACTGTATTAACATGCCTGCACACACTCCTCCATCCTTCTTGCAGTCCTGCACTGTATCAACATGCCAGCACACCATCATTACCAGCCTTCACTGATCTACAACCTTCCATTATGTGGCATTCCATTCCACACATATCCACTCGCGCCCTTTCAGACCTCCCTGTTTCCTCTGCCTATTCCGCTCCTCTGCCCTTTCTCACACTCACCCTGTCCATCGCCCCTGCCTCTCCACTCAACTCCCCTTGCCATCCACACCTCTTCACTCCACTGCACCTCACCTTCGCACACTCACCCTGCCCACCACCCCTGCCTCTCCACTCAACTGCCCTTGGCAACTGCACTCCTCTACTATACACTCCACTGCACTCCACCTTCGCACACTCACCCTGCCCACCACCCCTGCCTCTCCACTCAGCTGCCCTTGGCAACTGCACTCCTCTACTACACACTCCACTGCACTCCACCGTCGCACACTCACCCTGCCCACCACCCCTGCCTCTCCACTCAGCTGCCCTTGGCAACTGCACTCCTCTTCTACACACTCCACTGCACTCCACCTACGCACACCCCTGCCTCTCCACTCAACTCCTCTTACCCATTGCACTCCATTACCCACTAGACTCCACTGCACTCCATTCCATTACCACTCCACACAGGTCCGGCAAAAGGGCCAAGCTGAGTTCGGCACCAACTCCGCTGCACTCCATTACCCATTGCACTCCATTACCCATTGCAGTCCTGCACTACACTCCATTACACATTGCACTCCACGCACTCCATTGCCCATTACACTCCACGCACTCCATTACCCATTGCACTCCACGCACTTCACTGCACTCCATTTCCACACGCAGGTCCGGCCAAAGGGCCAAGCTGAGTTTGGAACTAAGGTCGAGATCAAAAACATGAACAGCTTCAGCAATATGCAGAAGGCCATCGATTTTGAAATAGACAGACAGGCGAGTTGAGCTTTTATTGGTGGTGGATTTTAAACGACGAGTTCTATCTCGCTGGTTCGTTTTATGGTGATGATGATGACTATCCGCACGAATTTTACGGAACCTGGTCCCAAAGTGGCTCGTTACCGTTAATTGATGTGGGGAGTGGTTTTTAACTGCCTGCGTGGTTTGTTCTGTTTCATTTCTTTTTCAAGTCGAGCTTGAAGAGTGAAAGTGAAGAGGAACCTGATTGTCCAGTTGCGAGTTGCATATAGCAAAGGCCCTTTACCCCATGACGCACGGATATTTGTGCATTGCAGTGCGGTGCTCCTTGAAAGGCATTGAGTGTGTGGGTTTGGGTGTGGGTGAGGGGTGTGGGTGAGGGGTGTGGGTGTGGGTGTGGGTGTGGGTGTGGGTGTGGGTGTGGGTGTGGCCTCGCAAACAGCAGGGTACTCGCTCAGAAAATGACCTGCAAAAAATAGTGCTACTGTGAGTTTCAGATTTCAGTACGACAATGTTGAATGGAATTATATTTTTACTGCCTGTGTAGTTTTTTCTCTTTCTTTTTTATTTCCCCGAGCTGTCATATGCTAACCTCCTTGCAGGCAACGCTATTTCGCGCGGGCCGAGGCTTGCTAAAAACATGACCTGCAAATTATAGTGCTGCTGCGAGTTTCAGATTTCAGTACGCCAATGTTGTATGGAATTATGTTAACTCCTTGCAGGCAACGCTATTTCACGCGGGCCGAGGCTCGCTTAAAACATGACCTGCAAATCATAGTGCTGCTGCGAGTTTCAGATTTTAGTATGACAATGTTGTATGGAATTATGCAAACTCCTTGCAGGCAACGCTACTTCGCGCGGGCCGAGGCTCGCTAAAAACATGACCTGCAAATCATAGTGCTGCTGCGAGTTTCAGATTTTAGTATGAAAATGTTGTATGGGATTATGCAAACTCTCTTTATCGAATTATGCAACCTCCTTGCAGGCAACGCTATTTCGCGCGCGCCGAGGCTCGCTCAAAAAGTGACCTGCAAAATATAGTGCTGCTGCGAGATTCAGATTTCAGTACGTCAATGTTGTATGAAATCATGCAATCTCCTTGCAGGCAACGCTACTTCGCGCGGGCCGAGGCTCGGAAGTGGTGCTAGAGACAAGGCTATGGGATGAGTTCAAGCTGCAAACGTACAGCATGCGCAAGAAAGAGGGCCTTGCGGATTACAGGTTGGGTTTTGTGGGAAATGGATAGGGTTGGCCAGAACCATGTATATACGGTGTTTATACGGTATGTTTGGCAGGGAAATCACCAAATATACGGTCATATACGGTGTATATATACGGTTCTGGCCAACCCTAGAAATGGAGGATTGGGGTGCGGTGCAGCTGCAAACGTTCACTACAGCATGCCCCAACAAGAGGGCCTCGTGGACTACTGGTGTATGTTGGTGGAAAATTAGGATGTATTAACGCACAACTGGCAACGCTGGGCGCCCTTGCAGGTGTGTGTGTGTGTGTGATTGTACACGACACACTGTGTGTGCATGCTTGACACACTGTGTGCATGCTTGCTGGCAAAACAACTGTTTTCTTGCAGGTTCCAGTCAACAACCTTTGACAAGAACCTGCAAGAAAACAGTTTCTTTTGCTGTCTCGTTCTTGCATATTCTTGGGAAATTACTCTTTTGGTGTTCTTGCAGGTCCTTGGCGAACAGCTGTTTTGATGTGCATGCTTGCTGGCAGAAAAACTGTTTTCTTACATGTTACAGTCAACACACTTGACAAGAACCTGCAAGAAAACAGTTTTTTTGCTGTCTCGTTCTTGCAAATCCTTGGGAAAAAACTCTTGATTTTCTTGCGGGTCCTTGGCGAACAGCTGTTTTGATGTGCATGCTTGCTGGCAAAAAAAAATCTGTTTTCTTACAAGTTCCAGTCAACACATTTGACAAGAACCTGCAAGAAAACAGTTCTTCTTTGCTGTCTTGTCCTTGCAGATTGTTGTAAAAAAACTGTTTTGATGTTCTTGCGGGTCCTTGGCGAACAGCTGTTTTGATGTGCATGCTTGCTGGCAAAAAAACTATTTTCTTACATGTTACAGTCAACACATTTGACAAGAACCTGCAAGAAAACAGTTTTTTTGCTGTCTCGTTCTTGCAAATCCTTCCTTGGGAAAAAACTCTTGATTTTCTTGCGGGTCCTTGGCGAACAGCTGTTTTGATGTGCATGCTTGCTGGCAAAAAGAATCTGTTTTCTTACAAGTTCCAGTCACACATTTGACGAGAACCTGTAAGAAAACAGTTTTTGCTGTTTTGTTCGTGCAGACTGTTGGAAAAAACTGTTTTGATGTTATTGCGGGTCCTTGGCGAACAGCTGTTTTGATGTGCATGCTTGCTGGCAAAAAAATATATTCTTGCATGTTCCAGTCAACACACCTTTGACAAGAACCTGCAAGAAAACAGTTTTTTGCTGTCTTGTTCTTGCAAATTGTTGGAAAAAACTGTTTTGATGTTCTTGCGGGTCCTTGGCGAACAGTTTTTTGCTGTCATGTTCTTGCAGATTGTTGGGAAATTTGTTTTGATGTTCTTGCGGGTCCTTGGCGAACAGCTGTTTTGATGTGCATGCTTGCTGGCAAAAAAAACTGTTTTCTTGCAAGTTCTAGTCAACACATTTGACAAGAACCTGCAAGAAACAGTTTTTGCTGTCTTGTTCTTGCAGATTGTTGGGAAAAAAACTGTTTTGATGTTCTTGCGGGTCCTTGGCGAACAGCTGTTTTGATGTGCATGCTTGCTGGGAAAAATACTGTTTTCTTGCAAGTTCTAATCAACACATTTGACAAAAACCTGCAAGAAAACAGTTTTTTGCTGTCTTGTTATTTAGATTGTTGCAAAAAAAATCTGTTTTGATGTTCTTGCGGGTCCTTGGCGAACAGCTGTTTTGATGTGCATGCTTGCTGGCAAAAGAACTGTTTTCTCGCATGTTCTAGTCAACACCTTTACAAGAACCTGCTAGAGAACAGTTTTTTGCTGCCTTGTTTTTGCAGATTGTTGGAAAAAACTGTTTTGATGTTCTTGCGGGTCCTTGGCGAACAGTTTTTTTGATGTGCATGCTTGCTGGAAAAAACTGTTTTGGTGTTTTTGCAGGTATTTCCCAGAGCCTGATTTACCCCCGTTGGTCCTAGGAGAAGACATGATTGAGCAGATCAGGGTGGGTGTGTAATAGAGGATGATTTTAAAGGAGATATTATATAACCCCAGCATAGTCCTACATTGGTCCGCGTTGGTCCTAGGAGAAGACATGATTGATCAGATTAGGGTGGGTGTGTAAGAGACACAATCAGGGTGGTTGTGTAAAAGGACACGATCAGGGTGGGTGTGTAATAAGACACGATTGATGGTCCTAAGAGAAGACATGATTGAGCAGATCAGGGTGGGTGTGTAACAGAGTATGATTGTGAATGTCAGCTTGAGTACATGTTAGGGTTTGACTGATGCTGATGTAAGTGTTTGTTGAAGCACATGCCGGAGGAAAGTGTTGTCGGAGGAAAGTGTTGAAGCACATGTCGGAGGAAAGTGATGTAAGTGAATGTTGAAGCACATGTCGGAGGAAAGTGTTGTCGGAGGAAAGTGTTGTCGGAGGAAGGTGTTGAAGCACATGTCGGAGGAAAGTGATGTAAGTGTTTGTTGAAGCACATGCCGGAGGAAAGTGATGTAAGTGTTTGTTGAAGCACATGTCGCAGGAAAGTGATGTAAGTGTTTGTTGAAGCACATGCCGGAGGAAAGTGTTGTCGGAGGAAAGTGTTGTCGGAGGAAAGTGTTGAAGCACATGTCGGAGGAAAGTGATGTAAGTGTTTGTTGAAGCACATGTCGCAGGAAAGTGACGTAAGTGTTTGTTGAAGCACATGTCGCAGGAAAGTGATGTAAGTGTTGATGAAGCACATGTCGGAGGAAAGTGATGTAAGTGTTCTTTGAAGCACATGTCGCAGGAAGCACATGTCGGAGATAATAAGGGTTGGTGGTTGCAGGGATGAAGCTGTATAAGGACAAGGTAGAACACACAGAGTGCGCATGTGAGGTACGCACCCCGTGAAGTATGCAGTGAAGTGCGCACCCCGTGAAGTACGCAGTGAAGTACGCAGTGAAGTACACACAGTGAATTATGCACAATAAAGTATACAGTGAAGTATGCACAGGTTGGGTGAGTGAATTGATTGTACAGACCACGTTGGTGCTAAATAATTCAAGGTACAGACCAGGTTGGTGCTGAATAGTTTAAAGGTGCAGACCAGGTTGGTGTTGAATAGTTTAAAGGTGCAGACCAGGTTGGTGCTGGGTATTTCAAAGGTGCAGACCAGGTTGGTGCTGGGTATTTCAAAGGTACAGACCAGGTTGGTGCTGAATAATTTTAAGGTGGTTCTGCGTTTCAGCGTGAGTGGGTGGGTGCAGAATAGAAAGAGCTACAAAGACACAACAAAGCATGCAAAGAACTGAAAACAATTGTGCACGTTGTTTGGGTTTTTGAAGGCGATTGTTAGCCTTTTTAGCCCTTCAGGGTGGGTGGTGGCAGGAACTTGGGGGATGAATGGCGGGGATGGAACATGAATGCCCCACCAACTACGAACTAACATGCCCCACTTACGAACTAACATGCCCCACCTACAAACTAACATGCCCCACCAACGAACCAACATGCCCCACCTACTACGAATTAACATGCCCCACCAACAAACTAACATGCCCCACCTACGAACTAACATGCCCCACCTACTACAAACTAACATGCCCCACAACGAACTAACATGTCCCACCTAAGAACTAACATGCCCCACTTACGAACAAACATGCCCCACCAACAAACTAATATGCCCCACCTACGAACTAACATGCCCCACCTACTACAAACTAACATGCTCCACAACGAACTAACATGTCTCACTTAAGAACTAACATGCCCCACTTACGAACTAACATGCCCCAGCTTTCCCTACGAACTAACATGCCCCACCAACAAACTAACATGCCCCACCTTCGAACTAACATGCCCCACCTACAAACTAACATGCCCCACCTACTACGAACTAACATGCCCCAGCTGCACACTGTTCGTCTTTCTTCACACTGTTCGTCTTTCTTGCAATCTCATGCCAACCTTGTCTGCTTACAAATCATCTTATGCAGCAATCTTCCGCTTTCTCACACTGATATATAACTGTCCCTATTGGACAAATGTCTACAGGCCACCATGCCTGAGCTGCCCGCTGCCTGTTGGCACTTCACTGTCTCATGCAGCAATCTTCCGCTTTCTCACACTGATATATAACTGCCCCTACTGGACAAATGTCTACAGGCCACCATGCCTGAGCTGCCCGCTGCCTGTTGGCACATCACTGTCTCATGCAGCAATTCTCCGCTTTCACGACATGTATGTAACTACCCCACTGTCCCTACTGGACAAATGTCTACAGGCCACCATGCCTGAGCTGCCCGCTGCCTGTTGGCACTTCGCTGTCTCATGCAGCAATTCTCCGCTTTCATGACATTTATGTAAATACCCCACTGTCCCTACTGGACAAATGTAACTACCCCACTGCCCCTACTGGACAAATGTCTACAGGCCACCATGCCTGAGCTGCCCGCTGCCTGTTGGCACTTCGCTGCCTCATGCACTCATGCAGCAATTCTACGCTTTCACGGCAATCACGTAACTACCCCACTGCCCCTACGCAACAAATGCCTACAGGCTGCCATGCCTAAGCTGCCAGCTGCCGCTGTGCACTTCTTCATCCCATGCTGCAATCTTTGTTTTCACACGCTGGCACAAGCACCAACTTGATCGATACTTGATCGAACTACCTTCAGGCTACCATGCCTGAGCTGCCCGCTGCCCGTCGGGCAAGGTACCTTAGCTTAGGGCTACCCCTTCAAGACGTGCTCGTCCTAGCAGAAGAGCCCAGCATCGCTGCCTTCTTTGATGCGGTCTTGGTGAGTGGCCACACAACTTTTAAACTATGGAACGATGTGGTGAACACAATTTTTAGACTCTTGAGTGATGTGGTGAAGGGCTTTCGTGTGCTGCCACCAAAGTGACCCTTGCGTTGATTTCTAAGCTCTTGAGTGATTTGGTGAAGGGTTTCCGTGTGCTGCCACCAAAGTGATCCTTGCGTTGATTTCTAAGCTCTTGAGTGGTTTGGTGAAGGGCCTTCGTGTGCTGCCACCAAAGTGATCCTATCTTTGATTTCTAAGCTCTCGAGTGAAGTGGTGAAGGGCTTTTGTGTGCTGCCACCAAAGTGACCCTAGCTTTGATTTCTAAGCTCGTGAGTGATTTGGTGAAGGGTTTTCGTGTGCTGCCACCAAAGTAACCCTAGCTTTGATCTCTAAGCTCTTGAGTGATGTGGTGAAGATTGTCCGTGTGCTGCCACCAAAGTGATCCTTGCGTTGATCTCGCTGGATGTGTTTGCCTGATGTGCTGCCAAACATAAACAGGACAATATTTGCCTGGTAGGCTGCCAAACAAAAACAGTACAATAATTGCCTGGTGCGCTGCCAGACAAAAACAGGACAAGAATTGCCTGGTAGGCTGCCAAACAAAAACAATGCCGTGCTTACCTGGCGCTCTGGCACCAAAGTGATTCTTGCTTTAATCACGCTGGATTTGTAAACGCTACCAGCTACCAGCCTTCCCTCTTTCTGATTTCATAATGCATGCTGCACGCTAAATCGTCTCTGACGAGTGGCAAGCACGCCTGCGTTGCTGCTTCTACCCACTTTGCTACCTTCTTTGACGAGCTTCAGAGTGAGAGTGTGCAGGCAGTAAGGCCTGTGTTTAATCAGTGTGTCCTAAATGTATGAGGGGTTGGCTCATCTTGCTGTCCCAGAAAATCCAGGAGGACTTGCTTCAAAATTAGAAATGATAGATTGTGCTGCATCTTTCGGTCCCAGGACTCCAGGGGGTTGTTGTGTCTAATTCTGAAATCATAGGTTGTACTGCGTCTCATTGTTCTGCAGCACTCGTATAGCAAAAGTAGGAGGTACTCAGTCTATTCCTTTTACCATCTTGAGTTGCTATGTATTATATTGATCATGGTGCTTGTATAGCAAAAGTAGGAGTTACTCAGTCTATTCTTTTTACCATCTTGAGTTGCGATGCAATGTTGATCATGGTCCTCGTATTGCAAAAGTAGGAGGTGCTCAGTTTGTGCCTCCTAAACCATCTTGAGTTGCGATGCAATATTGATCATGGTCCTCGTATAGCAAAAGTAGGAGGTGCTCAGTCTGTGTCTGCTAAACCATCTTGAGTTGCGATGTATTATATTGATCATGGTGCTTGCATCGCAAAAATTGAAGAGGCTATAGCTTGTGCCTACTCTACCGTCTTGCGTTCTGCTGCATCTTATTGTCCTACAATGCATGTTAGTGCTGCAGTGCTGATGTTTGCTCACGACAACGCCTTCCGCATTAATTGCAGGCGATGAACATCAACCCTAAAGCTGCAGCCAATTGGATCACTGGAGACGTGCAGTTTTACTGCAAGGTGAGCTGTGGTGTGTGGGTGGGTGGGTGTGGTGTGGGTGGGTAAGTGGGTGAGGGCGTGCAACAAATAAATGGTTTGCTAATAGCTTGAGTGCATGTTTGTAAGTGAGTGCGTGCAACAAATAAATGGTTTGCTAATAGCTTGAGTGCATGTTTGTAAGTGAGGGCGTGCAACAAATAAATGGTTTGCTAATAGCTTGAGTGCATGTTTGTAAGTGAGTGCGTGCAACAAATAAATGGTTTGCTAATAGCTTGAGTGCATGTTTGTAAGTGAGGGGGTGCAACAAATAAATGGTTTGCTAATAGCTTGAGTGCATGTTTGTAAGTGAGTGCGTGCAACAAATAAATGGTTTGCTAATAGCTTGAGTGCATGATCGTAAGCAGCAAGCTACTTCAATTGAGTGTGAAGTGGAAGCTGGTTCTAACTATCCTTTTGATGACTCCAGATGTACGTACTGGTGACTGGTCTTTCATATGTAGAGTTGGCCAGAACCGTATATATACACCGTATATGACCGTATATTTGGTGATTTCCCTGCCAAAAATACCGTATATACACCGTATATATATGGTTTTGGCCAACCCTATTCATATGGTGTTGCTCCTGTTCATGGATTGCTGCGACAAATGGGCGGCGGCACAGAGTCCCCTATCAATGCAACACTAGTGTTTCCTGACAAAGTGCACACACACACACACACACACACATACACACACACGCGCGCGCGCGGACGCACACCATAATCACGTTGCAAAAACATAGAATCAACATGCACACACACCTTGCATGCAGGAGAACAAGAAGGGCATGGGCGAGCTGGATATCACTCCTCAAGTGTTGGCAGAGATGGTGGGCCTGATCGATGAAGGTGGGTTTTTTCTTACTCTGTTGCAGCCAAACTAGCACACTGCTGGCGATGAATTGCCATATCTGTGGGGGAGAATGTCAGCCTCGTCAAAAGGGTAAGCTCGCTGGGTCCCAGAAAAAAGGGGAAACAGCAAAGAGGCCACAGCTGATGAAGGGTCAGAAAGAATGTCAGCCTCAGCGGCAAAGCTCGCTGAGTTCACAAAAAATTGCGGAAACAGCGGGTTGATTGAAGTCGATAAGGTAACTGAGAGAATGTCAGCCTCAGCAGCAAAGCTCGCTAAATACACAAAAAACTGTGGAAACAGTGGGTTGGCTGAAGTCGATAAGGTAACTGAGAGAATGTCAGCCTCAGCAGCAAAGCTCGCTAAATACACAAAAAACTGTGGAAACAGTGGGTTGGCTGAAGTCGATAAGGAAACTGAGAGAATGCCAGCCTCGTTTGGCAGAAAATGTCAGCCTCAAAGGCAGCCTCGCTGATTACACAAAAACTGTGGAAACAGTGGGTTGGCTGAAGTCTGAAGTCGATAAGGTAACTGAGAGAATGTCAGCCTCAAAGGCAGAAAATGTGAGCCTCAGCAGCAGCCTTGCTGAGTGCACAAAAGGCATTGGCAACAGCAGGCAGGCTGCAGTCGATTAAATAACTGCCTTTGCTGAGTTGGTGGGCGTTACCAACAAAGGTGGCCTCTAAAAGGTGCTGCAAGGGTGTACAGCTTTTGATGCAGGACTCCCTTGCTATTGAGCTATTGCGCTATTGATGCAGGACTCTCGATTACGCTATTGATGCAGGACTCTTGATTGAGCTATTGCGCTATTGATGCAGGACTCTCTTGCTATTTAGCTATTCAGCTATTGATGCATGACTCTTGATTGAGCTATTGCGCTATTGATGCAGGATTCTCGATTTAGCTCTGAGCTCTGAGCTCTCGATTGAGCTGTTGAGATATTGGTGCAGGACTCTCTTACGAGTGGCTATTTAAGCTCGATAAACTGAGCAAGAGATTGTAGGCAAAACTCTAGGCGAAACTCTAAACAAAACTTTAGGCAAAACTCTAGGCAAAATTTTAGGCAAAACTCTAGGCAAAACTCTAGACGAAACTCTAGGCACAACACAATTTCAGTTTGGCGGAGTCAATGGGTCCTATTTATGGAGGGGCTCTGCAAATAAGCGTGGATCTTGTCGCCTGGCCCTGTGCCAGGCTCTGCAAGCATGCAACTTGTCGCCTGGAACTTGTGGCCTGGATATGGAATGGTTACAATGGGGGCTGACCTTCAGCCAGGTTGTTTGGCTGATCAGCTGCTGACTGGTCTCGGCCAGCCACAAATAAATCCATAAGCTCAGAAAGAAAAAGAAAAAGTCTATTGTTCTGCTGAGAAAGGAAATCATGAACAAGTTGGCCTGGATATGGGATTTGTCGCCTGGAACTGGCTGAGCGCCGAGCTCTGCAAACATGGAACTGGATCTACGCCAGGCTCTGCAAACATGGAACTGGAAATTGTTGGTGCATAAAATATGCTGCTGACACCCTGACGGCATCTGCGAGTGTGGCAATGTGCTGTGTGTGTGTGGTGAAGAGTGAGCGTTATCAGCAGCACGATTGCAGGTAATCTGCTTTTATGCTGTTGCTGACACCCTGACGACATCTGCGAGTGTGACAACGTGCTATGTGTGTGTGTGTGTGTGTGTGTGGTGAAGATTGAGCGTTATCAGCAGCACAATAGCAAATAATCTGCTGAAGGCTGCTGCTGACACCCTGACGACATCTGCAAGTTTGACAACGTGCTGTGTGTGTGTGTGTGTGGTGAAGAGTGGGCGTTATCAGCAGCACAATAGCAAATAATCTGCTGAAGGCTGATGCTGACACTCTGACGACATCTGCGAGTGTAGCAATGTGCTGTGTGTGTGTGGTGAAGAGTGAGCGTTATCAGCAGCACAATAGCAAATAATCTGCTGAAGGCTGTTGCTGACACCCTGACGACATCTGCGAGTGTAGCAATGTGCTGTGTGTGTGGTGAAGAGTGAGCGTTATCAACAGCACAATAACAAATAATCTGCTGAAGGCTGTTGCTGACAACCTGACGACATCTATGAGTGTAGCAATGTGCTGTGTGTGTGGTGAAGAGTGAGCGTTATCAGCAGCACGATAGCAAAGACTCTGCTGTTATGCTGTTGCTGACACCCTGACGACATCTGCGAGTGTAGCATTGTGCTGTGTGTGCGGTGAAGAGTGAGCATTATCAGCAGCACGATAGCAAATAATCTGCTTTTATGCTGTTGCTGACAACCTGACGACATCTGCGAGTGTGGCAACGTGCTGTGTGTGTGTGTGTGTGGTGAAGAGTGAGCGTTATCAGCTGCACGATAACAAATAACCTGCTGTTATGCTGTTGCTGATACCCTGACGACATCTGCGAGTGTAGCATTGTGCTGTGTGTGTGTGCGGTGAAGAGTGAGCGTTTTTAGCAGCACGATTGCAAATAATCTGCTGTTATGCTGTTGCTGACAACCTGACGACATCTGCGAGTGTAGCAATGTGCTGTGTGTGTGTGTGTGTGGCGAAGAGTGAGCGTCATTGGCAGTTAGGTAGTAAGGATCTGCTTTAGTTTTTAGGCTGCAATATTTAATTACCTTACAACCTCTTCAAGCGTCACAAAATGCTCCGAGCTGAACTGCAGGCGTTATTAGCTGCACAATACAACACAGGCCCTGCTGCCCAGCCTGCTGCTGAGTGTTTTTAAACGACACCTGTTAATGTGATGATGATGAAGTCTGCAGGACGTTGTTGACGACACCTCAAGTGAATTAATACTTTTTTTTTGAGCTGGATTGTCGGCGTCATCAGCAGCACAAGACAGCACAGGCCGTGCTGCCCAGCCTGCTGCAGAACGTTTTAATGACACCTCAAGTGTACTAACAGGCTTGCTGTGTGAGCTGGATTGCAGGCGTCATCAGCAGCACAAGACAGCACAGGCCGTGCTGCCCAGCCTGCTGCAGGACGTCGTTAACGACACCTTAAAGTATAATAACAGGCTTTTTGTTTGAGCTGGATTGCAGGCATCAGCAGCAGCACAAGACAGCACAGGTCCTGCAGGACGTTGTTTATGACACCTTTAAGTGTAATAACAGGCTTGCTGTGTGAGCTGAACTGCAGGCGTCATCAGCGGCGACATAGCAAAGGACCTGCTGTCCAGCCTGCTGCAGAGTGTTTTTAACGACATCTACAACATGCTGTTCTTGAGCTGAACTGCTGGCGTCATCAGCGGCAAGATAGCAAAGGATTTGCTGCCCAGCCTGCTGCAGAGTGTTTCTAACGACATCTACAACATGCTGATTTTGAGCTGAACTGCAGGCATTATCAGTTGCACAAGACAGCACAGGCCCTGCTCCAGAGAGTTTTTAACGACATATACGAGCATTACAACATGCTGGTTCTGAGCTAAACTGCAGGCATTATCAGTTGCACAAGACAGCACAGTCCCTGCTCCAGAGTGTTTATAGCGACATGTACAAGCATAACAACATGCTGTTTCTGAGCTGAACTGCAGGCGTCATCAGCGGCAAGATAGCAAAGGACCTGCTGCCCGGTTTGCTGCAGAGTGTGTTTTAACGACATCTACAACACGCTGTTCTTGAGCTGAACTGCAGGCGTCATCAGCGGCAAGATAGCGAAGGACCTGCTGTCCAGCCTGCTGCAGAGTGTTATTAACGACATCTACAACATGCTGATTTTGAGCTCAACTGCAGGCATTATCAGTTGCACAAGACAGCACAGGCCCTGCTCCAGAGTGTTTATAACGACATCTACCAGCATAACGACATGCTGATTCTGAGCTGAACTGCAGGCATTATCAGTTGCACAAGACAGCACAGGTCCTGCTCCAGAGTGTTTATAACGACATATACCAGCATAACAACATGCTGATTCTGAGCTGAACTGCAGGCATTATCAGTTGCACAAGACAGCACAGTCCCTGCTCCAGAGAGTTTATAACGACATCTACAAGCATAACAACATGCTGTTTCTGATCTGAACTGCAGGCGTCATCAGCGGCAAGATAGCAAAGGACCTGCTGCCCAGCCTGCTGCAGAGTGTTTTTAACGACATCTATAACATGCTGTTGTTGAGTTGAACTGCAGGCGTCATCAGCGGCAACATATTAAAGGCCCTGCTGTCCGGTTTGCTGCAATGGGTTTTTAACGACATCTACAACATGCTGGTTTTGAGTTGAACTGCAGGCGTCATCAGTCGCACAAGACAGCAAAGGACCTGCGGCCCAGCCTGCTGCAGAGTGTTTTAACGACATCTATAACATGCTGTTTTTGAGTTGAACTGCAGGCGTCATCAGCGGCAAGATAGCAAAGGACCTGCTGCCCAGCCTGCTGCAGGGTGCTGCCAACGCCAGTGGGGTGCGACAGCTGGTGACAGATCGAGGCATGACGATGGTGACTGATGAAGCAGAGGTGGCTGCGATGGTGGAGCAGGTGGGTGCAGGTGATGGTAGGGTCGTCAAGGAATGAGAGAGTACGGAATGAGAGGGAAGGGTGCGACAGCTGGTGACAGATCGAGGCATGACGATGGTGACGGATGAAGCAGAGGTGGCTGCGATGTGGAGCAGGTGGGTGGTGGTGTTGGCAGGGTCGTCAAGGAATGAGAGAGTACGGAATGAGAAGGAGGTGCGACAGCTGGTGACAGATCGAGGCATGACGATGGTGACGGATGAAGCAGAGGTGGCTGCGATGTGGAGCAGGTGGGTGGTGGTGTTGGCAGGGTCGTCAAGGAATGAGAGAGTACGGAATGAG
>Ga0307942_1001215_pt1 | contig 20220 bp, 15 predicted proteins | sample OrgLakmetagen175_FD_201846 | JGI IMG/M metagenome (GOLD analysis project Ga0307942, IMG submission 201846) | Saline water microbial communities from Organic Lake, Antarctica - #175 | ecosystem: Environmental > Aquatic > Non-marine Saline and Alkaline > Saline | place: Antarctica: Organic Lake... | reverse complement strand
TCACACTCACTCTCTCACACACACTCACACACACACACACACACACACACACACACACACACACACACACACACACACACACACACACACACGCATGCATACACACACAAGCACACACACACACATGCACACACACATACACACACACGCACATACACACACACACGCTCACGCACACGCACACGCACACGCACACGCACACGCACGCACTAACTCACAAACACTCACACACACTCACACACGCACACGCACACGCACACGCATACGCACGCACTAACTCACAAGCACTCACACACACAGACACACACACACACAACACACACACAAACACACACACAGTCACAAAGGCAAACATGCCAACATACAAACACACACACACACAAAACACACAGACACACACAAACGAACACACACACACACAGTCACAAAGGCAAACATGCTAGCATACAATCGCGCACACATGCACACAAACTTACTTTCCTGCACATGAGCACGTGCACGTATGCATTCACGCACATGCACGCCAACATTTACAAGCGCAAACACACACATACTTGCTAAGGTGCACATACCTGCTAACGCACACATTACTTACGACACGCACGTTTGCGATGCCCACCCATGTTCCCTCGCATACATATCACACACACGGCATAACATCATTATTCGAACGCAGGTGCAGCAAGCGATGACTTCGTGTACTCCTCAGTCGCCATCAGCAGCAGTAAATACGACAAGGAGCACGAAAATAGACATACCCAAACCAAATCGTGTCAACCCTGTACATCCCAGTGATCAAAGTGAGTAATTTTTATTAAGTATGTGCTTCAGCGTTTGTGGAAGCTCTTTATTTCAAGTTTCTTTGGAGGCACTGGTCCACACAGACCTTGCCATTCTGTGGCGGGCACGACGAGATTTTCCTGGAGATTCTCTTTTCTATTTCTTTATTTACCTAGTGCCGGATCGCTTTAGCCTTGCCAACTTGTGATGGACACAATTAAGAGTTTTCTGATGGAAAATGTTCAGAAGTCGTGACGAATACAAGAAGAAGTTTCTCAGCTTTGCACGCCTTTTGCAACATTAGGCGCTGCCACAAATATTTGTTTCCTGTGTTACACTAAAGCCCTCGTAATGCACCCTTGTGCGCAACTTTCTGGTGAAAGCATGTCAAGGATTACCAGGATTACAATGGGAAACGGCCTTCAGTTTAGGCGGTTGACAGCTGTCTTGTGAACGCATTTCTCCCACACTATGAGCTTCATTGGCACACATACAACATCCGCATTATTCACACTCACAGACCAGGACCACCAAAGTTATAACAGCGACCGCTCCTCAAGCTCCTTCTTAGGGCCCTTGGTGCCTTTCCTCAAGAGCCAAAGCATGTGAGTATACGCAGCATAACCGTGACTATGATACAGATGATAGACTGCGTAATTTTGTGGTTTTTATTTATGTTCACGGCATGTCCATAGTTACCATATATACGCTGCATGAATGAATAGGGTGGGAAGCCACTATCGATACATAGTTGATAGGGTTGCCCAGAACCATATATATAATATATACGGAGTAGAGGTACACGGTGTTTTGGCAGGTATTTAATCTAATATACGGTCACATACAGCAAATATGTACGGTTGTGGCCAACCCTAATAGCTAATAGTAGATCATCGTGTAACTTTTTATGATGACCTTAGCCGCCAATTTCTTGTGTAAACCCCACCAATGAGCCCTAGGTATTGACTTACCCCACCCCTTGTAGCTGCACCAAGCCTGTAGCTTATTTTGATTTTTAGTTACGTGTTGTATGTGCCTCGCATAAAATTGCACCTTCCGCCCAGGAGTTTTGTTTTGGAAGGCATGTCTACGTTTTGGGGTGGACCCCTCTGAGGGACCACCCACCCCCCAAACCCCCCTTCCAGTGCCCCCACCCAGACAAAGAGGGTACCAATCTGCTCCTTTTTAGATTCTGCATCCATCTGCATACTCATCAAGAGCTGGATCTGAATTGTTGCAGAGTTATGGGGCAAAAACTGAGATGCGGACGCCCATGCACTCATGACCTACCAGGCACCCACAACTGGCTTGCACAGCCCCACATTGCTTCCATTGCTTCGGAATTCCACTGACTATCTCACGCTGGCACAATCCTGGAAGTTTGGGGTGATTTGCTGCTCCATTGGCTTGACTCACCCCGCGGCCTGCACCCGAACGCGTGTGCATCTGACTGTTGGACATGTCCACAGCCCCCCGCTTTTACCCAATTTGCTCAAAAAGGGTGGCAATCAACTGGGCTTGAGCTGAGGATTCTGATGATATATTTATATTTTTGTGGGATTGACCCAGAACAAAACTGGAGAACCCCCCCAAAAACCTAAAACCTCTCCGGGGGACCACCCCCCCTTCGACCCATATACATACCAATCGATAGTTCTCAACGTCAGGATTCCGATATATAATGTTGTTTATCGGAAAGTAGACATACCGTCAAAAAATTATTCTTTCTGAGGCCTCCTGTCCCGCCCCATATTTAATGGCATCTCCTTGCTAGGGCGTCCGTCCTCACACCCAGCTCAACATTGGTTGAGGTATAAGTCAAGGGTACCTCACTAAGTGACTGTGCTACTTTCTATAGCAAAGCTGCATTGTTTTTTCAACAATTTTAAAGAGCCATGCAGCGCTGCCTGCACTAGCCTTGCGGCATGTTGGATTTCTAACTCGATTTTGCTTCCTTGGCTCCCCAATACCTGACGACTAAATGTGCAAAACAAAGCAAGAGTGCTGCGCTTAACCGTCTTCGGTTGCGCTCGGCAGCCTTCGTTGCACTTGGCCGCTGGCTGAGTGCATGACCAAATTCGGTTGCACTTATTAAGCCTGCATGAGGGGCAGTGTGCCTTAAGATGTTCCTCTCTGTTTGTTTGTTTGTAGGGTTGGCCAGAACCATATGTATCCGGTGTATATAGGGTGTTTTGGGCAGGGAATTCACCAAATACACGGTCATGTGCGGTGCATATATACGGTTCTGGCCACCCTATTTGTTTGCATGACTGAATTGTTGACGCGGCCCACCACCTTATCAAGCTGGCTGTGAAATCACTGGCACGTTCTGTTTCTTAAATTGAAAAGGCGGAATTTCTTGCCTGCGTTTGGGCAGGTTTGCGTACTGAGGGATAGGCGCCTCTGGCCGAGTACCAAACAATTAGTTTCTAATACATGCGTGATTACTAGCATTTGAATTGTGCGTTTTGGCCTGCGTCTGTGCAGGCCCACCCGTGGGCCAGCCAGTGCTGGTACTACTAGCCGCGGACAAGAGGAGAAGCAGAGCCGGCAGCAAGACAGCCACCTCAGCCACTTCCCAAAGGCTGTGGGCAGCACTGGTACTAACAGCCAATTTGGTTTGCACCCTTTTCTGGAGCGGGGGTTCCCATTGGGGGCAAACAAGCTGTTTGAGGATACTAAGTAACAGCAGGGCAGCAGCAGGTTCAAGAGCCCGTCCAGCTTCTGTGTTGTGCAGTAGCCTCTCTGCTCTGAAGTGCCTTTTGATAGTGCCTTTTTGTCTGCCTTTTTGAAAGTGCTTTTTTGTTGCATACTACCAACAAAGAAGAATGATGGCGGTTGATGATGCAATGATGTAGGGAGGGGAAGAAAAAGAGAAGTTGGGTCATTCCAGTGAACAGATTGGTGGAAGCACAATCCGCACTGTGCAGTATCGTAGGGAGGAATTTGTCAAAAAGAAGCGCTTGACTGCTGTACAAGTCATATTGTAAGACGTGCTGCGTAATGTTTGTGCTACTTGTAAATATCTGTACACGTGTCATGGTTCTTTTTTCCTCTTACCGCGTTACGCATGGTGTGACCGTGCTCAGCCTCACGTTTTTTATTCCATCTAATTATATACGAGTGTATTCCCTAATTTTAATTGCAGTTTTTTGATTTCAATACCCTTATTGCAACGTCCGTATTGTTGCATCATCTATGTTCTTCTGTGCAATTATCAAAGCTAGCAGTCGTACGCTTTGACTGAAGGCCTTCCCTGTAAACCTTGTAAATATCAACTTCCCCATTGCGCACCCCACAGTAAGAGTGGCGGGTGTATTGTTTGGTGATGAAGCGATGCCTACATTTCAATTGTAGCTAGAGCAGCCTGTTCTAGCAAGAGCAGGCTGTTCTAACACCAAATGTTTGATGCACGTAATGTTCGAATATTGGCTAGACACAAATAGATGCGGCTGTTAAGTTTTTGCTTGCATATTCAGTTTGCTGCTCTCAAAACGATACACGCAGGCAATAATTGCACTCAGGAAAAGGAAAAGAATGCAGATAGCGTAAACCTTAAAGTCCGCTTATTTTGTTCAGACAGTTCTCGAATGATTTTTGGAGTAGAGCAACCTTGCTTGCAACAACAGTGCTTACCTCTTGCAACACAACAGCCATTTTCCCTCTCTTTTGCGGATTATTTTTGATGCGAGAACCTGGTCACAGGACGATTTATCACAGGTAAACAAGGGAGGGACCTTCAATCATACAGTTCGACTGATCGGCCTGTGTTTTTGTTTAATGGCGATATGCAATCTATATTTCTCGGTTAAAATATTCAAATAACCAAAAATCACCAGTTGAAAAAAGATTGCGCCTCATGAAACAAGGCTCTTCCCGCCCCTCTCCCCCCCTGTAATATTTCTTATTCTTTACTTAACCCACTGCGAAAGACGGGAGTTACTGGTTTTGGCTGTGTTCGGCGCAACCATTTTTTATGGTGAATCCCACTTCAGGTGTCCGGTGCGGGTCGAAAAAAGATTAAAGGGCAAAAAGAGCTAGAAAGAGTCCAGTCAGTTAGATTAAGTGATTGGGCTGAGAAGCGGGCGATTTGGACGCAAGCACGGCCAATAAGCTCCAAGATGCATTTTCACATTGTTTCATATTGTGATGATATTAAATATAATCTGGATAAGATTTAGGACACTTCCACAGCTGTGCTGCATCTCTCGCCAAATTACTTACCAACGAGTTAACCAAATGACTTAACCAAGTCCCGTGTGACCGGGGCCTAACTGTTTTTTTGTTGAATATTCCAACCGAGAAAGCTAGTACTAGAGTATATCGTAATAAAGCCATTTATTCCCTCGGCAATCAAGGTTAAAAGGCTGGATTTTCAACACAATCGTTCTGCAGAATCGTAAAGACGAGAAGTCCCAAACCTTGGCGGGCAGCAGGAAACACGCGGCGCTATAGCCGGAAACGCATGGTGTGTGCCTCCCATACTTGAATGCAGGAGTGTGGCGCTCTTTGTGAACGTGTAGATATGTAGTACTAGTGACCACATGCGCAGGCAGGTGAGAGAGTTCAACTTTGCGCAAATTTACTTACGCAGGTGTGCGTATGTGTTTGCATGCACGCATGTGTGTGTTTTGTATCGCCACGCGCGTTTGTGTGCATGTGCTTGTGCACGTGCGTGCGTGCGTGCATGCGTGTGTGTGTGTGTGTGTGTGTGTGTGCTTGTGCACGTGCGTGCGTGCATGCGTGTGTGTGTGTGTGTGTGTGTGTGTGTGTGTGTGCATGTGCTTGTGCACGTGCGTGCGTGCATGCGTGTGTGTGTGTGTGTGTGCTTGTGCACGTGCGTGCGTGCATGTGTGTGTGTATGTGTGTGTGTGCGTGTGTGTGCGTGCGTGCGTGCGTGTGTGTGTGTGTGTGTCTCACCCTGAACGCCTGGATAAACGGCTGGAGAGTCTGGCAAGCCCAATAAAGGAGGTGTTGTTTGGAAGTGTGCAGTATGCTTTAAGCCTTATCCCATGCCTACGTCTGCCTACCTGGTTGATCTTGCAGGACAGAGTTATTCCCATCTATCCACGCGCCAAACTGTTGCAGTAACCCATCCTTTTCCAGGCGAGTCACAAAAGTGAGTTATCACATGGATAACCACCTTTGCGTTGAAATCTTTCGATGATGAGGAATATCTGTATGGCGCCTTCCTATTGGCCATCAGAATGGCTTACGAGCATTTAGACTACAACTCAGTCCTCTCTTACATCGATCACTATATCCAAGGGTCACACTTTCTCCGTCCTTTTTTACCAAAAGAGGGGTCCTTCTGCGTACCTGAAATAGTAAGGAACCCTGCACCTTTATGAGGCGTAGCACCCCCGGCATGTATGTATGTGTGTGTGTGTGTGTGCTGTTTCGTTCTTTTTGGCCAAATGTGCAGATGCGGAGTTTTTATTACCTTTGCTCTGTGTGCACAAAGCCAGAGGCGTCTCTGCATCCCTCGGTCATGGAAAGGAATTATAGGAAGGAAAGTAAAGACGTGAAGAAGGAAACAGAAGCTTTGTTCGAAGAAAGAAATTCAGCAAGTACAAATGCCCCACCAAATGCTTGGTGGTCTATGTTGGTATGTGGCTGAGCAAAGGAACACGGCAGTGGAGCTTAAGCTAAGTTTCTCTAAGCCTAAACCTTTGCGCACTCACCACCAATGGTCCTGCTGCTCTTGCCTTGCTTCCGGCAATTTTGATATGCAGCAAACACATTTAGGCTGTGTACTGTGTATAATACAATGTAACTTTACGAGCTGCGTTCTTTTAAAGACTTGTCGTAATTTGCATAACAAATGTAGCTGGGGGCACGGAGGCTCCGGTTGTTTGGCGCACCCAGCTATTTGAAGCAGGCCTTGCGAAAAGTCTTACTGTTATCCAATGAACCGAAAAAAAGCACTGCTACTCCCTGACATCGTTTTGGTAAAAATGGCTATAAGGTTTACAAGGTTTACAATAAAAGGCCTTCAGTCAAGAAGTGAGGCTGCTAGCCTTGGCATAAATGGCTATAAAGTATCAATACCTTGGCGCACCCGTCGCGCGCACACACACAAACACTGAGATAAGTAAACATGCATGCACACCTGTATGTACTTTTCTATGTCACACGCGCGCAGACCCACACTGCTGCATCTTGGTATTTGCAGGCTTCGTCATGCCTAAAGGCCAGCATGCGCGTAGGCAGCCACGCATTCATAAATTGTACGAAAGCTCAGACCCCCCCGACTGCCTTATCAAGCAGCTTGGATCAGTAAGCACTAAGTTCACCGAGTATGCGCGGAAGAGAGGCCTGCCGTGTCCAGATTTTGACGACGACCAGAACTGCATGACCTTCATCTCCATTGCTCGGGGCAGTGTCGAAGACAGGGCACTGGACCAGAAAACAGCCAACGCATTGTTTGGCACGAGTTCCGATATTGTCCTCCGAGTGGTGCAGAAGAGCATTGGGTTCAGTAAGGAGAAGGCAGAGGAGGCAAAGCAGCTCGCCAGGAGCTTCACAGGTGTGTGTGTGTGTGTATGTGTACCGAAGGCAGCACGTAAAAAGCGTCACGGGTGTGTATATGTGAGTTTGTGTGTGTGTGTGCAGGTGTGTGTGTGCGTGCGTGTGTGTGCGTGCGTGCGTGCGTGCGTGCATATGTGTGTGATTATGTGTTTGTATATGCAGCTTGGTATAGTAAGTGTTGATGTGTAGTTTCTTGTAGTTCTGAGGTGTAGATGTAATGAGGTCATGGTATATGGCAGATTGGTACTTAAATGATTTCTGGTAGTGGTGTCCAGGACCTTTGTACACCAAGTTTACCAGAGGGGGACAACAACAATGGGGTTGCTTTATATGCTCATTGAGTAAGCAAGGCCAAATTTGTAACGTTTGAACTTTGAACTTAGTTCTAGACCAAGGTAATGGAGCTTGCAAATTCGGGCTTGCATGCCTTATGAGCCACAGCATGCAGGTCACACTTTGCAGGCATCTAGCCCTACCAGAACACCCAGTGACCCAAATACACTTTCAAAACTGATTTAAACTTTTTGGGAAATCCCCCCTCGTGGGGGGGTGAGCCCCTAGCTTTGTCTCCTCCCACCTCACTTCACACAGGCCTCCCCAGGCCCACCCAGGCCACCCCACGTGCTGAAACTCGACAGAGGCTTTTAACCAAACTTTCTACTGCACCAGAAAAGTTTGGGGGCCCTGGGGTGCTGTGTGTAACGATTTAGAGAGTTTTACTTTTGGGCTGTCCAGACCTCCTCCCTTGGCCCACCCAGGGCACCTCTCAGGCTGAGACTCGACATAGGCTCCTAACCAAGAACTTCACCGTGCCAGAAAAGTTTGGGGGCCCTGGGGTGCTGTGTGTAAAGTTTAAGAGCAAAGTTTTATGTTTGGAAGCTCCAGTGGAAGCTCCAGGAAGCTGCCCAAGATTCCTCCGCCAAGCCCCCAGGCCACTTCCTGCAGGTTGCAGTATCCATCAGCACACTTCCCTGGCTGCAGATGCTGTGTCAGAGTCCCTTGGTTTTGTTCTGGCTGCAGAGTTCACGTTTGACCATGCGAAGCGCAATCAAATAATACTAATTAAATGGGCTATATAAATTTAGTTTAGTCAGATGTTCATGACACGGGGAAGTTTGCTTAGACGGGACCCTTCAGGAACGCGGTCCGTGTTGGCTCTGAGTGCTCGTGGGGCGTGCAGTTTAAAGGCATGGAGTGCACAGTGCAGGCGCTTGCCGCGCACTGTGTGTCAAAGCAATGTCCAGATATTGTGGTCAGTCCGGGCTCGTACCTGCCCTGTCCTCTTAGCAGACAGGGAACAGCAACAGCAGGAGCAGCATACCCTCACGCCTGCTCCAGCACAGCGTCGTGCACACCACTGCAGCGTCTGTGGGGCAGCAAGGCACACACACAGGCAGGCGTGCACGCACTCATTTGTACACATGCACATGCACACACACACGCACACACAGACACATACACACCATGAGCACGCGCACACACATACAAACACAAACGCGCGCCAATACACACAGGCGCGCACGTACACACACAGACACATGCACACGCACAAACACACAGACACACACGCGTGCGCACACATATACATGCACAATCCTACAGGCACACACACGCGCGCACACACACACATACACGCTCACGCATTCACGCCCACACATGCATATACACGCACACATTGCGCGCGTGATGGGCTTCGCCAATTTTTCAGTGTCGCTAGCGACGCTCCCTCACGTGTCTATCAAACTTGATCATTGAAAAAAGATACTAAGTAGGTGGGCAGGCATGGATTCCAGCCATCTTCTTGCAGAAAACCAGCCAAAAGGCAGGCCAGTCATGCCCCACCCGAAAAGGGAGAAGTAATGCCCCTTTCCCATAATGCACATCTGAGGGCACACAATGGTTTCTATCCATAATGTAACGCTTCTGCATAAAATGTAATAAATTCTGGTCAAAGGTGTGAGTGGGGGGCTGGATTTGTGCCATTTCCCTGCTAGAAAGGTGACATGGGTGTAGAAATGCGGGTTTTGGTCCAAATTTCACCGAGATAGGTTTAGGGTTTTACCATACCCGCTTAGAGCAAACATAGGGGCTGAATATTTGCCCCTAAAGGACTTAGTGCGTGGGCCTGTTTGCTGGGCAGAAACGGTGTATTTTTGAGAACCCTGGAAGCTCGTTGTCTGGCCACCACCTGAGTGGCAGGGGCCCTTCAGCATGTTCCCCAGGGATGCCTTGCCGAGTATTATGGTCTGAGTTGCTGGGGTGGGCATCGGTTGCTGGGCCGTGAGAAAACATTCATTTGAGGAAAATAAGGATCTTTGCTTAGCTATTTAATTACAAATCTGACTCGACCAGATGATCCTGTTGCAAGTAGAATTAAAATATTGACAAGCTCACCTCAGGAGGAGCTATGAGCAGGCTGGAGATCCCAGCTGTCAGCGCCGTTTGAAATTTTTTGGCCATTTCAGACCATGAGCTTGTCATTGTCATTTAAGGCTTATAATATATACTGTTAATCGCAAAATAATATATACTGTTAATCGCAAAAATGGGCTCTGCAATTTGTGCATCCCGTCCAAACCTCGACTTTGCAAAATTTCCCAATCTTTCTGCAATCTTTCAAGGGGGGGTCCGATACCGCTGGACCTTAACTCCAGCCCCCCAAACCTTCAGCAAAATGTTCCCAATATTAATGGAAATACCCCTGGTTGCTGGCACCAGGGAGGAGCTTTGGAAATCCACTTTCTGATAGGGATTTCCACACTTCCCACCTGGGCACCTCCTGCCAAAAATGAGTGATCTAAGAACGCTGAGATATATCAAATTAAGGACTAGGTATTATACCTAAATGCACTTCTCTGCTTGGGGCAAGAATAGGGTTGGCCAGAACCGTATATAAACACCGTATATGACCCTATATTTGGCGATTTCCCAGTCAAAGATATCGTATATATTGTAGGGCTACTAAAGTATTGCGACTCCTACTAATTGCGAGGTGCCCAAATATTTTGCATAATTTATTTGCAAATATTTGGGCATTGCAAGGCCAGCCAAATTAATTCACAATTAGCGATTTATTGCGAGCTTTTGAGAATATCTCCGTGCTCTGCTCTCAGTTGTAACCTTCATACGTGAGGGGATTTGCATTTCCTTGGGTCGCCTCATTTGAGACGGCATAAAGCTCCAAATGAAAGCCGTACACCCGTATGACCATTGCGCGCCCCGATTTTCCAGCAATTGTTTGAGTGCATTGCGCGGGGATTGCACACCCCTCTTAGTGTGCAAAAATTGCCATTGCACACCCCAATTGTGCAGCAATTGGGAGTGCGCAGAGATTTTCCAGAAGCATTGCGCAGGCTGCTGCCATCTGCTGCTGATGGAGCGTGCACGCGTTCTTCACTGCTGCCATTTGCTGCTGCTGGAGTTTACGCTTTGCTTGGACTGGCTGCTGCTGCTGTTGCTCCCTCCTCTTCTTCCGTGCAGCTCTTGCTCTGCTCTGATGCCCCCTGTGGTATGGTGCAGTCTCTTGCTCGGCTCACCCATATCTAAATGCGAGGGTTGCTGCTGCTCTGTCCGTCATGGACTGCTTCCAGCTGCGGGAGCTCCACACTATCACCATGGGAGACGTCCAAACAGGCTTTTTTGTCCACCAATATTTTCGAGTCTTGCCACTTTATACTCCTCTCCTGCAGCACGCACTTTTACCATGGCAGACGTCCGTACGGCGTTTTTGGTTAAACAGTGGATTTGTATTTTGCCACAATATGTCCCTCTCCTGCAGCATGCATCTTTTCCATGGCAGACGTCTATACAGCAGCCCGCGCAGCTCTCTTTTGTCGACACCACAATGCCCTGGTGGAGCGAGCATCGTGTCTGCAGCTTCTTGGTTACTTGCTACAGCTCAGCAGGGAGAGCTTTCCCCTGGTTGGTTTGTTGCAGTGCTTTATTGTGGGGAGCACGCAGCACAGAAAAGAAAACTCATGTTCACACGGCGAAAATGAGCACATGTATCTTACTTACTAGTGTAAGATCCAAGCCTCTGCTTCGGCATTTGGAATGATGTCTGGACTCGTCTCTTTTGCTCTGATGCTTAGAAGAAGAAGGATTTGCTGATAACATCTTTGGACAAAAACATCCAAGAAATATTTGGTATTGAGTTTGCAAAGATGTATATTGTGCTGCTTTAACCTTCATCCAGCTGAACCTTAACCCGATTAGAACTTATTGCAAGTTTGCAATTTGGTGCAGACCACTGAAAGTATTATTATTGTCAACCATAATCACAACCTGAGCCTAAATCGCAATAATAAGACGTAGAACAGGGATGTTTCAATTGCCATGTTGTTCACTTCGGCTGTAACACCTTGAACTGACCAGCAACTTTGCTTCTGCAGGTTCCTGAGGAGTTTTTGCCAGATGACTGGTGGAGTGAAGCAGTCTTGTATCGTCTTAGATGGGACCCGGAGGTCATCAAGATCTGCCTTCAGACTTTGAATAGCTGCAAGTAAGTGGTGTTGCCAATCACAAAAGGGCGCAAATCAAACAGTGTTTGCACCTGTAGTAGTTGCCTTGCTTTTTTAGTGTGCTGTAATCAGGCCTGTGCACTTACGCCGTAATGTTAGAATTTGGACCGTAATTACGGTACCGACCGTAATTACCCCGTACAGTACGGTCCAATTTACAATCGGCCAAAATTACGGTGTCAGATCGTACAAGACGGTGCCCACCGTACAGTACGATTTTGACCTTATTTGGCCGTTTGGCTCCAATTTCAGCCTAAAACTATTGTTTTGTTTCTACAACAAATTTTAACTAATAAAACACAAATTAAAGACCAGAAATCAAGTACTGCGTCCGACTTTGAGTTTCCATGCAAGCCACCGCTGGGACCTTCCCCGAGCTGATGCAGCCCCAACCCAGCCTGAAGGTCGTTTAGGGAAGCAATGTGTGGCGTCAGCACATGGGAAGAGCACACCGGGGAGCGAGAATGGGAGGTTTTGGGGTGGAGAGGTCTTTCTGAGGCCATTTTTGCACCGGCAGTGCCAGTCTGGCACCGTACTGTACTGTACACCGTACAGTAAATTGCCGTAATTACGGTATATTACGATCCTCCAAAATTGCAATTACGCCGTAATTTGCAAAATTACGGTACGTACAGTACAAAGCGTACCGTACCGTACACCGTACAGTGCACAGGCCTGGCTGTAATCGAGTCAAACAGTGTTGGTGTGCGCGTAGTAGTTGGTGTGCTGTAATCAAGTCAAACAGTGTTTGCCCTGCAGTAGTTGCCTTGATTTTTTAGTGTGCTGTAATCAAGGCTGGCTCAATTAACTGCCTCTACTGGTCGTATATAGCTTCCCTGCCTTTTTTTTATTCCAGGCAGGATGTTTTTGTGTCTGTTGCAGAATTAACGTCCTTTTGGATATGCGTGTCATGTGCATTGCTCATGTAATGGTCAAAGACGCGAATGTTGTCCCCCATCCTATACTACTGAACTAGCCACACCTTACTCTTTCCTTCATATACAGTGGAAATAACCTCGTGGAGATGTTTTGCCATTTCTACCTTCAGACTGCATATGCACCATCCGTCCACATGGACCCACACGCAAGACACCAACGCACTGATCAGGTGTGATGTTTGTGTACATGTGTGTGTTTGTGCGTGCATGTGTGTGTTTTTGGTTCTTGGTGCTGCTGCCGCTCGGCCTTGACTTGCGATGCAACAAACTGGCAATCATGAAACCAGGGAATGTGATGCAAAACTTTATCACAAAAAGAGAGCTAGAGGCACATGAAAATTACAATCCCTCCGCCATGAAGAGAGAGCTAGTAGCACCTCGTAAAGAGCTCATCATCCCTCGTCTACCACAAAGAGAGGTTCAACTGGGCTCGTAAAAAGTTCGTGATCTAATGTGTATACACACGGACGCTTGTTAACGGCTCTTACACCCGTTTCAGATTGAGCATGTCCGCTTCTGTTCATGGCAACCTCCTGTCCTTGTTCCCAGGTTATGGCACATCGTGAGGTGTGGGTAGCCCTGTTTGCGGGCTTGTGCAGCAAGGTACCCATCGTTTTGAGGAGCGCTGTAGGCGTTCTCTGCTTCCTCATCTCCGAAGGGAGCTCCATGGTTCTTGCGGCAATTCAAGCAGATGCAACAAGCCCTCCCACCTGCTCCTTCTCTTCTCTCATACAAATGGTGCGATTTTATTTTATTTTGGTGCGATTATATCTTATTTAGATTCATATCTAGAAATAGATGTTCAAACAACAACAAAAAACCAGCTGCTTGCACGCCTTTGCACAGCTGGAAATTCAGCAACCCTACACTCATTGTGTGGCTCTAGCTCACAAGCACTGACTAAACATTGTGCAATCACCACACCACTTGCGGTGCATCATATGTTTTGGTCACGGTTGTGGTAAATCACCATATTCTGTGGTGCAACCACCATACCACTTGTGATGCATCATAATTTGTGGTCACAGTTTTGGTGGATCACCATCATCTGTGGTGCAATCACCATACCACTTATGATTACACAACACAGGGGGCAGCAGAACCGCTCACAGCCGCCCTCAATACGCTGACAGTCTGGCAGCAGCTGCAGAGGAGGAAGGAAGACTCGCAACATCCTAACTGGCCTGTGCCCGAGGACTTGGCAGCAGATGTTGTAGAGGCCCTAGATAAAGCAAGTGCCTATGATGCAGCCTTCTACTTACGCCACACACCACCCAGCGGCATTGACTGCAAAAACAGCATGGGCCAGGAGGTCCCTGCGTTTTGTGTGGAAGGCTCACGGGAGCAAGCCATCTTGGAAGCAGCAGAAGGCATTGAACCCTGGCCAGAAAAGCTACTCCAGGCTCACGTCTCTCTGGTGCTCAAGGTTTGTCTGTTTTGCGCTCTTCTTGCCTTTACTAAATGAATGAAACGTTTTGAATTAGTAAAGGCCATTTTCATGTTTAGTAGATGATCTGCGCAAAAATCGACCAGTAAGGGTGGTTGCAAAGTAATATTAAGAATTGTTCTTATGCCTACTGCAGTCGACTTGTCAGTCTGTAAAATCGAGTTTGACGTGCTAGACAGGGTTTAAGCACTCTTCCTGCACTGCTTGAAGCTGACTGATAAGCCTTGCAGACAGGCCCATCTATTCCTGTTTTGTCAAAGTTGTACCTTTGTGTTAAATATGAAATGCACAAGTGATTTTTACACATTGCTAACATCTGGCTGTTACATTGCCTATTAACATTCCTGCTTCTTTGCCATGTTTGAGTTTGTGAGACACCAAATTTGGACAAATGTATGCGACACAAAAGAACACGTGGCGCACTCGGCACGCGCACAAAGTGGCCAAACAATCATTGACCCTTGCCTTGACAAAAAAAAAGTTATTCCAGGCATCTGTTTTCGTGTGCTACACTATCCAGGTACTTAATGTCGAAGCAAGCAACCCAAGCCTGTTGTGTGTCGGCCGTGTGAGCACCATGAACCTGACTCGATACCCCAAGCGGTGAGTGAATAGTGCATTTATACATGAGGTATTGTAGTGTGAGATTAGGAAATGTCTTCACTGACAATGATCAGGCATGTACATTTTTTTTCCAGGAAATAATCATGCCAATTTCCAGCTACTGTGCTGCTAAAACTATTTAAGCCACCTGCTTCTCGTACATGTTTTGATGTGGAGAGTGATGTCGTGATGTGGAGAGTGATTTTCACTGCCTGCGTAAATTTATCCTCATTTAACACATAAAAGGTTGACCCCAACCGAGACCTATTCAAACCCCACACCTTACATGTCATCAATGCAGTCTTTAACTTACATGTCATCAATGCAGTCTTTAAGGAATAATATGTGGCCCATCTCAGACTGCACAAGACTTCTTGCATCTACTTCTTCACGCAGGTCTCACATGTTGTTGTTGTTGCCAATTTTTAGGGAAGTCGGGACATGAACCATCTTGGACCTCCTACACTAACTTCTCTGCACAGGTCTCTTTTGTCACTGGCTTGTTTCTTAGAGTGTAATCCATGGACCATTTCAGCATTGCTGCGCTACATGCTAAAGGCTGCCAAGGACGGGAGTGGTCTTGCGCCTGATGATGTGCTCGGCATTCCAACACACACTGTCAATCCAAAGTAGGTGCCGTCCACCACTTTTAAAAAAACAGCCAAGCAAAAGCCAGATTATTAGTAGTTTTAACCCTTTATGTAAGCTTGCAAGTAGTAAATAAAGAAGGCAAGAGGACAGCTCCCATCATTTCAATCAAGGAAGAGTGAGCCGTCCTTTCTGTAGGGTTGTCCAGGATCATGTAACCTATAAAGGCACAAACAGCTAGACATTACTGCAGCAATAAGTCTTGAACTGGAAGTGTTTGGCTACCAATCAAACAGCAAGAAATGCAAACTACACAAACAAAAACATCTGGCCAACCAGGCGTTGGCCGGATTTATATTAAAGGGATTATCTGAGCAAGTGCCCGAGATGCACCTTCTTGGAATTCAAGGGGCATCTACTCACACACCACTTCATCAAATTGGATTTGGTGCTCTGGCTGGATACAGCGTACTGGTTAATTGATAAGCGGGGTTCACGCTGTGGCCGATTAGGCAGGTGCCCTGTGACTGGCACTTTTCAAGCTCAGCTGCATTGCGTCAGTGCTGAGCTTTCAAAATATCATTCATGGGGCCCATACCCAACAACACCCCGTTTGGGCCCAGCAATCCAACAGAATTATTTGTATAATGTCCTCTTAATTTACTCGTGTCTAGGGTGGGTCACACACCGTTGTACGTACATACAGGCCCTCGTATTATATTATGTCACACCAGAGTTATTCATTTTGGGATATGTGCTATTTCGAAAGTTTGCAAACCTTCACATTTCTCATACCTGTAAACGAATTCTAAAGTTGCTGTTTCCAATCTCAAACGTTTGTCGAACTTTAAGTCATGTTTCAAATGTTAGAATCCGAAATTGCAGTTATAATTGCAAGCCTTAGATGGCCGTCAAACATTCTGATTTCTTGTGTACTGAACTGCTCCTATGAGTAGTGCACCTAAACAAATAATTATTTGGGTACCTCATATATGAGAATCACAGAAGTAAATTAAGAAAATCTGGGCCTCGCAATACTTAAACTTAGAAAAACCTATTTTGGGCTGGAACCTGCAGCAGGTCATAGGTTTGAAGTCCTTCAAAAAAGAACTCTTTGCTATCCACCCCGAACTTGTTGTCTTTTGAAATGTGGGCTAGCTAAGAAGTTGCATAACTCTTCAATGACAGGAATTAACAGAGAGCAGAGCACGGAAATGCCCAGAACTCGCAAAAGCTCACAATTAATATAATTTGGTAGGCCTCGCAAAGCCCAAATACTTGCAAACAAACTATGCAGATCATTTGGGCACCTTGCAACAATTTGGACTCGCAATATTAAAGGAGCGATACGGTACTTGTGAACTTTAATATGCTATAATTAAAGCAATTCAAGAAGCCTTACAGCGGAGTTAAACCATGGAAAACAAATTCTCATTTCCATGGTTTTTTTTAACTTTCACACACTTTTAAAAAACTTAAAACTAAAATTAATAAAATTTTAATTGAAAGGCCCTGCCCTGTGTCATACGTTGTACAATTCTATGGTACGGTGCAGAAAGTGTAAGTTCAAAACAATATTGAATTTCCTTTGGGAGTCATGCTTTGGAAGTTTGTGTGAGGGCATGCGTGCTTATCAATGGTGTAATTTGGTATTAATCAAATGTCGTAATAAGAATTTGGGTTAGAACAGACCATAACTGGGGCAGGGGGCACAGAAAAGGGCCTAAAATGAGGAACACGGATTAGTAACTAAGGTCGTTTTTGACTGCAGCTATGAGGGAGGTATTAATAAAAGGCTTAGCTGAAAAAGATCCTGAAGAATGACATTGACCCTGAGCTCTCAAACGGTACGTACCAAACGCGACAACACTGGCTGGCACCACACATGCATATACCATACATGACAGTAATTCTAAAGTTCTCACTGCCAGAAATAATGTGCACGGATTGAGAGGAGCAGCAGAGGTTGCAGCAACAGAAAGCAGTAAGGTTCTTGTCAGGACCTGGTTTCAGACCAGGCCTGCGACCCTCCTGATCCCCACTGAGTCTCCCTTCCTGTTTTGCGGAGAAGTTATATGGTACTCCTAAGCCCTAAAACCCTACCCTCAACCCTCAATCTTTGTATGGCTCCTAATCCTTGATGGTGGAGAGCAGTTTCCACTGCCTACGTTACTTATGTTGTGCATGCATAATCTAGCCAAAAGAAATTTACAATGGGCGTCCCCTAAAATTGTTATCCCTCTCTTCATCTTCTCAGGACATCTTTTTGTGTGTACGTACCGTGTGGCATGGGGCTCAAGGTATGTGACCTAGTCTCTGCACCTTTCTGCATCTTGTCACTTACATCGTCTCACTTTCTTAGCTCTAAAATTTCCTGTCGTCGCTTATTTGTCGTGCTCCTTCCAAATTGTTAGGCAGCATTAGGAAACAATAGGCAGCAAAGTAGCGGATAGGTTGGCACCGTCAGGGATAGATAACCAAGCCACCAACCTATGCTTTTTGTGTCTGAATTGTGTGATTTTGCGTGTCTTGTACGATTACCCTTCTACGCAGTTTCTGCTGTCGGTGCTGACTGCGGGCAGCGGATTTCGTCCAAAACTCTTGCAGCTGCTACCCAAAGCCAAGCTCGTTTCGTGCATCTTGCACACCCTGCAAGCGGCGCGGGGGTCCTTCAAGGAGCAATACGTGACTTACACCTGGGATCAGGCTACTGCAAGCTCCAAAGAGATAAGCCCCGATGCAACCTGCCGTTTGATGCAAATGTCTGACACTTCCCGTGTCCCGCACACAGCTCTGAAGGGCACCGTGCCTGCGAGTGGGTGCGAGGGCACATCACTGCTGTCCTTCTGTATGTTGCATGCACTTTCATGCTTTCATTTCCTCCAGTCATCCGATGATTGGGTGCGAGAGCATATTGCTGGCATAAACGCAAAAAGCAGTCATGTGCATGATTTGGTAGGCGAGGCGTTCGAGGTGGTTTGTGAAATTGCTCCAAGCAGTGCTCAATTAAAGTCAGGTGGGAGTGAAATTGCTCCAAGCAGTGCCTAAAATCAGACGTAGCTTCCTTTCTTGTCATTGTACGTGATGAGGAAGTCTTGACTTTCCAGCTCGTTGCAGACTCTTAAAACTGCAAAGCACGAAAATGTTTGCTTGTTATGCACATTTGAGGTGGTTTCATTGCTTATTTGGGTGTTCCTTTTGCACTTACCTAATAAGGCATGATTTTAAACAAGCGTATGACACTATTGGGTTTACAAAGGATTTACAAAGGGTGGTAACCGGCAGCCACATATGTTGGGCTGATAGGCATTGCTGGATCAGCCTGCGTAAAGTAAACGTAAGGTTGTAAAATAGAACTGGTCAGTGCCATATAGTTCTCTTAGGAAAATGAGTAAGAGGTGATGAATGATTGATGAAAAGGCAAAAACCTGAGACAATTAAGGAGCCTGATGGAGAGCCACAACAAGCAGTTCAGGCGTGTTAACTGAACACCAGAATGTATAACCCAAGGGGAGGAAGGGGTTACAAGGGGTTACAAGGATGGCCTACAGCCCGAGTCTCTGGCTGATGGCAAATTGGCTGGTGAAACAAAATCAACCAGTGTCGAAAATTGAAACTAAGTCTGACACAAACTTGAGGAGTCTGTATGAGTCTTGATTCAGAATTGCATTGATCTCAAAATCAGTGATACTGTGATGACAAGTTAAGAAAGGAATAAATTCAGAGCTTGAAGGAGCAAACACACGCAGAGTCTTAAACAAGGGGAGGAAGGGAGCGCCACATTAGAGACCCATGACTGTTCATGCAAACAAATTGGAAGCTGAGTTCAAATATAACATTTGACGTACAACAGTGCACCAGCATGCACGTTCTAAGAAAAGCACAAGAAAATTGTTGGAATTGTTAAATTGTTAAATTGTTAAAATTGTTAAAAGCACAAGAAAATTGTTTAAATTGTTAATTGTTAAGGAAAAACCTTCGCCTCAAGTTGTTAGGTTGTATGACACTAACGACAGACCGCACCTTTGGGATCATTAAATAAGGTAGTAAGGTTATATCACTATATATGCCTCAAGGGGCATCTCAACGGAAGTTTGGAAAAGCCGAAACTACACCTGGCTAAACATAAGCTAGAGGAAACATGAAACAGATGTCATTAAAGTGATATCAGGATGCCCACTTACCTTGTCCATGTTATTAAACAAATGTACGATGAAGACGAGTATGTTTTGATTGATGGTGCCAAAACTACCAGACCGGTAATTCCACTATGCCTTTAAGAGGTGTAAAACAAGGTTGTCCTTTATCTCCTCTCCTCTTTTCCCTTTTTATCAATGATGTGGATGAAGAGTTTGAAACCGGCTTTATGGGTGCTGTTACTGGCACTGAGGGGCTTGGGGTAACTCACATGCTCTATGCTGACGACCTGACCCTTACAGCTTATGACCCAGTCCAATTGCAGAAAATGTTGAGACAACTGGAATGGTATGCTGCCAGGGAAGGACTTACAGTAAACGTGCAGAAATCCTACATAGTTAATTTTAACGCGTACCGAAATTCCGCATTTCCTATTTTTCGCCTCTACAATCAGAAGCTTGAAGAGAGAGATTATTTTACCTACCTGGGAATGTTAATTGATAAGCACATGAACTTACACCATGCTGCGACCCATGCTTTGAGGCAGAATTTTAATGCAGCTTTACGTAGAGTGAAAGAGTTTGGTATTGAAAAGAGGATTTCTGACAGGCCTCATGCGATGTTGTGGCTTTTCAAGACATATGCGTTGTCAGCTGGCATGTATGCCAGTCAGATT
>Ga0307942_1001214_pt1 | contig 20223 bp, 26 predicted proteins | sample OrgLakmetagen175_FD_201846 | JGI IMG/M metagenome (GOLD analysis project Ga0307942, IMG submission 201846) | Saline water microbial communities from Organic Lake, Antarctica - #175 | ecosystem: Environmental > Aquatic > Non-marine Saline and Alkaline > Saline | place: Antarctica: Organic Lake... | reverse complement strand
CTCTCTCTCAATCTCTCTCAATCTCTCTCTCTCTCTCTCTCTCTCTCTCTCTCTCTCTCTCTTCCTCTTACACACACATACACATATGCATGCATGCAGAGGACCCGCGCTACAAGCACCTAATTGGGCGTGAGTGTGTGGTGCCCATGGTGGGACGCCGCATCAAAGTGCTGGCAGACGAGTACGTGGACCGCGAGTTTGGTACGGGCGCCCTCAAGATCACACCAGGTCAGAGAGAGGTAGCACTTCAAGTGCCTTGTCTGTGTATGTATGTTGTACTTGTGATGTGCCTTGTTTGTGTGTGTGTGTGTGTGTGTGTGTGTGTGTGTATGTGTGTGTGTGTGAACGCACTTTTTCGTCTAACACATTTGCAGCAAATTAATAGAAAGAAAGTGCCAGTGTAGGATATGGATGCTATGGAATGAAATATATGGTGTTGTTTATTAGTTGACAGGTGCCAGTGTGCCTGCGTGTATGTTGATAGCAAAGCGTAATTAGGTGGAATTAGTTTGCTGTTGATGGTGACTTGTTCTGAAGGCCATGTTCGTCAAGGTTTCTAATGGGCATTTTCTTTAAGGGACATACAACTGCTGACAGGCAGGACAGCAAAGAAAGACTGAGGCTCGCAGAGAGGGAGTAATAGGGGTGTTTAAGGTACAAGCTGTAGGGAAATGAAGGTATCGTTGGCCAGCGTACCTACCCTATTGCGGATGAGTAGCACACGAGAGCTAGCAACCTGCGTTTTATGCAATGTGACAGTCATGAGACATACATCTGAATGTGGCTGCGCAAAATAAAATGTATGCCGCACATAATCCTATGTATGAAGGACAAGGTGGGAGGTGTTGCACGTGCATACACACACAAGCATATACATACATACACACACATAAACACACATACACTCACAAGCATACACATACATGTACATACCCACAGACACACACACACTCGCACACACACACACTCGCACACACACACACACACACACACACACACACACACTCGCACACATAGGGCACGACCCCAATGATTATGAGATTGGAAAGCGCTTCAACCTGGAGACTATTAACATCATGAACAAGGTGAGGTGGGTGCCCGTAGAATATAAAACGAATGAGTTACCTATCTCAGCATGGCCCCTGTTTGCAAGCCCGTCAGTTATATGTGTGTGTGTATGTGCGCGTCCACAATGACTTGCAGAACTGTGCACCTTCTTCATGATTTCTAGCGCTGAGTCCTTTGTGCTTATTTAGTGCTGCAACGTGCCAAGCATCTTATTGTCATGCCGAAACTTGACGTTTGAAATCATTGCTGAGGCCGTGAAATTGAAATTGGCAAAGGGCGTGTGTATGTGACTGTTAGAAACCGTGCTGAATGCTGCAGCAGGCAAGCACAAGGGTGTGTAGTCTCTGTACACATGGGCAGAAAGGATTACTGTGTGTGTGGGTGCATACATACACAGGATGCCACATTGAATGCTGCAGCGGGCAAGTACGAGGGCATGGACCGTTTCGAGGCGCGCAAGGCTCTGTGGGCGGACATTGAGGCACAAGGCCTTGCCATCAAGAAGGAAAACTACACCATCAGGTACAAGTCTGTGCGTGAGGTCGTGGGTGTGTTTCTATGTGTTTTTGTGTCTTGACAATCCTTCCTTTGTCGACCTTCGGTATCTAGCACATTCAACACTTATGTGCTGAAGACCTTTATTTTACATTGCTTTTTGCAAATTAAGCTGCGCGCCTTCAGGTGAGGGTCCTCAGTTTTTTCTGGTCTGAAAATTGCCACACCAATGTGTCATTACTCTATGATGCCTGCAACATGGCATTTCCTTAGCTCTTAGCCTGCTCATACTGAAAGGAAACGTGTGCCAAGTCTTTCAAAGCATGTCATGCCGCCATTATGCTTACCGCCGCAGTCACTGCAACTTGGTGGGATTGTTTCAACGATTTGCACATTCCCTATCAGTAAGCAATGGTCTTCGCGCCCCCTTTCCCCCCCCACACACACTCACCATACCTTGTCTTTTCTCACACACACCACTCACATGCACATGCACATGCACACACACACGCACACATACATACATGCAACACAAACACACACACACGCACACACAAATACACACACCCGCACCACAAAGTACATTTCCCTATGCAGCATGTTATAAGAAAAAGAAACGAAGCTGTGCTGGTAGTGTTGACACATCCAGCATGATAAAAAGAAGGAGCACCTAAAGCCAGCAATTGACAGCCCCTCAAAGCCTAATTCATTTTCCACCTTTATCCCTTTCTCTCGACGCAGGGCCCCAAGATCTCAGCGATCTGGTGAGATCATCGAACCCCTCATCAGCGACCAGTGGTTTGTGCGCATGGAGCCCCTTGCAAGGCCTGCGCTGGCTGCGGTGGCTGACGGCAGCGTGCGCATCATGCCAGATCGCTTTGAGAAGATCTACAACAACTGGCTGGAGAACATCAAGGTGGTTGATGGTGGCCATTGTGCGCAATGCAGAGATGAGTTATGGCCTCGTGCTTATGCATTGTTGTTCATGTGCATTGCGCGGTGTGAGTGCTCTGTGGATATGTGTGTTACGTTATGTACGTGCGCCGTGTGCATACATGCGTGTTTGTGCATGTGTGTGAATGCACTGCTTTTGTCCGCACTTGTGGGTGTGTGCGCGCTGTTTGTGTGCGTTGTGCGTAGCAGAGGATTTGAGCATCAGCTGTTAGTGGCAGTGGTGGTCCTTTGCACTGAACGCATAATGTACACCACCGCTTTACACATTGTGACAAAAAAGTGATATCTTGTGTGTATCTATGTGTACCATATATCCATGCAGGACTGGTGTATCAGCCGTCAGCTGTGGTGGGGCCATCGCATCCCTGTGTGGTATGTATTCCCCAACGCAGCTGCCGCACAGGCCTCAGAGAAAGGCGACAGCGACACGTACGTGGTGGCTCGTAATGAGGCAGAGGCGTACGAGAAAGCACGGGCTGCACAGCCTGAGATGGTATGTGAGGTGCTTGAGTGTGCACACATGTATGAGTTTGCGTGGTGAACACGTGCGTGGTGCGTGAGCAGGTAGACGGGTTGCAGAAAGCATGAGCTGCACACCTACGCTTGTGTGTAATGTGTGTGTCTGCCTGTGCGTGAGGGTGAGTAATGGGGGTGGAGGTGCACGCGAAAGCACAAGCTGTTTCATCTGAGATGGTTGAAGTGTGCAGGCTTGTGTGCTTGTGTACAAAAAAAAGTGTGTGTACAGAGTGCAAGAGTGTGGGCTTGTCAGCATATGCATCATGTATGGTGAAAAGTGCACCATCCTTCCTTACTAACTGACTTGTCTGCGGCATTGTCCGAAAAAAAAGATTGTTTTTCTCTATAGGCTTGTCGTACCTCGTCGCCTTGTTTTTGCCTTGCCTTATCGCTTCCTCCCCCCTGCACATATCAACACTCATTCACACACACTTTAAACTCACCAAAAAATACACGCAGGCTGACAGTCTATCCCTGCTCCAAGACCAGGACGTGTTAGACACCTGGTTCTCCTCCAGCTTGTGGCCCTTCAGCACCCTAGGCTGGCCCAATGCGGATGCGTCTGATCTCAAGCAGTTTTATCCTACACAGGTGGGGCTGTGTGTGTTTGTGCGTGCGTACACTTTGTGTTTACGTACTTAACACTCCTGCAGAACAAACAACTGTGTTTTTTGGGGTTCTCAGATGATCATGCAATGCTCTGTACTGATGCAGTTTTGCACCGTTACTTGCACACGTCTTCATCCGCGTGAACTGCACAGCTTACTGTGCACTGTCACTACAGTGTATGACGCATGGAGGCTCATGACGTAATGAGTGTCGAGCATGAACTACTTTCACAGCGCATCCTGTGTCTTGGTTGCCTTGAGGCAAACAACAACATCCTGACCCTTTCGGATGTCTTGCATTAGCGTAATATGTGACGCAGAGCGATCTCAGTGATTAATTTGTGTATGACACACAACTTGAGTGCAGGTCCTTGAGACAGGCCACGACATCCTGTTCTTCTGGGTATCTCGCATGATTATGATGGGCATTGAGTTCACAGGCCAGGCTCCTTTCAGCCTCGTGTTCTTGCATGGCTTAGTTCGAGATGACAAGGGCAGAAAGGTACGCTAGGTTGTGAGAAACGTGTGCAAGCGCGTTTGGTGATATGTGGGTGATAACAAGCTTTTGCCTTTTAATTTCGCACAGTGGATTGTGATGACAAGAACACAAGGCCAAGCTCACCAGCAGTCATTCCACGAACAAAACTTGTTAGCCCATCTAACCAGCAGTCATTCCACTAACAAAACGTGTTGGCCCATCTTCCTGCCCTTGGCATGTCCTGGTTGCAAAGTGTGTATGTATCTGTGTGTGTTTGTGCTGCTGAAAGCGTTATTGGTGATCTGCTGCAGGTTTGGCTTGAACCAAACCAGATTTGCATTATATGTACCGGTATGCGTATTTATGGGCATGGAAGCTCTCAAGTGTTTGTACGGTCATGTGCGGGACATGCATGCAGTCTACACTTGTGTGTAAGAATCCATGCAGGAATTGTTTGTGGTAAACATTTGCACCGCCATGCGGGTGGCTTGCGTGGCTTTTCACAATTTGCCATTAATTGCATGCGTATTTATGGGGGAAAGCTGAAGTTGCCGGATATAATTGTAAGTAAGGGTTCTGCGTCATCTTTTGCCGGGACGTCTTAGTGCAACTAAGTAAAGCTGATGACATGGCACATTGACAGGTGCTATCATCCTCGACATGCTGGAAAGTCTCCTCTTTGTGGAGTCGTCCAGGAGGCCAATCCCTTATCAGATTATTGTCGTACAAGTGCTCACAGCTAGACATAAGCAAGAAAGGCCTGGCGTTGACTATCTCATACCACCACACTCCCTCGACTTGACTGCTGCTACACTTTTACAAACAATGAGCCATCTAATCCTCTGATCTGGGTCAATTTGGCCGTACAGATGTCCAAGAGTTTAGGAAACGTGATCGACCCGTTGGGGGTGATTAAAGACTACGGCACCGACGCTTTGCGTTTCACCATGGCAACAGGTGTGTTGACCTGTGTGGAAGTGGATGTATCTGTGGCTTGTGTGTGTGCACGCGTGTTAGTGTTTGTGTGTGTTTATGAGTGTGCTCCTGCCTTCAATTCCCAGCTTTCAGCACGAGGATTCGTGACTCGCGTGTTATGTGGCGCAACCTTAGGCCTTGCTGTACACCCTGTCGCATGTACGTGCAGCCACCGTTCAATATGCATGAGTACCGTTGCCATAGTCAATGGTGTGAACGCCCATTGTTCCAGTGTATACCTTGCCAAGTTTGAGCTGGCTACAATGTAGCACTCATGCAATCCCAGATATGAGCAGGTTCACCATGGAATCAGCATAATTTATCAACTCTCAGAAGCTACGTCGCTGTGATAATGAGCAGCCACTGCCTTGTTCGACCCTTACAGTCACCGGACCTGGAGCTGAGAGGATTTCTTGTGAAATTGGCAGGGCTTGTCAAAACGTAGTACCTACATTGGTATTCGAAAGCAGCCACTGCCTGAATGAGAATCACACTCTCATTGATCGACCTTGCTGCCTTGATCGACCATGAGTCATGACTGTGACTGGGTCAGTCAGGTCAGCACCTTGTAGCATGACCATCTTGTGTGCATCATGACCATCCTGTGTGCATCATGACCATCTTGAGTGCATCATGACCATCTTGAGTGCATCATGACCATCTTGAGTGCATCATGACCATCTCGAGTGCATCATGACCATCTCGAGTGCATCATGACCATCTCGAGTGCATCACAACCATCTTGAGTGCAAAGGCCCTCAGCTGGAACAGATTTTCTGAAGAACTGCTGCTCTAGAACGGCAGCAGAATAAAGCTGCTGCCATTATAGCAGCTGGGCTGATGACCTTTTCATTGTTCACTCATTCTAGCAGCTGGGCTGATGACCGCTTCATTGTTCACTTCATTAGTTACGTAAAAGCGTGTTTGATCTCAACTGCCTGTAGGCACCGGGCCAGGTCAGGACCTCAACCTGTCCTTGGACCGGATCACCGGCAATCGCAACTTCACCAACAAGCTGTGGAATGCGGGCAAGTTCATCCTGTTCCAGATGGACAGGGCCAAGTCTGCTGGTGGGTATTGCGTGGAGCCCACTGTGCAAATGCTGCTCCTGATGGACAGAGCCGGGTCTATAGGGAGCCGGTGTTTAAGGGGAGGGGGGTGGGGTACGTAGAGGTCTGCGTTGTTTCTATTTCTGCTGCTCTGAATGAGCGACGCAGAGCTTGCTGGTGGGTGGGTGATGCAGGGGCAGGTCTGCTCTGTCATGGTCATTGTAGTCTTGCCGCTCCCTTGTTCTGTTGTTGTTTTTCCTCAGGCCCAGGCCTCGGCCTGCTTCGTTATGGCAGTGCTGCCTTTGAAAAGGCTGCATGTTGCCTTTTTGATAATTCATAATGTGTTAGTCGTTAGGTGTGCAACGCTCCCAGCCGACACAATTGCTTAACCTGTAAAGGAACCCTCCTGAAAAAATAGATTAGGCCAGTCAGAGGCTAGTCAGAGGCTGCCTTGAGCTATCGCTGCCTTGCTTCTCATTCTTACCCCACTCGACTCCCCCGTAATTCGTGATGCATATTTGGTTGCACACTGACGTGTGCCATTTGCAATGTGCGTTTCATCGCAAGTGATAGGCATCATGTGCGATGTGGTTGGAACTTTGAATGCGACAAAAATTCCGCTTGCTGACGACTTGCACAGGCAGCGCAGAGGCTGGACAAGCTCTTGATGTGCAACTAGCAGCCGCTGACTTTAGCACACCTCAAGCACTGCAAGCACTTCCGCTGGCAGAGAGGTGGATCGTGAGCCGCGTGCACCAGGTATAGGCATGTGTATGAGCTTGTGTGTGCGTGTGTGTGTGTGAACGTGTTTACGTGCCAAGCTTCACAGCTCCTGTCATTTAATGTGCACATGTAAGGGAATCATAGACTTATACAAATAGTTACCCAGGCAGAATCGCCTCAAGCAGCTAGGACAACATATCTACACACGTACGCTTACGTTCACGCTATGAATGTACTCGCCTGCAGTGTGCTCTGGCACGTGACAGCCTGGCACCCCTGCTTTGTGCACACACTCGCTCAAAGTTTCAAGCAGGTGCATGCGGACTATACATGACGCACCAGCATTTTGTCACCTGTGCATGAAAGCTTGTGCATGGAGTTGCACGCAAGTACAACAAGGTTGATAATCGGTTTTAAACATAGTAATTCCTCTCTTTCTTTTTGTTTGTAAGTGCCAGTCGATGTTCCAACGCCTGTGCTGACCCCTGCAAGCAATGTTAGTTGCTTGCAACAGATTGGGCGTATGCAAGAAGATGGTGGAAACACACTGACGAAAAAGGTTGTGCTCATAAAAAATGTGCAAATTACACACACACCCGCGGATACAGGTGGTTGATGAAGTGACGGAGAGACATGACAAGTACGACTTCAACTCGGCAGGCGTGGCTACCTACAACTTCTTCTGGGACGAATTTGCTGACTGGTGGGTGGCAGGCTGGTTGCAGGGCAAAGTGATGTGTGTTTGTGTGTGTGTGTGTGTGTGTGTGTGTGTGTGTGTGTGTGTGTGTGTGCCTGTGTGTGTGTTACATGCGGTGGTTGGCACAGACTATTTCAAATGCTAGATGAGTTCAGTGTCTGGTTCAAACATGTTTTTGGTTGAGCCAATCAGCTGAATGTAGTTTTTACCCACCGACACTCACACTTGCTCTCGCGTTTTAACCTCTCAAGAGTAATGTACTGCTTCAATAGTTATTCCACACTCCCAAAACTGTAAGTTGCAAGTGCGTGTTTATCACGTATGCGGCCAGTAAAACCCTTCACAATTGCTTGCGTATTGAGTATAAAAGCAGATCATACATTTGAATAATTGGCTTGTGCATCAGGAGGCTGTTGATTTTTTCGAAGGCATGTCCAGTTTATGGGGTGGACCCCTCTGAGGGACCACCCACCCCCCAAACCCCCCTTCCAGTGCCCCCACCCAGGCAAAAAGGAAACCAATCTGCTCCTTTTTGAATTCTGCATCCATCTGCATACTCACTAAGACCTGAAACTGAACTGTTGCAGAGTTATGGGGCAATGACTGAGATACGGGCCCATGCACACATGACCTACCAGGCACCCACACCTGGCTTGCACAGCCCCACATTGCTTCCATTTCTTCAAAATATTAGTGACTATCTCATGCTGGCACAGTCCTGGAAGTTTGGAGTAAATTGCTGCTCCAGTGGCTTGACGCACCCTGCGGCCTGCACCCGAGCATGTGTGCCTCTGACACTTGGACATTTCCACAGACCCCCTCTTTTACCCAATTTGCTCCAAAAGGGTAGCAATTGACTGGGCTTGAGCTAAGGATTCCGATGATATATTTAGAATTCCGTGGAGGTTGTCCAGAACAAAACTGGAGACCCCCCCCAAAACTAAAAATCCCACCGGGGGACCACTCCACACCCCCCCCCCCTCCCCAATTTGACCCATATTTTTACCAATTGATGACGTCAGGAATTTGAATATATAATTTTCATTGGAAAGTAACATGTCGTCCAAAATTTATGCTTTCTGAGGCCTCCTGTGTGCATTCTTGTTGATGCTTATGCATGCACACCCCAGGCAATGCGCGCCCAATCATTTCCTTTGCAAGACACTAATACACATATTTACACACAATTGCACAAGCTTTTCCAAGCAAAACCATGCACACACACACTTATACACACAAACACACATGTATGTACATGCACACAAGCACATACACACACATGCGCAGGTTCATTGAATCCAGCAAGTCCCGCCCCTTAGGTAGCCTTGAGGCTCAGCAGTCTTTGGCTGTGGCTGTGTACGTATATGACCGTGTACTCAAGCTCATGCATCCTTTCATGCCCTTTGTTACGGAGGAGTTGTGGCAGGCGCTGCCCCATACAGGTGTGGTGTGTGTGCCTGTGTGTGCGTGTGTGTGTGTGTGCTTGAGTGCATGTGTGTGTGTCTATGTGTATGTCCATGTAAGGTCGTGTGCTTGCATACGTGTACGTGAGTTTGTGTTGTGCACACAATCATTGGGCACAGCAAGTTTTGCGGCACAGAGATTACACGTGGTTGAATCACACAAGCCTGAATGGTCGTCCAAAGGCCCATGCAAGCTGCTCCTGGTACACCCCCTGTGTGTTGCATACAATTACATGAAGGCACTGACAAATGCAACACACGTTACCATGGCAAAGGAGGCCTCAATAGCTGCCCTGTGGCCCTTACGAGCTGCTCCTGTGTGCATGTGCTCTGTACCGTGCATTGGGGTGGACATACGCAATGGTATTGATTAAGCAACACATAACGCGTTGCTTTGACAGGAGAGGCCTTAATAGCCGCCTCGTGGCCTGCACAAGCTGCTCCTGCGTGTGCTCGCTCCGTGTCACATTGGGCTTCCTTGCAAGGGGTGGTGCGGGCGATCCGGAACGCGCGGGCAGAGTACAACGTGGAGGTATGTATGAGTGGGACATCTGTGGGTGAGGTGTGGAGTTGTCAGGCAATGGGTTCGGTGCAACTGGGTTCCTTGAATTTGGTGCAGGCTCTCCTCCTGTGGGAAGTGGGAAGTTTGCACTCTGCTTTGCTGCGGGCCAGGACTGGGGCTTATCCCCCTCTCTTGAGCACAGATTAAGTGCCATAGAGAGTGAACAAAATTGGCAGGATATGAGGAAGCCAGTCCTCAGTATGAGCCCACAAGATCCTGCACCCACGCCCACACAAACCTGCCCCTCTGCTCTTGCTGCCCTAGAATCTTGGTACGTGCACATCAAAAGCATTGTTGCCGACCTGAAACTTTGTGATACGACTCTTGTTTGATGATCATATACCATGATGCCTCCTCTGCATTTCTGCACGCAGACAGGGAAGAAAATTGGGGGGTCCGTCGTGGTGGAGGATGCCGACGAGCGAGCGACGTTAGAAGCAGAGCTTCCGGTACGCTTGCTTGTGTTTGTTTCAGATAACTGTGCTTACCTGACCTTCACTTCCTTACAATGCTTCTTAACACTGGACTCTTGAAGTCTGCAAATGATGTAGACAAGGACTGAAACAGGCTGGTCAAGATGGTCGACAGGGTTGGGCGTTGAATATCGAGGGAGGTATGGTGAGCTGGAAGCTTTGACAAACGTATTTATGACCCCTTTTGCACTTGTTGCTGGTTTGCAGTAAACTAGTGTGTAAGCGCAGGTGCAAAGCCTTAAGGTGCAACATCAATGCCTCAGTTGCGCTCCCAATCACATGTCTGCAGAGTGAGCATACAGGAGGGAAGATATGCTGTAGTATATGTAGGGTTGGCCAGACAATATATATATATATATATGGTGACACAATATTTATATATATATTTATGACACTCTATCTCTATGTACGTATTGTTGGCAGAGAAGTCACCTAACAGGCGGTCATATACGGTGTACATATACGGTTCTGGCCAACCCTAAGTATACACTGTTGTGCCGATTTGGGAACAAGTTTTCTACCCGCAGTGCAAAGACTTTACAAGGAACGCGGGGCAGAGTTCGCAGGTTTACAGATGTCTGTTTCTGTTGCACTGGACTCCCACCAGTAAATCGCAATTATTAACATGCCTGCTATTATGCACCAAAAAAAAAAAAAAGAACACACATTCTTCCCTCCGTGCCTGTGACCCCCACGTATAATGACACACACACAAACACGCACAGGCATCTGCCTCTAAAAATAAACACGAAAACATGCACAAGCAATCTTTTGTTAACTTTTGCACACACAATTGCGCACAGGTCATCTGCCTCTTAGCTCGGATGGACGCCAGCCAGATGCACCTGCTTCCCTCTGTGCCTGAGACGAGTGCTGATTCGTTGCCTAATGTCAGCTTAGTTGTAAAGGATGGGGTGCAGGTGAGGGACTGATGGACTGACTTATAGAGACTGAATCACAAAAGATCAATCTGGAGGTGATGATTATGGTGGTGGTGTGGGAAAACCGGGTGGATGAAACAGCTCATCTTGTTGCCACCGTGCCAATGCGTGTGACTCTTTATTTTGGGTCAGGGTATTTAGCCACCTAAACACTAAAGGATAGTAAGTGTTTAGGTTTACTTTCCCATCATAAAAGGATAATGATGGAATACCAAGGAGGGGCTTGCAGGCTCTTGAATCGCAATGTGATCATCACTGTGAAGTGTAAGAGGCTCGTTGTGGCAAAACAGAAGATTCAGGACGCAGGGCGCAGGGGAATAAATAGAGCAAGAGGCTCAAAAAGGGGGAAGGGCTAACCTAATTCCCGTTGTGTGTGGTGCCACCTTGTGTGCAGCTTTGCAACGGTTATTGGTGCGTGCAGGAGTGTAGGTCATGCTCATGATGAAGAAGACAAGCGAGATCATAGAGCATCTGATAGGCAATTTCTGTTACGTGATTGTTAAAGTTTCCCACCAACTCGGCATTGACAGGCTTTGTGTCATGCTAGAACTGCTCATTCCACCTTTGCCTTTTGGTGGATGTGCTGCTGCGGCTGATGTGTGTGTGTGTTTGCATAAAGCTGATTGTTTAAACACACTCACCTTCAAACACAGGTATGTGCACACGCATACACGCACACACATATACACACTCATACATAAGCAAACACACAACACACACAATATTCACATACTCGTACACACACATAGGTGTTGCTGCCCATGGCCGGCCTGTTTGACATTGACAAAGAGCTGGGTCGCCTCAACAAGCAGCGCGTGAAGCTGCAAAAAGATTACGACGGGGTAACTTCCCGGCTCAGCAATACCAAGTTCCTAGAGAAGGCGTCCCAGGTGGGGGAAAGCAAAGCCTTGCACAGATTGGAAGTATATTGTTTTGACACAATGGGGGAGAGCAAAGCCTTCTACAGACTGGAAGTGTGTTGTTTTGAGTGGCAACGCATCCATTTCCAAGAATTGACCTCCCGGATCAGTGTTGCTCCAAGGGCCTCAAAAAGATATCCCACTCAGGGAGGAAATGAGATCCTGCTGGCAGTGGTATTCAGCCGATACGGAAGGAAAAGGGTACACATGTGCATCAGCACCCCAACCCTTTTTCTCATTATACCATACGGATGTTTGGCATAGGGCTTGGCACAGGGTCAGCCCGTGGTATGGTAGGGTCATTATACCATATGGACGCTTGTGCTCCCTTTAGATGTGACTCTGGCTACGCATCCTTCAATGTCAGATCTGTTTATCATTTTGGTTTGCTTTTCCCAGAGAGTAAGAGATCAGGGTTGTGGAGATTCATTTGCCCTGGATTGGGCATGTTTGCATGGGGACCTGTCAAAAGTAAAATGTTCAAATATCGATTGTCTGCTACACCTGAACACTTCCCTTCGTTGGCAAAGCAAAGTGGCAATGCCAAAATTTCGCAAAAGCAAATAAAGGGTATAGCTGCAATGGGCCAGTTGATTCTATGAATAACATTTTTGTGTGCCACGGTTAACACGCGCAGGAAGTGGTTGCTGAGGCTAAAGCACAGCAGTTGGAAGCTGCAGAGAAGTTGTCCATGGTAGATGCCAAGGTCAGCCAAGTAGCAGCACTGAAGCCTTCACAGTGAGATAGCTTTACTTGATCGAGCTGCTAGCTAGGTAGATGCGTTTTTAAGTACACTGCCATGTTTTTAAATGTGCTAAACTGGTGGCAAGGGACCTAGCTGAATTAGTTTCTAGACAAATGCGCTTGGGGGCAGCGCATTTAGTTTGTCACGTTTTATTAAGGTTTAACCACCTCTGAGGGCTGGATTTCTAAACTCTTTACTGGCAAACTTTGTAGTCGCGATTGTGAACTCTAGATTTCTGGGGCCTTATGTTTTTTCCTATTTTCTCCTTCCCCTTCTTGCCTGCTTCCCTGCTGGCAACCTGATTGTAGTAGGGATGGTCTTCAGTCTTGGACAACGCACTAGATGTTTTCTAGGTTGAATTGAACACTATTCCTTTGATCTTTAATCATGCACAATTTGGAACGAACACAACCTGTGTGCTCTTGTGAGTTCACTGCATACTAAATCTGGCGGCAACAATTTTGCTGCCGTAATTCACATTTCGAACTTCAGCTTATCATAATGGTAAGAGCCCTCACACTCTGATCACCAGCTTATCATAAGATAAGAGCCCTAACTATTAGGAAGTCGACCTGGTTGCAATCAGGGGCAGTGAAGCTGCTCTTGCTTGTCATCGGACGACGTTGAATAAAGTAATGTACTATTTATAGAATTTACATACTTTAACAAAACCAACCTCAAATACTAGATGGCACAGGCGGCAATTATTTAGTCTGGGTTACAAAGGACTCCAGGAGAGTCTGCTGCCAACAAAAAAATCATTTGAAGAGAGTAAAAGAGCATAGAATGCCCAGATGTTGTGCTGGTCACTCCCATTACTGCAAAAACACAAAAACAACAAACTAATGTAGGGGGGTGGAATCTTTGGAGTGGCAGGGGGCAATTGAGGGAGACTGGGGGCATCCCAGCAGCACCGCCAGCAACCAGTAGAGCCACCAATCCCAGATAGCACCGACCTAAAGACCTCAGCAAAACTCGGCAAGACATCCACCTCGTTGAGATCAAGTAATGTAAGGACACCAGCCAGACCTCAGAACCAGCTGAACGTCGAAAAGGAACAGCACAAAGACCTCTGCAACATCCTCCAATGCAAGGAGCCTCCGTTACTTCTCCACATCATTCTTTTGGGTGTGGGTGGCACCATCTACAACACTCACACTCTGAAGCCTTTCAAGGAACTGAGTCTTGATTCTCAAAGAGTAAAGAAGCTTGCCTCCAAGCTCCATGTGCACTCTGTGAACTTTGCTGCTATACTTGTCCATACCAGCCCTTTCCAGTACTATTATCAACTCTCATCAGGAGCCGGTTTCAGGCCAAGCCTGCAACCCTCTTGATCCCCATTGGTTTTTCCTTTCCTTTTTGCGGTGGAGGAGCATTACGGTTCTCGGTACCAAAGTGGCTCCTTTTCCTTAGTTAATGTGGGGAGTGGTTTTTACTGCCTGCGAAGTTTTTTCTTTTCTTTTTCTTTATCATAGAATAGTAAAAGCTATAAGTGGACAGTCAGAGACACACAGAGAGAGAGAGAGAGATAAATAGATAGATAGATAGAGAGAGAGAGAGAGAGAGAGAGAGAGAGAGAGAGAGAGAATAGCTAATTGCTAGGCGTTTCCATTGTCAGGGGTCTGGAGGTAGCATGGAAAATAAAAAGACTGCACTGCTAGTAATGATGACAGACCCAGTATTGATCAAGGAGGCTCGCACAGTCTCTCTATAAGTCAGGGAAAGATAAAAGTCTGCTGGGAATATCCTCCCACCACCTTGTGGATAAAACAGATTTATGCACCCACACATTGGCTGAAGAGAGAGCAGGAAGGCCCTTTAACCTCTGTCGGAGGAGCAGAACTACCACTGCCGCTCACTATTGGTATGGATACTTATGTATCCTCCCTCAATCATGTAATGGCTTATTGGCTAGTACACCAGATCAGTGGCATGGTGGACAATCGTGTGATTTCCCCTAGGATTTATAATGTGATCAACGGTTCAACGGCTATTTGGTTATTTGGCCAGTTTAGATGGTCCTCATATACCAAGCAAATTCCTGGGGGTTGCTTGAGCCGTCGCCTCACGTCAAGAAAAGGAAAAGACGTCAATTGCACCTTCATGAGGGGGCTAGGCGGACGCGGATTACTGTACTGCTTGTCATGCTATAGGGGTGGCATGGACAAATTGTGTGATTATCCCTGGGATTTATAACGTGAGCAACGGTCTTACGATTCTTTGGGTGCTTGGCCAGAATCGATGGCCCTATTGTAACAAACTCGGTCTTCCTCAGTCTGCCCCATCTCCTCAGTGCGTTGCTTAAGCCCGAACCGCCGACCTCTTCCATCTCATCTTCCATCTCATCTTTTATCATGATACCATGGCTCGCCATGACATGCTGCATCTTGTATTATACCTTCTTATGGGCTTAGTCGTTCATCCAACGACTGACACGTTGACTTTTCTTCAGTAGGATGTAGATGACGAACGATACCCGAACGAAGAGGCGGATGCGTTAGTGCTGGTACTATGTTTCGTCGTGACATATCACCCTATTCTGAAACACATTAAAACCCTTGTAGTTGCTTTTCTTTTTCGTCCGCCAGCTGGCCCCTGAATTGTTTCTCTTGCTTTAATACGAGTTGCCTTACCTTCCTTTCATCTATTTTACACCCTTTATATCAAAATCACAGCCAGCGAGTATGCATATGATGAATACTTGATTAATAGTTGGCACTGACTCCACAAAAGGTTATCGCTACCTAATCTTCTCCATTAATTACTTTTCTTATTCTGAGAACCAGCTGCAATGTTATATGGTAAGCAAAAATGAAGGGAGCCACAAAATTAGGTTCTATATATCCCGCTTCTGTGTATTCCGTTCCGCTGCTCAATGCACTAAAGAGGACTTATCTCCCTGGTTTCCCTTCTTAGCCTCCATTTCCAAAAATTTACCTGCAGGGCTGGGGGTGGAAAAAAATATGTCTAGACACGTGCTCCTCCTTATCACAGCTGAATGTGTGATGATTTTTAGCTTGTTTCCTTTTTTCAGTCTTTGCGTGAGAGTGATTTGGATTTATGTTTTCGCCCTTGCGCTTTTTGCCAGAGCCTGAGCCAAACTCGGAACAAAAAAACTAATAACCAGATTTACACCAAAGTTTTTTTAATGCACAATGAATGGAAGTGAAACATGAGCGCAGAGCAAATAAACAGAAAGGGGTCTATGCGTGCCTGGAGCGGGAGACACAGCACACATGAGTTGGAGTTCCTTGATGAAATTCCGAGAATCGCTGAGGCCTCTGACCTGCAGGAGATGGAGGAGCAGCTCATTCAAGACCGCTGGATAATCAGCAGCTCCGGCGTGTAAGCAAGGGCGCGCATGAACAAAACAAAATTGCTGGAATGAATCAGCAATCCCCCTCATCTCACATAAGACACGCCTCGTGCTTGCAGGCCCGTAAACGTGGATGCCTTTGCTTATGAGCCCATTCAAAAGCTCATGGCGGTGAGTAGCAGTGGTGGTGGACACAGTGCTTGATTTTTTTGGCACCTTTCGTGCAAGCGCAGTGTATGCTCCTGCATCTACCCATCTGCAATGCACCCTCCCCTCCTATTGCATTTCATCTATGGCTGTGGTGTAGCATTCAGTGCATTTTCTGGTTGAGTCAGCCTTTCAAAGGAGCTTTTCCTGCTTGCAAGCCCCAGTGCAAATTTCCCTTTGTGAGCTGCAGATCAGCACTACCGACGGCAGGACTAAAATTATGGGCCGAATTGGGTGCGAAGTGACCCTATTCAGCGCTGCAAGCAAGCCCTTTTCCACGCGGCAGCTGGAGTTCGTGACAAACAGGGGAGCAGTGCTTCGTGTTTGTGAGGTGCGTTATACAATATTGACCAGTTTTTGGTGCAATTCATAGGGAGAACTCTCGCTGGGGAGGGAGAGGGCTTCAAGGCACGTTCAATCTTGGATACCTGGTGTCTTTAATGCTGTGCACTACTAGCACTATAATGCACAAGACAAGCCACCTAGCAATTGGTGAGGCTGAGAACTAGGCACGGACTTAGGCAAGACAGCTCTGCGGCGTTGTTTCTCGTGAACATGGGCCCCCTCCCCTGTCTGCACTTTTAAATGCGTTGGGTGTATAGGTGGTTGCGCTTATGCCCTCTAACTCCTGAATCGTGACGCGTGCTTTTTCAGTCGCATCTCTCACAAGCGCTTCTATTTGAACTCAATCACAGGCGGGCTTCCTTGAGGCCTGGAGCTTTGGCTGTGAATGTTTTACAGAAGGGGAGAGCTGCGTCAACTCTCTGGCACTGATTAAGCCTGAGGGAGACGAGGTAGGTGCACGTTGCATTAATTTGGGATCTGTGAGCAAGCAAGCAAGCAAGCAAGCAAATTGTTGAGGGAAGAATCAACGAGCAATTTTCTCACCATCCAGACACCAGTCAATTAATCAAACATGCATAACCCCCCCCCCCCTGTAATTCTGACGCAAACACGCTCGCAAACAAATTTTCTGCTGCGAAGGTGCAATGCCTCACAGTCATGTCACGGGACCCCTACATCTTGCTGGGCTGCAAATCTGGCATGATGCGCGTGGCCGCCTTTGCCAATGAGAGGGGCATCCTGTCATGTGACCTCCACACTGCCAGCAGCCTGCAGCTCATTCCGTACAGGGGTGCGTGCTGGTGGGGTGCACGTCTCTTTGGCTAGGTGAAATGTGCGTGTGTATCAGTTATTTTGTGTGTCCCGCAAGTGTCATTGTGGCTATGTAACAGACAATTGGACATTCCAAGTTCAAAAGGGGTCGGACTGAACCATGATTGTGCAATGTATGTGACCGAGCGTACAAAGAAGTGATGTGCTGGCCACGCACACCTTCGCTGCGGTGTGTTATTTGCGGCTGCCTTTTAATCGCATGTGTGCGTTTGCCGTGCGCGCAGTGTCACCGGATCAAATGCAGAGCGCGGGAGCTCTTGTGATGCTGGCCTCCCACTCCTTCGCTGGCGTACACCTGTTGTTGGCAATGCACGAGCAGTCAGGCCTGGTCCTGTGGGATGTGAGGTGCGCATGCATGGCTAATTGTAATTTAAGGTGTGTGTGTCTGTGTCTGTGTCTGTGTGTTTGTCTTTACGTGTGACCGTGTATGAGAGTGTATATGCCTGTGATAGTGATATTTCTTTCAGACAGATCGTAGGGATTGAGAGTAGTCGGCTCTTGCGCAAGCACCCAGACAGGATACAACCCGCCTAGTAGGACCGGCTACGTGGCATAGCCGGCCTAGTAGCACCGGCAACGTGGCCCCGGTTTTATCCTAGTGTCCTAGTAGCCATGCTTTGTGTGTCTGCGCATGCCACCTCAGATGCACCACTTTTCCGCCTCTACACAACATACACACACACAAAACACATGTACAGGTCTCAAAAGCTGCGTGCATCCTTCAACCCCAACGCCAAGACTCCCCTCCACACTGCCTTGAAAGAGGTGGGCCGAGTGACGGCTTTCTGTTGGCTGTCCAGTGCTGCGGGAGGCACCAATGCCTCAGGAGTCAGTGGAGGGGGGCGTGACTTTGCCACTGGCCACAAAGGGGGGGATGTGCTGGTGAGTTTGTGTGTGATAGAGTGAAAGCTTGAGATGGAAATAACCACGGCAGCAACGTTGCTGTGACTTAGGGTATTGGCAACAGGAGTGGGGGGCAATGCTGGTGGAGTAGGCAGCCTTTCCTAGCGGGCGTGTTGTGTTGGCGAGTCAACGGCTTGATTTGACGGCAAGGATTGTCAATGCTCAGGGGAGGCTTGACGAGGTGAGCCTGTTCTCACGGACTCCAATTTGGACTCAGCATGCAGGGTATTCAGGTTCTGTTGCTCAATAAGCAGAAAGTGTGTGTATTGCAGGATCTAGTACAGGATATAGGTGAAGCTAAGTGCGCTTGTTTGTGTGCGCGCATGCAGGCTTGCTTGCTTCCCAAGCTGGAAGGGTACATGTGCAGCTACAGGGGAAGTCCATTGCCTGATTGTTTGCCGCCAAAACCGTTCACCTGTGCACCTTGTGTTGACCACCGCTTACTCACGCGTGCAGGTTTGGTCGCTCCCCAAGCTGGAAGCATGCGTGGCAGCCGACAAAGCGGGTGCTCGCACCCCTGCCCCCTCTCCTTCTGTGCTGGCAGTCTTGCGTGTGTCTAACAAGGCTGAGTCAGCTGAGCCTGTGCGCAACTTACATTGTGTGGGCCAGCCACAGGTGTGTGTGTGTGTGTGTGTGTGTGTGCTTGGGTGGGTGAATGTGGGTTAGCGGGTGCGTGTGTGTGTGGATGTGGGTTTGGGTGTGGGCATTGGTGCGTGGGAGGGAGTGATTTTGAGAGGGGGGCATGGTGTACTGCTGCAGTACTACAGCAGCGTAGACCAGCCACAGGTGGGTGCGCGTGTGTGGATGATTGTGTGGATGGGCAATATAAAGGGTGTTTTTCCTGCAATTTCCGAGCAGGATGGCCAAGAGAGCTGATTGCACACACGTACGTACATATACACTAACATTTACACACACGAACACACATATACACGCACACGCGCACATACAAAACACACATGTACACGCAAACTTTTTCAGGGCCGTGATGGGTTGCTTGTTTTAGGGGGGCAATCAGAGGGTCAACCGGACGGGCTGACTCTTCTGCAGCTGTCCGGCTTAGCAAAGCAGGCCGTGGTGAGTTGACGTGCGTGGGTGTAAAAGTGTGTGTGCATGTGTGAGTGTGTGTGTGTGTAAAAGTGTGTGTGTGCAGGTGTGTGTGCAGGTGTGTGTGTGCGTGTGTGTGTGTGTGTGTGTATGTGTGTGTGTGCATGTGTGTGTTTAGGTGTGTGTGTGTGTGTGTGTGTGTGTGGTTTCAGGGAGGTAGGGAGTGAGAAATCAACAGCCTCATACCCAGGGTTGGCCAGAACCTATATATGCACCGTATATGGCCGTATATTTGGTGATTTACCTGCCAAAGATACCGTATACATCGTATATATATATATATGGTTCTGGCCAACTCTACTCATACCTGTCACGGTACTATTCTATCGTGCTCACACAAGCAGGGTACATACACCCACACTTATGCACAGACACACGAGCGTGCAATTGTCAACAATTACACTCGTGCACAAAGACATGCACACACAGACACTCTCCCTCCCCCCCCCCTCACATACACATGTATGCACGTTTCCACAAAGATATTCACACACATTCCTCCCGCCCAAACACCCATTTACATACACACACTCACACAACGTACACATGCATGTACAGGCTGCAGAGAGTGGGGCCACGTCAGAGCCAGCCAGTGAGGAGGAAGAGTTTGATCCTGAGGCGGTGATGCGCGTCAAGATGCCTTGGTTTGGTAGCCCTCTGGGATTTGCCACCGTGCCTAAGCCGGGGATCGTGTCAGGTGCGTGCTCTCGTGGGTCTCTCTCTCTCTCTCTCTCTCTCTCTCTCTCTCGCTCTCTCTCTCTCTCGCGCTCTCTCTCTCTCTCTCTCTCTCTCTCTCTCTCTCTCTCTCTCTCTCTCTCTCTCTCGCTCTCGCTCTTGCTCTCGCTCT
>Ga0307942_1001212_pt1 | contig 20229 bp, 20 predicted proteins | sample OrgLakmetagen175_FD_201846 | JGI IMG/M metagenome (GOLD analysis project Ga0307942, IMG submission 201846) | Saline water microbial communities from Organic Lake, Antarctica - #175 | ecosystem: Environmental > Aquatic > Non-marine Saline and Alkaline > Saline | place: Antarctica: Organic Lake... | reverse complement strand
GCTACGTTCTGAGGGGCTGGGAGTTCCTCTGGGGGGTTCTAGAGGGCTTGGAAGTGCCTCTGGGGGGCTCTAGAGGGCCTGGGAGTGCTTCTGGGGGGCTCTGGGGGGCTTGTGGCTGCAAAATTCGCCCAAAATCGTATTATACGGAGCAATTTGAAAAATACGGTTAAATACGTGATAATTACGATACGACGTATAATACGCCTACGCCGTATGACCCATCCCTGGAAATCACCAAATATACGGTGTTATACGTATATATACGGTTCTGGCCAACCCTAGACATGAGGTGTACGGTTGGCCAGAGCCAACCAAATACATACGGTGTACATACAGTTTTCTTTTCAGGGATTTCATCAAAGTCATGGTCGATTACAGCGGTGTATCATACATATGGTTCTGGCCAGCCCTAGTTATAAGGGAAAAGCTGGTATGCGCATGCTCTTAGATCAACAACCTAATTGGTGCTAAACTTAGCTAAGACTGTTGCCAACGCAATTTTTTACTCCGTTCATGCATGTTCTAAATGATGACAAGACGAAAAGATATTTGCAAAATGGAGCCAATTTTTGTTGTTTGCTTGAACGCACCCCCGCGGTCTACTTGGGGGCGTTCCATGCCAATTCGTAGCCATGCACACAGACCCCCCTTCATAGACTTCCCCAACAAGGGTGCCGATCGACAGGTCTTAAGGTCTGGATTCAATGATCTATTTAAATTTGTTGAAATGGCCCCAGATTTTCTGGAGCACCCCCCAGAAAATCTCAGAACCCTCCTGACCCCCTTCCTCAACCACCCCCTCAGATTTGACCAATGTATATTATATCAATATACAGCTTGAAGTCAGGATTCCGATATGTAATTATATACCATATCTTGTAATTTGGAGTGACACATGGCGCCAAAAATTGTGTTTGGCGCAGGCGCTTTTTGGTACCTGTAAACCACTACATTGGCCCTCATTCCATCGCTCTCGGTCAGTTTAGCACAAAATCTTGCTCTGTGTAGTTCCTTTGGTAACAACTTCACCAGGTTTTCTGCTGCTCGACACCATGTGTGCCTCATTGCTACTTGCGTGGTTAATTTGATACCTCCATCAAATTGGTTTATCCTGTGAAGGAGAGTTATGCGTCGAGCCTAAACTCTATTGCTTTCAGGGTCGTTCGGTATCGTATACCATATACAGTGCATAATGCAGCAGGTTCTGCAGCGGGTCTTTTTAATACATACCGTACATACACAATGCTGGCCAACCCCCCTCACAATTGCGCCTGCTGCTTAGTATGCTGCCATCCTCTTGAATCCTATACTTCAACCGCACAGGAGAAGAGTGATGTCGAGCCTGAGCTGCCGGATAAGCTGTCCAAGTCGTGGAAAGACCTCATGTCACTAGCAAAAACCACTGCTGAGGTGAGCGACGCTTGCTTAGCACAAATATGCCTTAAAAATGCTACTGCCATATCAAATATTCCTTTTTTCAACTACCGATTGCATACCAACCCATGCACTATCTCAAAACAACGATGGCCTCTTTGCTATCCGGCCGAGAGTCATTGGTGAGAGAGCAAGAGGAATCTTTGAATTCATTTATTTCATCGTCATTCTGAAACACAAGAATCCGCTGAGGCGAGGCCCTCAGTCTCGTATCCTGTGTAGCATCACGCCTCTAACCGAAAACACAAGCAAGGAGCAATTTAATTGCAACAGGTTATGGTATTTATTCATATTTATTAATCATAATTACCATAGTCGATTTGGGAGATAAAATGCCATTGAGGTCAGAGGTACAGATGTAGGTTTGACCAGAAGAGCAGGAGTGCGACAGAACTGCTGTGGGGTCCCTCTGAAACCCGCCTAGAGAATGAAGTTTCAACTTGAGATTAAGGCCTTAACATGCATATACGTTTCTGTTCTCGCTGAACAAAGGTGGAAGCTTATGCGGAACCATGTTTGTGCTGAACTATGCGTGTGCTGAATCATGCGTGTGCTGAACCATGCGTGTGTTGAACCATGTGTGTGCTGAACCATGCGTGTGCTCAACCATGCTGTGCTGGATTTTCATGTGGAGGTTCAGTAGGGATTTCTGGCTACTCCAATTCTTGCTCTCTGGCTTCTCCAAATTTTACTCTCTGGCCTCTCCGACTCTTGCTCTCTATCTTTTCCGACTCTTGCTCTCTGGCCTCTCAGACTCTTGCTCTCTCAATCTTTTCCAACTCTTGCTCTCAATCTTCTCCAACTCTTGCTCTCTGGCTACTTTAATTCTTGTTTTTTTGGCCTCTCGAGTGCATGAGGCTGTAAAACAACACAGCAGAGCACTGAGCACTGCTGAGGATCGAGCTTTCTGTCTTGCATGCATACTGTGTGATCGCATGCGCACTTGCATGTGTTTGTCTGACTGTGTGTGTAACTTTGCACACTTGTGTGAGACTTTCCTCGCGTGTTTGATGTCACATGCGCATTTGCATGTGTGTATGAGTGACTGGGTGTTAGAGTAACTATAATCGGGTAAAACGTAAAGCTGTACTTGCGTATATCAGGTACATGCATCTCTGTAAGGGACCACTTATTAGCTACTACTAAAGAAGTGTGTGTTTAGTTCTATTTCGCTTGCATCGTGAGATGCATAGGGCTCTGTCATTATTACAAGGAGAACACAACAACTCAGAGAAAGCAGAGAAACGGGAGAAAATTAAGGACTAAAATATAGAAAAGAGGTGAGGGAGGGGGGGAGGTATGCTAAAGAGAGAGAGTTGTGTTCTCGAAGGAATTAAAGAATGGAGAAGGGAAGCAGAAACCGGAAAAAAATTAGAAAATGAGGACATCTCACTTTATGCTACATTACAAGAACCTGAGTTTAGGTGTTTCACACTGAACTCATAAGTTTTATTTGTAGGGACGCAGATACTGCAGCGCAATTTGTTGCTGTGCTTGGAGTAAGGCAGGAATTCCAAAATAAGGACAGGGGAGCAGATGCGCGCTTATCACATTTTTTGCTGTGATGTTTGTGCGCGCTGTTAATTTTTGTGCGCGCTGTTGATGTTTGTGTGCGCTGTTAATTTTTGTGCGCGCTGCAACCCAGACACCCAAACATTCAAACATGTGCTTAACGTTTTCCTTACACCATTACAGAGTCAAGCTTGCCAGGGCTTAGACATTGACCCTTCGGAGTATGTGCGCGAGATGCTTCACCCGGGTATCATGCAGGTGTGTGTGTGTGTGTTTGATGTGTATGGATGTGCTGTTGCGTAAAGTTAGGGCGGGCTAGAGCCATGTATTTATACGTTTATACGTTGTTATACAGTACTGCTAGCAGGGGGAAAATTGCCATACATACGGCCATGTACAATGTACTTATACAGTTCTGGCCATAACTACGTACAGTTGTTGATTATGTTGTTTATACAAGTGGCTCATTTTTGTAGGGTTGGCCTGAACAGTATATACCTAAACACTGTATATGGCCGTATATTAGGTAAATCTCCTGCCAGAAATACTATATATATACACCGCGTGTTATTTTTTGGCTCTCACCAACTCTACACTTGTAATGCGTCTGCAAAACTCTGTAACTCTGTATATGTGCGTCTGCAAAACTCTGTATATGTGTGTTTGCAAAACTCTGTAACTCTACACTTGTAATGCACCTGCTAAACTCTAATGTGTCTGCAAAACTCTACACTTGTAATGCGTCTACACTTGTAATGCGTCAAAATTACCAGGCTAGATTGGCAAAAACTTACCGATGCCAACAACTATGGCTTGCACAAAAAGCTACAGAAAATTGGTTTTGGTCCCCTGATGCATTGAATTGCAACTGCCACACTTCAGTTGTTTTGCAGACGCACCAGGTACCAAAAGGTCGATCCTTTTCAAATGCTGCTGAATGGCACACACACACACACACACACACACACACACACACACATACATACTTACACACACACACACAGACACACACACAAACACACACACGTTGATATACGGGAGCCGGTGGTTACATGAACATATAAAGCTGGCTGAGCATGAAATGAATTAACGCATCAAGGAGGGACGATTTGCCAAATTCTTGCATTTGTTAAAGCCTTACGTGCACTGTGCTTGCTAACACACTCTGCAACAACTAAGTGCCCCCGCACAAACAACAACTTGCTGTGACACCCACACCCACCATGCGCACTGCAATAATGTGCCGCTGTACACTGCAGGTGGTGTATGAGTGTGCCCAAGGCACGCCCTTTGCTGACATCTGTGATTTGACTGTATACTCTGCTGACATCTATGATTTGACTGTACGCTCTGCAGGTGGTGTATGAGTGGGCCCAAGACACGCCCTTTGCTGACATCTGTGATTTGACGGACGTCATGGAGGGGTCGATAGTGCGGGCGGTTGTGCGCCTTGACCAAGCATGCAGAGAACTGCAGGTGACTGAATGAGCGATTGTGTGTGATCAAATCTGCTAGCTGGTGACTGAATGAGCTGTTGTGTGTTCAAATGTGCTGGTCGTAATGTGCTGGTCATAATGTGTTCCTCAGATGCTCAATTTGCGTGCGTTTCAAGATAACAAGATATAACACAGGTCAACAACGGACGGCTGCAGGCTGATGAAGTTTGAAATTTGACAGCAGGAAAGAGTGTTCCTCAGAATGACTTTACTGAATGTTTTAGCTGGATGCGTTCTGGACCATGCGTGACAGCTGGATGCGTTTCCGGAGTGAAGAGTAAACTGGCACGCACACATACACACACAGAGATGTACATGCACACTTATACACAGGACGCTGCACGAGTGATGGGCAACACCGCTCTTTTCAAGCAGATGCAAGAAGCCAGCGCTGCCATCAAGAGGGACGTCGTATTTGCTGCTTCCTTATATGTAGCGTAGCATCTCTTCTTGTGTTGGCACTGCCAGTCTTTTGATTTAACAATTTCTTTCGTGACCACCAGGGGCCTTCTGTTTTTGTGAGTTTGCTCGTATTTGCTTTTAGTTTCTCCTTGCAGATTATTTGCACGGCAAGCTGCAACTTTATTGACTCCTTATAGCAGTTAAGAGAGATTTACTGCACCACAGCAGCCTTCCTGATTCCTTGGCAGCTAACAGTAAAGTACTGCACCTCAGCGGCATGCCAGCCACCAGCAGAGCTTCCAACCCCATACAGCACCATATTCTGCAATGCGGCAATTTCTAGTGGACATTAACCTTATAAAAATCAAGTACGATCAAGACTTTTACTTCTCCAAGCACTAGAGGCACAAAAATTTAAAATCTGCTTAATAACGCCAGAAGAGGAAGACGGTAAGTCCTTCGTACCAATCTTTGATAAGGTGGGTAATGTTACATTGCTATATATGTCTCTGGGGGCATCTGAGCGGAAGCCTGGAAAACATAGGCCTGTCACCAACTTCTTTGTTAAGTCTCCAATAAAACTTAGAGCATCGTATAGATTAAAAATAATTAGGCGATAGGCACTGCTTACAACAGCCAAATAACCCCAATCCACAGCCTCTAAATTACGGTCTGCATGCCACAGCACTCGTGAGGGAAGTGGCATCATACTGACGAGGCATCAAACACAAAGTTCATTTTGAGTGCAACTTACCACAAACGATATCAGGGAAACATGGAAAGGTCGATTTTATCAGACCACCTCCAGTACAAGAGCCAACACATGACAGTGAGCAATACGATTGCTGATAGAGCAACTTGACAAGTTCAGGATTGCTGGGGTGATGTGAGGTGTACGCTGGAGGAGTCAGCTTAGACAGTAACATTTTACCAGCCTAGGAACTCAGCATAGACCCCCTGAGCAGCCACAAACTTGATAATCTCCGTCAGCATGTATTCCTGAGCCCGAGGCGGGGGAGGTCCGTCAGCAATTTTGAACCGGAAATATTGAACATTATATATTATTATATTTTTCATATAATACTGTTAATTTAATACATAGAGGAGGTGTCTCTCTGTGCTCAATGTCATTGATGGCTGTGCTCTCCGTGCTCTGGTGTGTATGTTTGTGCAGCTGCTTATGTCATGTCAATTGCTGTTTGCATGTCCAAAATAAAGCGTCCTCGCTTCGCCAACTTTGCAGCGTTGCTTGCAACTTGCAACGCTTCCCCCACTTGTCCCCTACAGGCCTCCCCCCTTGCCTCCTTTTTCCTGTCCGACCAGCCTCTCTTGCTGCCCTTCTTCTATCAATTTTCCTTATTTTCTCACGTAGTAGGGAGTTTGCTATCTCCCCTTGATCTATGTAATACCCTCACTATCAAATGCCATGCCCTGCTGCCGTACTGATCATATGTACAACAGAAGGCTCAGAGTAAACATATACTACTTATAGTATAAACATATACTACTTATAGTATAAGACCCACCAGTCTGCCCCATCTCCCAAAAGTTAGACGGTACATACCACACAGTGTCAGGCTGCAGCCACCCAATTAACCTAAAATGATAACTAAAAAGGTACATCGTTGCTGGACAAATGGTTTGAAAGCAACTAATAAGACGCACAGGGAGCTGGCGTGCTAGCACAAGCACACATAGGCAGCGATGCAACAATGGTACAACAAGGGGCGATATTTCTCTTCAACACACAGGTGGGGATGATCCCAACCTGGCTCTTTCCTTTCGAATTCAACCCGCAACAAGCCAATGTCGTCATCTTGTGAATGAGATTCCAAAGAAAGAAGAGATGCCTTCTTCCAAACAGACTAACCTGTAAACTTAGAAGCGTCTGGCTATGTAACCAAAAACAATCAACCAAACAAGTGTGATAAACAGCTGATCGAAATCAAGTACTGCGTGGACACTTGTCCTACTCCGCAAGCAGAAAAGACGCAAGAACAACATTCCTGCTAATGCATCGCTTCCCAGGACGTCGCAAAACCTTCCACACCAGCCTACTAGGAGCAACAGGCCCGCTTTACAGCAGTCGTACCCAAAAACCACTTCACAGCCTCTGAATTACTGATCTGCATGCCACGGTACATAAAAAACAAGCTTGCATGCCATCAGGCCCGATTCACAAATAACTCAAGCCAGACGTAGCACATCCCCAAACACGTAGCACATCCCCAAACACTTAGCACATCCCCAAACTCTTTTGATCAGTATTCCTGGTGGTGCGCAAGCCTGTGCCTCCCAACAACCCCAGCCACCTGATCGCACCAAAAAAGCTTACACTGTCTAAAACAGATGCAACCTTGGCTGTATCCTCGTACTTTACTGCAGTTTTTTTGTCAATTGTTAAAATATTTCAGGGTCGATATAACCTTGAAAGTATTCGACGCTTTCAGTGACTGCCCACTCTAAAACGTCACACCAGCCACAGTTGAGTTGGGGCCTGGACTGACAGGTGCTGCAGCACCTACGCCAACCCCCAGTAAAGCAGGCACGGCGCTTTGTAAAAAGGACAAGATACGTGATGCCATTAGTGTGGGCGCCCACCTCGGCGACCAGGGCAGCTCGTTGAAAGTATGAGTAGCGTCAGGCTTCCCTATCTGCCTGCAGAGGGCATGCACAATGCAACGCGTGGCATCCAAACCAGGGGTCAGTTTGAAGCGAGAAGAAGTCGGCACTGGTCCCGAAAAACGTTCTCCAGCTGCAATAAAACGAGCGAGCTTAAAACCAGGCACAGATGTTTGCACAACAAAGAAGCTGCCTGACAGTCCATTGCCTGCAAGTTCAGCTTCGTCCTGTCCAGAGGTGCGCGTACCTGACAACCAAAACTGTGAGGCGTGGCATAACATCAGGGAACCTAAGGAGCTTAGAAGGGGGGTCACCACGACGAGCGTTGCCGTTGCACTGAGGGCAATGTTGGGCAACAGGTACATATTTGGTTAGTATAGGTCATAGTAATGGGTAGTAAAAAGATTAATTTGGGTAGGTATTAGGGATGCACAGCTATACATATTGCATTTGGGAGACACCGCATAGCAGCCAGCAAATTTGGTGCAGGAAGTACACGCCCGGAGATCATGTTGATGACTGACGTGATGACTGCAATTTGCAGTGATACAAACGGTGCTCTTTGTGCACTCCTGATGCTACGAGCGGTGAACACATTTAAGATTATTGCCTCAATTAAAGCAGGTCACTTTGCTTTCTCTTGCTTCTCTTGCTTCTCTTGAACAAGAGAATTTAAAGTGTTATTTACCGTTTCAAATCACCTGCGCAGTGACTTATGCATAAAGCAATTGAATCTCAAGAGCGCTTAAGGCTTAGAGCTTTATATACCGCTTCAAATTGCTTGCACGGTAAATTATGCATGAAATGCCGTTTCAAATGTAATACCTGCACAGTGAGGAGCAGTGGTAGGCCCCCGTAAGCCACACTCCAAAGGGCCGAGCCTTGCAGCGTGTTTTCCTCTAACGGGTCACCTAGCTCCATCCGTAAAGCATTTAGTAGCTGTGCAGGTGGATCAATATACAAAAAGCATTCAGTAGCTGTGCAGGTGGATCAATATAAAAAAAGCATTCAGTAGCTGTGCAGGTGGATCAATATACAAAGGAGGAGTAAAGCATTCAGTAGCTGTGCAGGTGGATCAATATACAAAAAGCATTCAGTAGCTGTGCAGGTGGATCAATATACAAAAAGCATTCAGTAGCTGTGCAGGTGGATCAATATACAAAAAGCATTCAGTAGCTGTGCAGGTGGATCAATATACAAAAAGCATTCAGCAGCTGTGCAGGTGGATCAATATACAAAAAGCATTCAGTAGCTGTGCAGGTGGATCAATATACAAAAAGCATTCAGTAGCTGCGCAGGGAGATCAATATACAAAGGAGGTTATGCAGCGATGTAGGTCGAACACAATAAAATGGCAACATTGCAAGCACACACACATTTGTACACAGACACCCACCCACACATGCACATATATATATATGCACATGTGAATACATGCAATAAGTTACTTCCACACCCACACCCATTCTTACACCCATGCACACACATACACAAATACCGGTCATGGGACTAACAATAATTTTATCTGACGAATACGTTCATACACAGAAATGGTCAGGTCTCTCCGATATAATCAGTGAGCTCACCTGCACTTGCAGAGACAGCGTGGCACACAAGCTGTCCAATGCTTGTTGACACTTTTCTGCAGAAAGAGAGCATGGAAAAAATGTGTCGTTTCTTACGTCTTACTTTTTTCAGTAGGAGCATGCACAACTGGCCTGGTCGTGCCACGTCACTACATTTGCCTCTGCACATTTACCGGGCATCACCACAGTGCACCAGCATCAAGCCACAGTGCGTGAGTTGCGTAACGCTTGCTATTTCCTTCAAATGCTTCAACTGCTTCATCGTCCTGGTGCAGTGAAATGCTGGCACCGACCCAAGGCTTCAATATCTTAATCCATCAGACTTTAACACTAGGTCACGGGGCATCGTTCCAGTGCCGCTGTTTTGTATGACAAGCTATTTTCATGCTTTCCACTGAAGCGCGCCTTACCAAGCGTGCTGACCTCTTGTCTTTTTTGCGTTATTGCAAGCATAGCATCCACCCAGAGGGGGGTGACTAGCCAAAAACAGGGGTGTTTTAAAAATGTGGATTGAGGATGAGCGCCAAAGTTTGCTATGTTTAAACTTAGCACCCAGAGGCAGCCCTTGCTCTAAACTTTTGACAGCACCTGAGCTTGAATATAGCAACTTACGGCGCACGTGTCTGATTTTCCGCGGCGTGGACCCCACTTTTCACCACAAAAATCTTCACAGCAGATCACCAACTCCACCAAATGGCATACTTTTGTGTGGTATTGTGTTGTTGTAATAAACAAATATGTTTCCAAAAATCATGTGAAAAGATGAACTGCATGGTGATGTGGCTCAACATTTGCTGTTTTCCCATAGAAAGGCACCAAATTAGGGTTTGGGCAGTTAAGGTGAGCTTTGACCCCCGTCAATTTGCGCACACTGTGACTTACATGGATATAAGCACATCCTAGTGCAGCTTACAATATCAGCTTTCATTATAAGCCAGGATGGTGTCAGTTGGCTGAGTGGGCAGTGAATGGCAGGATTCAGAGTGCAAAAAGGGCACGTTTTCAGGCATTTCCTCAGTCAACCCCCTCTGGCATCCACCATGCCCTGGCACGTGATTTTCACCTACACACAAACGCGCACACACACACACACAAACACACACACACACCTGATACAAGCGGCCCGTACTCCATCATGCACATGTGGCTAGTCCAGCTGGGTAACGGGATTTGGGGAAGAATAGAGTCCTCGAGGCCCTCTAGGCAAGCTGGCGCCTAGAACAATAGGAAGACAGAAGGAAAACGAAATCGTTAGTAGTGTGTGTGTAATTGTACGTGGCTTTTTGTATCATGTGCATCACGTAAACAATGTAAAGTGTAGTACGTAAAGATTGTCAAGTGTAGTTATTATGTGACTGTCTGTACCACGTGCATCATGTAAAGAATGTGAAGTGCATTACGAAAAGATTGTAAAGTGTTATTGATACGTGGCTTTTTGTAAAGAATGTGAAGTGTATTACGAAAAGATTGTCAAGTGTAGTTATTATGTGACTGTCTGTACCACGTGCATCATGTAAAGAATGTGAAGTGCATTACGAAAAGATCGTAAAGTGTTATTGATACGTGGCTTTTTGTAAAGAATGTGAAGTGTATTACGAAAAGATCGTAAAGTGTCATTGATGCGTGGCTTTTTGTAAAGAATGTGAAGTGTATTACGAAAAGATCGTAAAGTGTCATTGATGCGTGGCTTTTTGTAAAGAATGTGAAGTGCATTACGAAAAGATCGTAAAGTTTTATTGATACGTGGCTTTTAATATCACGCGCATCACGTAAAGAATGTAAAGAACAAAAAGGGCACCTATCGGATTACCCTTTACCCTAGCAACGTTACTGTAACCCTAGCTACAGTGACCCTTACAAACGTCACAGTTAGCGAACGTTACAGTAAGCGTTACCAGCATGAATCAATAAGCAACAGTTGGCAACGTTACAGGAACCCTAGCTACAGTGACCCTTACAAACGTCACAGTTAGCAAACGTTACAGTAACCGTTACCAGCATGAATCAATAAGCAACAGTTGGCAACATTACAGGAACCCTAACAATCGTTACAGTAAGCGTTCCAGCATGGACAAATAAGCAGCAGTTGGTGTAATTGTTTAGGGAGCACCAGCGTAAATCAATAAGCAACAGTTGGCAATAGCTGTTTAGGGCGCACCAGCGTAAACTAATAAGCAACAGTTGGCAATAGCTGTTTAGGGTGCACCAGCGTAAATCAATAAGCATCAGCTGGCAATAGCTGTTTAGGGCGCACCAGCGTAAAGCAATAAGCAACAGTTGGCAAAAACTGTTTAGGGTTCACCAGCGTAAATCAATAAGCAACAGTTGGCAACAGCTGTTTAGGGTGCACCAGCGTAAATCAATAAGCAACAGTTGGCAACAGCTGTTTAGGAGCCTGCACCGACCGCCCAATGGACGCAGAGGCATACGCTCAGGCATTGAGGAGGAGGATAGGAAAGAAGTAAAGGATTCAGTTGTAGGTGGAGGCAGATAGGAAAGAAGATGGGAAGAGGGAGCAGGAGGAGGCAGTTAGGAGGATGCGATGCATGCATTAGATAACGATGCAGTGCGTTAGGACCTACACAGGAGCACTATTTGATGTGGACCCGAACCAGGTCAGGGAGCGGATGAGATGCCGTAACACTGCAAGGGAAGCTGCAAGCAAAACAGCCGTGTACAAGCAAGGGCTATGTAAAGCAGGCAACGGCAAAGAACAGAAAGGAAAACTACGCAGGCAGTGAAAGCCACTCCCCACATTAATTAAGGAAAAAAAGCCACTTTGGTACCGAGTACCGTAAAGCTCCTCCACCGCGAAAAGGAAAGGAAAAATCAATGGGGATCAAGAGGGTTGCAGGCTTGGCCTGAAACCGGCTCCTGGTGAGAGTCGATTACAGAACTAGAAAGGGCACGTCTAGTATGGACAAGGTTAGCAGCAAAGCAAGGTTAGCAAAGAACAGCTGCAAGCACTGCCGCCTTCGTCGGCCAGAAAATAAAAGTTGCATAGTCACCAGCAGCATCCGTTCCGGTTCTTGGTTTCCGGGCACAGCTGGGTACGTGAGCTGCAGCAACGCACGCGCAAGCAGAAGCCATATGTGTGAGCGGTACGGTATTGTGTGTGTAAGAGAGTGAGTGTGTGTGCGTGATTTTGTAGCGCAAGAACATGACTGTGCGCAATACTGCCCCTGTGGTGGTGGTGGTGTTGCGCAGCAGAGGCATGCAAACGTCTTGTGGCTAGCATGCTGCACGTTGTCTTCACAGGATAGGCATGCTGCACGTTGGCATGTCAGGTGGTTTTGCGCAGCAAAGGCATGCAAACGTCTTGTGGCTAGCATGCTGCACGCTGTTGTAACAGGATAGGCATAGACTGTGCTGCACGGTTGCTATATCAGGTATAGCCTATGTCAGGTGTAGCCTATCAGAGAACAGCAACATTACACTACATCAGGCGTAGGCTATATCAGGCGTAGGCTATATCAGGCGTAGGCTATATCAGGTGCAGCCTATATCAGGTGTAGCCTATATCAGGTGCAGCCTATATCAGGTGTAGCCTATATCAGGTGTAGCCTATCAGACGAACAGCAACACCACACGGTGAACTTGCCTGCAGCTTGAACGCGCCAGTGATTTCTGGTGGGTGCGGGGCAGAAGAAACTGCATGTTGCAGGCCGGACATGTTCACAGGGATGGGGATGCGAAAGCATGCCTGTGAGTGAATGAGGCCGGACATGTTCACAGGGATGGAGATGCGAAAGCATGCCTGTGAGTGAATGAGGCCGGACATGTTCACAGGGATGGGGATGCGAAAGCATGCCTGTGAGTGAATGAGCAGAACAGGTGTGGAGGCCTAAAAAACTGCGTTATCGTGTGGATGCAACCATCATGTTAGGGGTTTGCAGGAGTTTGTAAAGGTGCGTGAGAGGAACGAGTGGAGCAACAAGAATTGTAGCAGCAAGGTGCTAGTGCCTGGCGTGAAATGTGTTCCCACATGCCACATGCACATGTGTAGGGTTGGGCAGAACCATATATATACGGTGTTTATACGATATTTTTGGCAGGGAAATCACCAAATACACGGTCATATACGGTGTATATATACGGTTCTGGCCAACCCTACACATGTGTGACATTGCCATACACCTGGGAAAGCATGGAGTGCTGTCCTCTTGGGATTTATTACATTTTCGACAACCATACATATGCTGCAGCCTTGAAGTCCATCCTGGAACTTTTGAAGAGAAGGGGCAGTGTGTGCACAAACTTTGTCTGGAGCCAGGATGTGTCGTATGGCATATTCGTATAATATGCCATATCGTATTTAACGCGTAATTTACCGTATTGAACGTCCCAAAGGACTGTATGACACATCCCTGCTTTCAAGTGGAGCTCCTTTTGGCGTGCGCCGCTTGGTGCTCCTTTTCTCAACCTACCTATCAAACCTCTGCCCAACCACCCTGCAGACATTTCCAAAACAGCACCTTCACACTTTTGCATTCATAACCCATCGCACAGTTCAACCATATAAAAATCCCTTTTTATAAATGCTTTTAACTATCGAGTGGCTCCCTTACAAAGCAGTTGCCCAACCTCCGCATAAGGTATTATAAAAAGGCTGATTGATTGGGTATACAGCACCCAATCCGTGTGTGATGGATGCTGCAACACGTGCTGGGAGTTAAGGTGCTTGATTGCATCCCAGGAATGTGGTGCTTACAAAACTGTTTACGGTTTACGGCATTAAATTATGACAAATGTCAGCAAGCCAAGCGTGTTCTACAAATTGCACATGACAGCAGTTGATCACCCTTCTTGCCCACTGGTACTGTCTCTTATGTCTCTGTCCAGGAAGCAGGGCATGAACGAGGGGACAACAACATTGCGTGCCCACCCACATCCTCTCTCTTTCTGGGGCGGCTGAATAGGCAGTGCCTTGTGGATCGGACGGAGCTTTGTCCGTAAACATTTCAAGGACCTACAATATCAATGATGTTAATTTCATTGATAGTTGGGCAGCCGACGCCTTGTCTCTGCTGTGACTCTTCTTATGTCCTCAATTGACTTTCTGCTGTCACATGCCTATATGCTCCAAGGGCCCTTGACACACACCCTGCAGGGTCCGGCCAGCATTTGAACCGTTTATTATTTATTTACTGCCCTTCTAAGATCTGTGATCAGGCCAGCGCAGCTGCAGTCACACCCTTCACAATTACGTGAGCACGCTAAGTACCTTGGGTGCCTCCAGCTGCGGATGGTTGAGGAGCATCATCTCAGCACTGCCCTCCGGCTGCTCTGCTGGAAGAGTCCCGATCTCAAACTGTGTTGAAAGGGAGGGATTACGTGCGGGCAAGGCCAAAACTTGATGTGACGAGATTACACATTGCCAAGAGCAACCCAAAGGTCTTGACGACTTGTTCTAACCGCTTCATACACTCACACACATTCTCACACAATTACACTTTCTGCCCTCACGGGCTGCTCTTTTTAGAGGGCTCCACCCATCTTTTGCCGAGCAATTTATTTTGAAAGTTGCAATTAAGGTTCAAGTTGCATTTAAGAATGACGTACTAGTGGAGGTGAGAATGTGGGATCGAAATCGAACCTGATGCATTAGCGCACGCAAGCGCATACGCACATGCACACGCATATGCTCACACACACATACATACACAAATACAAATGCAATATCAGGCAAGCACGAGTGCACAAACGCAAATACATGCACACAAATGCACGTACACATGCACACACAAACACACACCTGGAGCCTCTCCACTCCCAGATCCAGCAACTGTGCTCGCTGCCACTCGTTGTAGCCTTTAAGAAGAATGTTGCCAATTACTTCATGCAGGCATGCATGCGCAGCTGCACACGCGTGTGTGTATGTGTGTGTGTGCGTGAGTATGTTCATTTTATCCTTTAAGAAGAATGTTGCCAATCACTTCATGCAGGCATGCATGCACAGCTGCACACGCGTGTGTGTATGTGTGTGTGCGTGTGTGTGTATGTTTACATCCACACAGTATAGTGAATTTTGTTGGCTTTGTGAGATGCGATAGGCAGGGTGTTATTACCAAGATAATAATTTTGAGCAAGTTCTCAGGACCAAGATAATAAAAGATTGAATGAGCTGAAATTGCGGACAGAAAGCAAGAGTGACGTATCACTTTTGCTGCATTACAAGAACTGGAGTTCATGTGTTTCAAAATCGGCAGTTGTCTTCCCTTAATAATCATTATCACAATACACATACTCTCAGTGAGTTCCTTGCAGCAGCGGCACATACAGCTGCTTGCGATGGGAAGAATTTGATGGCATTCTGCACATGCACTGCACTTCTTGCACCTCTTCATGCAATTGCCTGTGCGCATGGACAAGGCGCACAAAAAGATACAAAGATAACATCTGCGCAGGCATAAAGAGATACAAAGATAACAACTGCGCCCTGTGGGCGCATGGACAAGGCGCACAAAAAGATACAAAGATAACAACTGCGTAGGCAGTGACAAACGTACACTTTCTACATTATTTAGGAGGGTCACTTTGGTGCCGGCTAAACGTCCTTGACCATTCATTGCTGACGAGAAAGGCCCAAGCAAAAATTTTGCATGTGCATACACAGGAACAAAGATAACAAAGATAACTACCTCTACTTTCCAGCAGCAGGGTAAGAAAGAAAAAACAGCTTGCTCACCTGTCCGGCCTTGCTGGCACACATCCTTCCACGAGCGCAGCTGGCTGACCTTGAAAGTTTTAACAGAGTCAGGAATGAATCATCTGTCAATAAGTGTGCTTCCGGTGTGCATAGTGCAAATGTAGGGTTGGCCAAAACTGCATATATATACTCACCGTATATGACCATATATTTGGGATTTCTGCCAAAAACACCATATACCGTATACACCTTATATACACGGTTCTGGCCAACCCTATGCGAATGCTTTTAGATAAGCAGGAGGTAATGTTTTCCCACTTATTGTGCAAGCAACTTTATATAAGAAGCCGGACGAGTGGAGGCATGCTCTGCATGACAAGATTGCCAAAAAATGAGGTACAAATGTACGAATGGACGCTACTGCATACCCTCCTTATCCTTTAATTCATAAGTGCTGAGTGCTAATTGCAAAGCGCCAAGTGCTTGCCTCTCTCTTGCGATGAGGAGCTGCTGGGCATCTCAGCCTAATCGCGATGTGTGTCACTTTTCTTACACAAGAGACATGATGAGCTACCGGTGCAGCTAGCAATGCAGAGGGCGTTGCACAAAAGCGCAAAAGCGCAATATCATAGGGTGCACAAGATGACTCGTAGCACAAAGGCATATCATATGACACACAAGATGAAGGAAGGCACGCACCAATCGCTCACGTGCTTCCGAGCACAAACACCCAGGCAACAAGGGCTGAAAGTCTGAGTCCGGGAATAAAATGTCTAGTGTGGGAGGTTGCTGAGATATGAGGACCTGCAGGCAAATCAACATGCGTATTCGTCTGTCATGTGCAAGTATAACATGCTAAACCTGCGTGGAGGACGGCTCGTCAGTGCAAGTGTTATATTTAGGGTTGGCAAGATATATACGGTGTATGTACGGTATTTTTGGCAGGGAAATCACCAACTGTACGGTCATATACGGTGTAAAAGTATATACGGTGTATGTACGGTATTTTTGGCAGGGAAACCACCAATTGTACGGTCTTATACGGTGTAAAAGTATATACGGTTCTGGCCAATCCTAGTTTTAATGCAGACTCCTGGGCCAACAGTCGTGATTGCGTTGGTTATTCATTGCAATACTTCAGAATGTACTCAGGGCAACTTTTCGTGTTCAAGTGCCCAAGCTCGATCTGCACTTTTGTGCATGTGTGCATGTATGTGTGTGTGTGTTTGTGTGTGTGTGTTTGTGTTTGTGCGTGTGTGTGTGTGTGTGTGTGTGTGTGTGCGCGTGTGTGTGTGTTTGTGTGTGCGCGTGTGTGTGTATGTGTGTGTGTGTGTGCGTGTGTGTATGTGTGTATGTGTGTGTGCGTGTGTGTGTGTGTGTTAAATACATGCGCGGACAAGATGCGCCTACCTGCCACTGTTTGGAGTGCCCGGCCAAGGGCACAGAGATGTTTACTGACTGATCCTGGTCCCCATCCTTGATGCTCAGAATTTGCTGGTCAATTGCTTTGAGATTGTCTTCCATCCTATGGCATCAACGTGAAAAAAAATAATGGTAGTCAGCTCTCAAAAAGTTCCTACAGACAAAGCTTTTTATTTACATGTTGCATGCACAGCCATTTCCCTCAGCCCCTATAATCTGTTCTCAGCCCAGCCCCCTTTCACGAGGACGCAGCTTAACCTTGGCAGCAGCAAAAAGCACCAGGGGGATTTCTGAAGCGGGCAGACAGGCCTCCAAGATGGCACCAACACAGCTTCCTCGACTCGTGGCTTTTGATTTAGTGAGTGCAAAGCTGTGCAGGTGTGCGAGGTGTCATGCGCATGGCACAAAGTATGAGCCTCCTCAGCATGTTCCCTGCTTCTCCCCATGCTGGCATGGGCGCTGGTACTTGCATATCTAAGATTTTTGTCGCTTATGTACAGGTGCTGTATTACCTTTTCGCTCGTCGACGTGCGCTACAAATCAGTATTCTTGCAATAACCCATATCTCGCATGAGCTCATGTGCGCATGCCTGCTCCTCTTCGCACACGCCAACACACTGGATGCCCGATAGCACTTTCCGCCAGTTCAACCAAGCTTAAACTTCTTAAACTTCGGTGGGAAATCCCACAGAGCGCTTGAACAACAACACCCGTTCCAAACTTTCAGTTGGTTAATTCACAACATGACTCTAACTTGAGTGCATGTATTACCATGGCAGGTTTAACTTCTCAGTTGCAAGAGGTCGTTATTGTACGCTTGCTCAGCAACTTCAAGGCATGCTACAAAATGACATGTGTCCTACCTCCCTCGCCGCCTGTGCATGTGTTGTTGCTATTTTGCTGTATATGTGCCGCTATTTTAACTGGAATTTGAAGGGGTTCTTGATACCCCTTTGGATACCCTCCAGCTGCTCTCAAGGGCAGAATGCAATTGACGGAAGAGACTAATAGCTCCCCCAGCCGTACAGATAGCGCCCTGTGCTGTGGTATAGCATAGGGCGCTATCCCACACCCCACATTGCTTACGCCAACTCCTGCTTGCAGGACGGAACACTGTGGTATCCAGAGATGTACATGCTCAACGGTGCTCCCTTCAAAAAGGACTCAGCGGGCGCTGTGTCTGACAGGTTTGTCTCTCATACAAACGGGCTTGTTCAAGGCAGGATTGGGTTGAGTGTTAGACAAAAAATTTCATCATACCAAGGATTGGTTGAACGTCAGACTCATTTATACTCATTAGACCAAGGCAGGGCTGGGTTGATCGTCAGGCTCGTTAAAACTCATTAGACAAAGGCAGGACTGGGTCGAGTGTTAGACTACATCTTCCATTCTTGCATGCCGACCGTTCCAGCCAAGACCGTGCTGGAGTGTTTCTCTAAAGTTCCTCTTGTGTCCTTTCAAAGCCTGCCAAGCGCTTAGCACATCAAAGTATTGGATGCAGCCATTGAAGCAGAACATGTTGGTTTATGGTTATGCATGCCTTTACCCTCCTTCGTTATCCCTGACGCTTGACACGCACAATTGGTAAATACGGTAATTAGCAAAAACGGAATACGCAATAATGAAATGTGTTTCAGCCTGGCTTGAATGCGAAAGCTAAGTTTCATTATAGAAGCTTGTCATATGCCTGGTACCGTTGTCGGCTGTCATTTACTTTGCTCAGGCTTTAGCCTAGCAAGGGGGGTTGTGCTACAACTCTTTGTACAAACCTACCATCGGCTACTTTCAGCATTTTGGCACTTCTATAATTAATGCTTATTCAACTCATTTCGTCGAGTCATCTGGCTTGAATGCAAAAGCAAAGTTTCATTATGAAATATGTAGATGACGTTGGATGTAATATTGATAGGGTTGGACAGAACTAATTATATTTTATATACGGTGTATATATGGTATTTTTGGCAGAGAAATCACCAGATATACGGTCATATACGGTGAATGTATACGGTTCTGGCCAACCCTAAATATTGACGTTTGTAGCAAGTATTGACCAGGGGAGGTCACTCCCGCAAAGGTGAAAGATGATATTTCTGAAGGTGATATCAAAGGTTTTATTTCCCAACATAACTCAGAAGTCTACAAATTTATTAGTGCAGCTGTCGATCTTTTTGATTGATTTATTTGTTGGGACCTATAGGTTGAGCAGCCATGCCAGGCTGGAGGCCTTTGTAATCTAAACTAAACCACTCCCGCAAAGATGAGGGTCTACTCTCAAGAACTTAAGCCAGCTTCCCTGGCTGCATTGATCCCAAATCTTTTACCACAAACGTGTTCGTTGGAGCCTGGGGTACCTCATGGATTAAAACTATTGGAACATGAGTAGGGTTGGCCAGAACCGTATATATACACCGTATATGACCGTATATTTGGTGATTTCTCTGCCAAAAATACCGTATACACACTGTATATATATGGTTCTGGCCAACCCTAAACATGAGGGGTCCATGTGTGTGCAGTGTGGTGCTAAGGGCCTAGAAAGAGAGGATACCCCGGTACAGGAAGGCCGTTGAGACTGCCCATAGTTTGGCTCCTGAGCATCAGAATTACGTCTAAGCATGTTCACAAAGTGCCTTGTCGTGTCCCACCAATGGGCAGGAGAGGAAGATCAGTGTTGAATTCCAGACATGATTACAGTTTGACTAAAGCTTGTGTTACAGCATCTTTTGGTCAACACTCCAGCCAAATATTCACAAAAACATGACAGGAAGCACGATGCCTCAAATGGCAGCAGTTGGCTGAGGTTCCTCAAGCAAACATGTTTAGTGCGCACAATTTACAGCTCTCATGCTACCTAATATGTCATTATATTTTCTGCAAAGAGACGATCTACTTACCATTCTTGTTCTGCGACCGTTTTACATTCTGACTAACACACACACACACACACACACACACACACACACACACACACACACACACACACACACGCACACACACCTTTTTGCTGACGCTTTGAATGTCTATAAAACATAAAGTACACCAAGATTTGCACAAAATGTCTTGCATCCAGAGATCACACAGACTCACAGAATTTGGCAATTTCCTT
>Ga0307942_1001208_pt1 | contig 20255 bp, 17 predicted proteins | sample OrgLakmetagen175_FD_201846 | JGI IMG/M metagenome (GOLD analysis project Ga0307942, IMG submission 201846) | Saline water microbial communities from Organic Lake, Antarctica - #175 | ecosystem: Environmental > Aquatic > Non-marine Saline and Alkaline > Saline | place: Antarctica: Organic Lake... | reverse complement strand
GGATACATGTCTAGTAGTTGAGGATGCTCGGGAAAAGAGTCAGCAGCATTATCTAAGCGCGCATTAAAGTCTCCCATCAGCAGCACGTGAGAAGAAATAGACCCAGCCTCAATTATGTCAGAATGTGGAATAGTGGAATAGGATGGTGCAAAGACACAGCTTTAACTGGCTCTGGCCAGTAAATCACTCTGCAGGTCGGTCTTAGTCAGGGTGCATTACTAAATGCAGTTAGTTAATGTAACATTCCTGCTACCGTTGACTGTCGCTTTTATCTAAGTGGTGTTGCGTACTAGTCTTATGAGTGTAGATGAAGTACCAATTATCAGTTTATGGCTCACACCTCCCAATTAAGGGGGAAGATCTTACAGCAATTGGTGACAAAAGTTTTGGGAGAAAGCCAATCTTTTCTAAGCTATAAGACTCAATTTCTCTAGCAATCCATGAGCCCTAGACACTTCGTGTACTAGGGTTCCAACATACATCTTTTCCTTAGTGATGCGGGGAGTGGTTTTCCACTGTCTGCGTAGTTTTCCTTCACGATTTTCATCAAGGAATACGAAGAATCACCAGCAGCAGAGGCTGAGGCAGCAGCAGCATTATAAGAGGCACGAGGTTACGAGGTTAGACTATAATGTGCATTCCCCTTTTGGTCTCAGAGAGACAACTAGTAGATGTATTTATCAGCCAGTGGTATGTCACGCCCAATCGTTGGCAGCGACGAATCGTGTGACGGAGCAGTTAAATTGGTTGACAGTTGAGAGTTTCTTTGAGTCTTGTTCAATAAGCCTTCACAGGAGTGTTGGCGAGGTTCATCGGTTTGATGGAGTCAAATCGTTGTGGTCTGCATGTTCAACTGCAGCAAACCGCTTTTTCGAAATATTAAATGGCACTAGTTGTGTGTTCATTCGTAAGTAGTAGTGAGGTAGCCCTGCTCTATCTTCTGCACGCATTATGGCAGCCCGGTGCGCTGTCTGTATGCCTTCACAGGAGTGTTGGCGAGGTTCATCGATTTGATGGAGTCAAATCGTTGTGGTCTGCATGTTTGATTGCAGCAAACCAATTTGTCGAAATATTATATGGCACTAGTTGTGTGTTCATTCGTAAGTAGTAGTGAGGTAGCCCTGCTCTATCTTTTGCACGCATTATGGCAGCCCGGTGCGCTGTCTGTAAGCCTTCACAGGAGTGTTGGCGAGGTTCATCGGTTTGATGGAGTCAAATCGTTGTGGTCTGCATGTTCAATTGGTATCAGTAGATGTGCTGAGTCTTATACTTTGCACTGACCGTAATTTGATCTGACAGGTAGTTGGATTTTACATTTCCCATCTGCCACTAGTAGTAGCATTGGTGATTATATTCATATGATAGTATTATAGTATGGTTACAACCATACTTCGCCCATCCTTGCTCGCAGCAACGTGGTGACTCTCAGCTTTGCTATATTTAAAATGCCTGAAAGACAGAAGGCAAAAGGGGCCTGCTTATTACATGCCATTAATAACGAATTGGAGTTGCAAACAATGGGTACGCATAACGCATGTGCAGAAAAGCTTGGTCCATACTTTCCCTACCTCTGATGCTTTTCGAAATATCAGTTATATTTAACACACCATAAATTCCAACCATAGCTCCCTCACAAAATGCGATACCCTCAGAGCCTCAATTATACTTCTGCGTCTTGTGTAGCCTACTCCCTAATGTGCTTGTTTTGTATTGCGCATAACACAGAACAAATTAAGCAAAACAATTGCCTAACAATTAGCAAATCTAAGCATATTTTACGGGTCATCTATCACTCAAGGGCACATGCACATAGCACATATCGCACATGTACGTTTCCGTTGGATTCTCTCTTAAACCCCGAATTACTCTCAATTAAATGAGCACAGCCGCGCGCAAATACAAAAGGAAAACATCATGCCGGTGGTGGCAAAATTAGTACATTGGTCGCACAACAAGCACCCAGCAGAGCAGGCTTTAACCGCGGTTGGCTGTGCCTGTACCCATTACGCACTCCGTTAATTCCCACCAGCCAGGCTCATCTCTTCCATTTTTGAAGCACTTTAACGTCCTTGAGCAAGAAACCACATTTGTGTGTGGAGCTCACAAACCCAAGACTCACGCAATCATAACCATACCAGTACATTGCACACTTTTGCTCTCATCCTGCTGCCAAATCTAGGGTGTCACGATTGGGTATCTTAACAGTACAGCGCGCGCGTGGCCTCGTGTGGCGTGCAGCAGTGTGTCACCTTGCACCTTCAGATAATGATCGCCACAACAGCACTAGTCCCAAGCCCTTACTCACACCCCGCAATCTCGGGGGCGCCGCTGATATCTTTGAGCATGCCACATGTGTTGTGCTGTTGCACTACTTCGTAGCCCACTCCCATGGCAGGGAAGGGAGGAGGGACTCTTTGCACAAGGTGTGTGCGGTCTAGGAGCTTGTCCAGCACCTGGGAAGACGGACAGGGGGGAGAGCCAGAGGAGTGGACAGGTGTGAGACAAGAGTGACCAGTACACAACCAACTATGACAGTCATGACAGTACACAATCAACTATAACAGTACACAACCAACTTTGACAGTCATGACAGAACATGATCAACTGTGACAGTACGCAATCAACTGTGACCAGTACACAATCAACGATGACAGTACACAATCAACGATAACAGCACACAATCAACGATGACAGTACACGATCAACAATGACAGTACACGGCCAACTATGACAGTCATGACAGTACACATTCAACTGTGACAGTACACAATCATCGATGACAGTACACAATCGACTGTGACAGAGCACGATCAACGATGACAGAACACGATCAACGATGACAGAACACGATCAACGATGACAGTACACAATCAAAGATGACAGAACACGATCAACATTGACAGTACACGATCAACGATGACAGTACACAATCAACGATGACAGAACACGATCAACGATGACAGTACACGGTCAACTTTGACAGTACACAATCTATGACAGTAGTCAGCTTTGACAGTAGTTAGCTATGAGGGTAGTCAGCTATGACAGTAGTCAGCTATGACGGTACACGATCAACTACTTTGTTATTTGCGCCTTCCAGTTACAGAAACAAGTATAGCGTGTGGCAGGTAGAGGTACGGAGTGTGGAGGTGACGTGTGAGGTGAGAGGACGAGGGTTGGAACCATATTACACTATTATGTATGTTCCCTCCTTAGTAAATAGAAGTCAACGAGGCAGGGCGTTTGAGAGTTTGAGAGTAGAGATGCTGGGGGTGCAATAGTGAAATGTGAGATGAGGACGGTAGATCATTCTATCTTCAGGGTGGAAAAATGCTGAGTGAGGAGGGAAACCTGTGCGGCAATCTCATCCAGTAGAGGCAACCTTACATCTGCGCGTCCTCATCTCCATTCTGACTATTGAAACACGCATTGCCCTGCTTTGTTCGTTCAGAGTGACAAACTAGTGTCCAACTAGTCTGCCTCTCTGAACGAACTGGCCCCTTCTCGTTTCCATTTGCCACACATTTCTTTGGGTGTGGGTGGGGCTTGTGCTCCCCTCATTACCCCTCTTGGACAGCACCTCCCACAGAACAACCTATCTGACGAGCTCACCTGCTTTGGGACCTCGCCACTCTGAGGCACGTCATTCATCTTGTACGTGCCTTGCAGCATCTCTTGCAGCTCTACTAAGCTCAGAGCAGTGTTCTCAGTCTCCTCCTGCAGTGGAGGAGGTATGTGTGATGTGTGTAATGTGCGTGTGTGTAATTGTGTGTGTTTTTGTTATTGTGTGTGTGTGTGTGTGTGTGTGTGTGTGTGTGTGTGTGTGTGTGCAAGTAATTGTGTGTGTGTGTGTGTGCGTGTGTGTGTGTGTGTGCGCGTTTGTGTGTGCACGTATGCCAGTGATTTTAACGCGAAAGTTGGTAATGCGCGTATGATTTTTTCACTTAGCTGGTATGATGTAATTAACTCCTACCACGAAGTCAACTGTGGCGTAGTCCGGTGTGCATACCCTCTTGTTATATGTAACCTTTATTTCATCTTGTATGAACCTTTGTTATTTCATCTTCCATAGCCTCACGGTCCCTCACATCCCCATACAACCCTCGACCATTTTACAACGCAAGGTTCTCCCAGCTCAACAATCAACACAAAAGCAGCTTGACAACAGAAACTAAAACACCCTCGCCTGATCCAAACACGGTCTGAACCCTGTTTCAAACAATACCACACTCCCTATCCAGATCATGTCCCACTGAGGTTGGCCAAAACCTGTATACGCGAATACGGCGTATACGTGTGATTTGCACGTGTATACGGTGTATCTTTGGCAGTTTTAGCAGGGACATCACGGTCATATACTGTGTGTGTATACAATTCTGGCCAACCCTATACCCCAACCACACACACGGTCATATACTGTGTGTGTATACAATTCTGGCCAACCCTATACTCCAACTAATCTCTGCAAAACAATAGAGCCCACGCAGGCAGACGCTCCCCTTGTCCTCACGCCTGTTTTCCAGCATCACCTGCCCCCAAACCTTAAAACGCTCCAAAACAAAACAACATCAACAAGCACCAAATTATGAACCTCGCCGTTTAGATGCCTGCTTGCTAACATCGCACAAACAATCACATACAACCAACACACCGTCACGTAAACTTCTAAATCAATACATACCCCACTACAAATCACTCTCCCCCCCCTCACACCTGTTTGCCAGCATTATCTTTGCCACCGCTGCTGCTGCTGCCCAAGTCTTGGAAAGCCCCCTTCTTGATGACGATGCGCTCCAGCGCCATCTTGTCCCCAGCACGCTTCAGCATCTTGCCCTCCACGCTGTGTGCAGTGACCAGCCGGAACACCAGCACAGGTCTCTGCTGGCCGATGCGGTGGCAGCGATCCATGGCCTGTGCAGTGTGTGTGTGTGTGTGTGTGTGTGTGTGTGTGTGTGTGTGTGTGTTTGTGTGTGTGTGTGCGTGTGCGTGTGCGTGTGTGTGCGTGTGTGTGTGCGTGTGCGTGTGTGTGCGTGTGTGTGTGCGCGTGCGTCGTATGTGTTTGTGCGTGTGTGTACATTTTCCAAGCCTCATCTTGTTCCCTTTATCGTTACGCACACAACACCTCAATCGCCAATAGTGGCACAAGTTCCGAACGCTACCGTACATGACAAATGCTTCATGCGCCAATCAATTTACGCACGCAAACGTGCTCACGTGCACATGCGCAAAGTTACTAATGCACCAACAGGTGCTCCTTGCCTGCATGTCCTGGTGAGGGTTCCAGTCACTGTCGTAAATGATGACCGTGTCTGCTGCTGTCAGGTTGATGCCCAGCCCACCAGCTCGTGTGGATAAGAGGAACAGCCACGTGTTCTGTGCGTTGGATAAGGTCACACTTTTTAGTAATAGACGCATTTAAGGTTGGCCATAATTGTATATATGCAGTGTATACAGGGTACTCTTGGCAGGGAAATAATCAGATATACAGTCACATACGGTGTATATATACGCTTCTGGCCAACCCTAAACATACTGCAAAATTCAGTTGACAGGCATCTGAGAATAAGTACAGTTGATAGGCATCTGAGTATAAGCCAAGTGCACAAACACACAGAACCACACACACGGACAAACATACACACACTGATACACACACACCTCGTCTTCATTGAAGCTGGAGATGTTTTGCTGCCTTTCCTGCCAGTGCACCGAACCGTCAATGCGGCATGCCTTGTGGCCCAACTGCTCCAGGTACGACTCGATGATGTCCAGCAGTTTGGTCATCTACAGGAGCAGACCGAAAGGAGGGGTTGATCACATTGGAGGGGCAGATCAAAAGGAGGGGTTGATCACTTGGAGGCGCAGATTGAAAGGAAAGGTTAACCACATGGAAAGGTTCTTCACATGGAGGGACTGACCGATATGCATGGTCCACGACATGAAGGGCTTCATCACAGTGACATAAAGGGTTTCATCACAATGACATGAAGGGTTCATCACAATGACACAAAGGGTTCATCACTATAGGAAATGAATCATAAGTGGAAGTAGGAATCACAAGTAGGGCACATACAAAGTGGGCATGGCACTTGCGCAGCTCATACGAGCATGCCCTCACAGGCTCAGCATTTCGCATCGACCAGCCTCAGTGGGCAACTTCACTCGCAGTGGCATCAACATTGGGAGTGGTGTGTGTGTGTGTGTGTTCGTGTGTGTGTGTGTGCATGCGTGTGTGTGTGCATGTGTGTGTGTGTATGTGTGCATGCGTGTGTGTGTGTGCGTGCGTGCGCGAGGAGAGAGAGAGAGAGAGAGAGAGAGAGAGAGAGAGAGAGAGAGAGAGTCATGTCTTGCCTGTGAGAAGATGAGCACTTTGTGGCCCCTGGCGCGCAGCTCCTTGAGCAGCGTGTCCAGCATCTGCATCTTGCCACACTGCTCCAGCAGCACCTCAGGGGAGGGAAACAGCACGTCACTGCGCGTTCATAATCAGTGTTGTGCACATACAGCGTCATTTAAAAATGGCACCGCAAATAACGATCGTAAATAACGGCGTTACCGTCACTTAACTCTGACAATTGACGGCGTAATTTACTATTTTTACCGTCAATTTGACATAAATTACGCCGTCAGCGTCATTTACCATTGATGCTGTCAAGCGTTAGGTGCACAACACTGTTCATGATGTGCAGTTCCAGTTTCAATTCAATTGGCCAGTTTCCGTCCAATTTAAGGGAACTCAAGGTCGTTACGTTGCTCACAAATGCAGCTGTTGTCCGCAGACTTGCCACACTGCTCCAGCAGCATCTTAGGCCTAAGGGGAGAAGAAGCGCACGTCCCTACAGTCGTTTGATGTTTCATTTATGAGCACTTTGCCACCTCACTTATCTGAAGACGGCTACAGGGATGTGCTGCGTCAAACGCGCGGGGATATGATCCCAAATTCTTTCCTCCTTACCACACCACCCCGTCAAATACAGTACATAGGACTAGGGTTGGCCAGAGCCATATAAATATATATATATGGTGCACATACGGTAGTTTTGACAGGGAAATCACCAGATATACAGTCGTAAACGGTGTGTTTCTATACGGTTCTGGCCAACGCTACAAAAGACTGTTAGTGGGGATACGCCCAAGGCTGTGCTTTCCCTCTTTGCTGGTGCCCTGTCAGGTGCTTCGATAAGGCTGTGCTTTCCCTCTTTGCTGGTGCCCTGTCAGGTGCTTCGATAAGGCTGTGCTTTCCCTCTTTGCTGGTGCCCTGTCAGGTGCTTTGATAAGGCTGTGCTTTCCCTCTTTGCTGGTGCCCTGTCAGGTGCTTTGATAAGGCTGTGCTTTCCCTCTTTGCTGGTGCCCTGTAAGGTGCTTTGATAAGGCTTTGCTTTACCTCTTTGCTGGTGCCCTGTCAGGTGCTTTGACAAGGCTGTGCTTTCCTTCTTTGTTGGTGCCCTGTCAGGTGCTTTGATAAGGCTGTGCTTTCCCTCTTTGCTGGTGCCCTGTCAGGTGCTTTGATAAGGCTGTGCTTTCCCTCTTTGATGGTGCCCTGTCAGGTGCTTTGACAAGGCTGTGCTTTCCTTCTTTGTTGGTGCCCTGTCAGGTGCTTTGATAAGGCTGTGCTTTCCCTCTTTGCTGGTGCCCTGTCAGGTGCTTTGATAAGGCTGTGCTTTCCCTCTTTGCTGGTGCCCTGTCAGGTGCTTTGACAAGGCTGTGCTTTCCCTCTTTCCTGGTGCCCTGTCAGGTGCTTTGACAAGCCCGTGCTTTCCCTCTTTGCTGGTGCACTGTCAGGCAGCCGACCTGGCTAAAGGTCACCCCCCATTGTAACCACTGTAACCCCCATAGTTTACACGGTGCTGTGCATTGCCGGGGTGCCACGCACCTGAGCTTGCTACAAATATAGCACAAGCACAATACATACATAGGTACACAATTCACATAGTTCACCCCCCGTAGTTGCCATTGTTACCCCATAGTTCACCCCCCATTGTAACCATTGTAACCATTGTAACCATTGTAACCGTTGTAACCATTACATGGTGCCCTGTCAGATGCTTTGACAAGGCGCGCAGCGTGTCTGTTCTGACCAATCAGACCTGTCTTTTCCGTCAAACAATCTGTCAATTGAGCACAGTCACACATACAAGCAACCGTCTTCTTACTGCTGACACCTCCCTTGATCATGCGTAGCCTGGCTTGTGGCTTTTTCCTTCTCATCTTTCTTCTGCGACTCCGGTACAGAAATTCAAGGGTGGTTGCCAGTGCGACGCACCCACACAACTGCAAAGCAAATGCTCACGTCTGTCTTACGTAATTAGCTACCAAGCCAGGCAGTTCGTCTGACTTACTTGTTGAAGGCAGAGGTGATGAGGTCAGGGTGGTTGCAGTTCTTGCGCATCTGCATCAGCATGTTGTTGAGCTTCCCGGCGTTGCCTAGGCTGCCTCCATTCCTCTCTGCCAGCTGTGTCATCTCAGCCTGTGTGTGCGTGTGTGTGTGTGTTTGTGCGTGTGTGTGTGTGTGTGCGTGTGTGTGTAAATTTGTGTGTATGTGTATGTGTGTGAGTGAAAGAGAGTGTGTGTGTGTGAAAGAGTGTGAATCAGCTAGCAACGCAGGCACAAGCAAAAACGCAAAGAATGGTATCTCTAGGGTCTGACCGTACTGTATACACCCACAGACTGCAACAGTGCTAGAGCGTTATTACATTACAACAACCATGACCACGAGTGAAATGCTTCATCACAACGCAAACACAAGTGTTTGGTCATTACAATCACAGCAAAACGTTCGATCCGTCGTCTTCCGTAAGCCACACCCACCATCAGCGTTTTGTCCATCATCTGTCGGTTGAGCTGGCGCTGTGTCTCTGTCATATTCGAGTACAAGATGATCTCCATCTTTTGGGGTAGCGAGATCTGTGCATGCGTCGCAGTAGGGCATCATGTCCGCAACCGCGGGTGATTGGGTGGATTGAATGGATTGAGTTATGGAAAGAATTGAGTGGATTGAGTGATTTGAGTGGAATGGGTGGATTGAGTGGATTGAGTTATGGAAAGGATTGAGTGGATTGAGTGATTTGAGTGGATTGGGTGGATTGAGTGGATTGAGTTATGGAAAGGATTGAGTGGATTGAGTGATTTGAGTGGATTGGGTGGATTGAGTGGATTGAGTTATGGAAAGAATTGAGTGGATTGAGTGATTTGGGTGTATTGGGTGGATTGAGTGATTGAGTGGATTGAGTGGAAGCGCATCCACCCACACTTCCAAGTGCATGCGCTTGAGTACATGATCATACTTACCTTGCAGACAGATCTGCACATCAGGAGTAAAGCAGTCCCAAACATTAGAGTATACACTGTCCAATACACGATGTCGCAGACATATAATATCCATTTTGAGGGGACATACACGTTCACACACATATACACGAACACACACAAACACACACGCACACACACACACACATACCTGCACATCTGCCTTGAGGCGCCGTAGCACAAAGGGCCTCAGGATGCCGTGCAGCTTGCTGATGACTTTGTTGCGCTGCTCAGCCATCACAATCTCCTGCGTGTTTGTGTTCGTATTTATGTGTGTTTGTGTTTGTGTTTGTATACTCGTGCTTGTGCGCATTGGTCTAGATGTGTGTTTGTGTTTGTATACTCGTGCTTGTGCACATTGGTCTAGATGTGTGTTTGTGTTTGTATACTCGTGCTTGTGCGCATTGGTCTAGATGTGTGTTTGTGTTTGTATACTCGTGCTTGTGCGCATTGGTCTAGATGTGTGTTTGTGTTTGTATACTCGTGCTTGTGCGCATCGGTCTAGATGTGTGTTTGTGTTTGTATACTCGTGCTTGTGCGCATTGGCCTAGATGTGTGTTTGTGTTAGTATACTCGTGCTTGTGCGCATCGGTCTAGATGTGTGTTTGTGTTTGTATACTCGAGATTGTGCGCATTGGTCTAGATGTGTGTTTGTGTTTGTATACTCGTGCTTGTGTTTGTGTTTGTATATACTCGTGCCTGTGCGCATTGGTCTAGACAACGGGCATGCACTTGCAACTTGGCAGCACCACAACTATCCCTGATTGATGATCAACCAACAGCAAGAAAGCTGTGAAATCTCAGTACCAGTTACTTGTAACTACACCAGGATGGCTGCGCCCCCACCTGGCTTGCCCCCTGCTGCCCCACAGCATAGTAACCACACCAGAATGTAACTTTGTGCGACTACATTAGAATGTAACTACACCAGGATGGCTGCGCCCCCACCTGGCTTGCCCCCTGCTGCCTCACAGCAGAGTAACCACACCAGAATGTAACTTTCTTTGTGCAACTACACCAGAATGTAACTACACCAGAATGGCTGCGCCCCCACCTGGCTTGCCCCCTGCTGCCTCACAGCAGAGTAACTACACCAGAATATAACTTTGTGCGACTACACCAGAATGTAACTACACCAGAATGGCTGCGCCCCCACCTGGCTTGCCCCCTGCTGCCCCACAGCATAGTAACCACACCAGAATGTAACTTTCTTTGTGCAACTACACCAGAATGTAACTACACCAGAATGGCTGCGCACCCACCTGGCTCGCCCCCTGCTGCCCCACAGCAGAGTAACTACACCAGAATATAACTATGTGTTACTACACCATAATGTAACTACACCAGGATGGCTGCGCCCCCACCTGGCTTGCCCCCTGCTGCCTCACAGCAGAGTAACTACACCAGAATATAACTTTGTGCGATTACATTAGAATGTAACTACACCAGGATGGCTGCGCCCCCACCTGGCTTGCCCCCTGCTGCCTCACAGCAGAGTAACCACACCAGAATATAACTATGTGCGACTACACCAGAATATAACTACACCAGAATGGCTGCGCACTGCGCCCCCACCTGGCTTGCCTCTTGCTGCCCCACAGCGGAGGAGAACTCGAACCAAGACTCAAAGTCGGCCATGCTATTGAAAATGTCGGGCATGAGGTAGTTCAGCAACGACCACAGCTCGGCCAGGTTGTTCTGCAGGGGTGTGCCTGTGCGAGGAGGGTGAGGGAGAGGACGGACGTCAGCATGCTTCCACCTCGGATTTAGAAGAACTACGCAGGCAGCAAAACAATCCCTGCATCAATTAAGGAAAAGGAGACATATTGGCCCAAAGTGCCGTGAGTCTCCCCCACTCAACCTCGGTTTAAATACGGTACAAAAAGACAGGATAAAAGGTGTAGTTTCAGACACAGAGAGACGGTCAGAGCCTCATCCTTGATGTGTGGTGGCATACTTGCTAAGGGACAAAAGTGTGGTTTAGACCCACACATGCACAAAGATTGAACGAGCACTCTGTCAGTGATTCACGGCAATCATGAATCGTCTGCTCACATTTTTCACATTCACAGGCAATGTAAATTCTTACGCGTGCACACACGGATAGATGCGCACGCGCGCACACACACACACACACACACAAACACACCTGTGAGCAGCAGCCGGTTCTCCATGGGAATGCTGCGCAGCTCTCGCACTAGGCGGCAGTTGAAGTTCTTCAACCGATGACCCTCATCCACCACCACGTACTTAAACTTCATCTGCGTGCATCGTTTATGGTTGGGAATATAAAAAGGGTGAGGCTACTTAGTAGGAGTCATGTATACCCTTTTAGTAGGAGTCATGTATACCCTTTTGAATATAGAAAGGGTGAGGCTACTGCATAGTAGGAGTCATGTATACCGTATACCCTTTGGAATATAGAAAGGGCGAGGCCACTGTATAGTAGGAGTCATGTATTCCACAGTAACATCTTGATGTGCGGAGTACTTTCACTGCGTGCATAACTTTTTTCTCTCTTTCTTTTTCTGAAAGCGTGGCACATGGGGTATGCATAGTGTTTTCTTCCCCAAGCTTAGCTTGAGCGGTCAGCGCCGACGGATTCAAAAAAACGCCAATGGGTCACAGATTTAATGTCTGCACATGCTCGAGGAGGCTTTGAGAGACTGACAGCAGGCAAGAAAGCAGCAGCTATGCTACAGGCGACAAACACGCGTGCATACACAACACACGCACACGCACACACGCACACTCACGCACACGCACACACACACAAACACACACGCACACACATACACGCACACACACGCACAAACGCACACACACACATACACACACACGCACACACATACACACACATACACGCACACACACTAGCACACGCACACACACCTTCCCAAGGAACTTGGCATCAGCAATCAAAATCTCGTAGCTCGTCACGATCAGAGGGAAGTCGGCGGTGGGTGGTTTGGCACCGTCTGAAAGAGAAAACAGCAATTTTAATAACAGATTTTGACAAGCCAGCCTGGATGCAGCCAAAATATTCAGCATCAATTGCCAAAACAAATCCTGCGGTGGGAGGTTCGGCACCACCTTCGTTTAAAAACAGGTGTTGACGTGGGGGCTGGATTTGAGAGTGTGAGTAGGCGAAACAAAAGAAATTGGGTCCTGTTTAGTAGTACACGCAGTGACCTTGTGTAGCACAGGTGGGAGTGAGGCATTAATAGTGTCCTCTTTTTCAACCTTGCGCAGACCTCTGTGGTATGTGTGATGCTGCGCAGATCGCGTGTTGAAACTTGCGTAGCACAGGTGGGAGTGAGGCATGATGAACGTCCTCTTTTTCAACCATGCGCAGACCTCCGTGGTATATGTAGAGTTGGCCAGAACCGTATATCTGCACCGTATATGACCGTATGTATGGTGATTTCCCTGCTAAAATACCGTGCGTACACCGTATATACCTACAAATATATGGTTCTGGCCAACCCTAGGTATATACGATGCTGCGCAGATTGGGTGTCAAAGCTTCGGTGGCCGGAGATCCCATGGTCGGGCCTCAAATCAAGTAAACATGGCCGGAAATTTATTAGTTGCGCTAAGCCAGTATTGGTGCAGTGCACTTCAATGCTCATATCCATAAGCCACATATCCACATCCACAAGCCACATATCCACAAGCCACATTTCCACAAGCCACAAGCCACATATCCACATCCACAAGCCACACATCCACAAGCCACATATCCACATATCCACAAGCCACATAGCCACATCCACAAGCCACATATCCACATCCACGAGCCACATATCCACAAGCCACATATCCACAAGCCACATATCCACAAGCCACAGTCAGAGCGCAAGCTATGCTCGGTAGTTTGCACTACATCAGAGAGGCAGGATCCCCGCATAGTTCAGAAGCTGTGCAATTCAGTACATACCAATTGCACTCATCAACACAGTGCAAGCTCGCAGCACTGCTTACGGCTTTTGGCGCACAGGTGGGTAATTGCATACTGCACGACGCATTAAGTACGTCCGCTGCAGATTTTAGATCGATGACGCAAAATGGTAGCTTCAGGTACCTAGCACGCATGTCGGTGCGCTCTTGCTTGAAGCTAAGACACAGCATAACACCCACGTACCCACCCACCCACACCCACACACACGCACACACACATGCGCGCACATGCACATGTGCACGCACGCATGCATGCACGCAAATGCTTCCCATGAAGCCACACTGGACTCACATGCCTTCGCCAAGTACTAGCATAACACATGCACGCACGTATGCATGCATGCGAAACCTTCCCACAAACAAAGCTACACTGGACTCACATGCCTTCTCCAGGTACTTGGCACGCAGGTCGGTGCGCTCTTGCTTGGAGCCATGGTACAGAAGGGGCGTGAGGCTGGGCAGGAAGCGCTTGGTTTCATTGATCCAGTTAGAGAGGGTGGACAGAGGGCCAACCTGTGTGTGCGTGTGGCGTGTGTGTATGTGTGTGTGCGTGTGTGTGTTTGTGTGTGTGCGTGTGTGTGTGTGTGTGTTTGTGTGTGTGTGTGCTTGTGCATGTGTGTGTCGCTTGAAGCGTAAGGATGGGAGAGAGAGAGGCAAGCAGAGGGAGGGCACACATACACACATAAAGTCAAACAGAGGAAATCACCCACACACACTTTCTCCCCTTAACAGGAGGCAGCTAGCTGCTTACCACCATGTAAGGGCCGTGGATGCCTTTGCACTTGAGGTGAGCAAAGAAGCCCAGCGTCTGGACCTACAGGCAAGAGGAACAAGACACGTTTAACTGGTGCGCATGCATGCATGCATGCGTGCATGCATACATGTGTGCGTGACGTCACGTGAAGTACGTGTATAAGCACAGGCAAAAGGGCCAGTTGCTGTGCATGCATACTTGTATACGTGTGTGTGTGTGTGTGCGTGCGTGCACACGTGACGTCACGTGTACAACGTGTATGACCACAGGCAAAAGGGCCAGTTGCTTTGCAAGCGTACGTGTGTGCTTGGTGCTTGCGTGATGGGGTGTGTGTGTGTGCCTATGTGTGCGTGCATGCGCACGTATAAGCGCGTTTATTCCATGTGTGTGCCCACGCACGTGCCTTGAAGTCCAATGTGCCGCAGATGGCTGATTTACATCTACGACCACCTCTGAACTGCATTAGATTGCGCGTGTCATACGTCATAATTAGTTGATGTGCTGAGTCGTATACCTTGCAGTGACGGTGATTTGATCTAACAGCGTCATGTGACCCACGCCATACACATGTGTAAGGTTGGCCAGAACCGTATATACACACCGTATATGACCGTATGTTTGGTGAATTCCCTGCCAACAATACCGTATATACATTTATGTATATGGCTCTGGCCAACCCTACACATGTGTGACCCTACCGACGTTTAAGCAACATGTACGGCATGAAGTGCTGTACATGTGCGACCGGCCAGAGCCCATGTCGCGTCATGCTTATACGGATGTGGTGGCCAACAAGGACACAGCCGTATATTTACAGTGTGAACATGTGTGTAAACAATACAAACACACAACCATACTACCATACAACCATACATACAACACACAGACGCACAAAAACACACAGACACACATAAACACATACATAAACACACACACTCACACACTCACACACACACTGTGTGCACACAGATATATGTATTGCTCTGGTCAACCCCACACAAAATGCAAGAGCAGTTGGAAACACCCACCGTCTTCCCTAGGCCCATTTCATCTGCAAGGATGCCGTTTACTCCGTTCTGGTAGCAAGAGATGAGCCACTTCACGCCTTTGAGCTGGTAGTCACGCAGGTCCGCATGCAGCAGCGGTAGCAGCTCCTGTGTGTGTGTGTGTGTGTGTGTGGTGTATGTATGTACTTATGTGTTTGTTTGCGTATGTGTGTGCGTGCATGCACCTGTGTGTTGTGTGTGTTGTGTGTTGTGGTGTGTGTGTTTGTGTGTGTGTGTGTGTGTGCGCGCGCGCGTATGTGCGTGCATATTGGTGTGTCATTGCAGACTTTATACAATAAGTACATCCCCTTTCCCATTTCACATCATTGGGCAATCATCTGCCAAGGTATACATGCTTGCACAAATGTATGCAAGCCTCCAGAGATAAAATACACACCAGTCACAAGTCCCTTCACACACACACACACACACACATCCACACACAAATCCACATACACGCACACATACACACACATCCACACACACGCAAAACACACACACACGCAAAACACACACACATTCACCTGCTCACACACCAGTGCAAAGGTTACTTACCTAGCTACGCCCACACCTTGTTATAACGAACATACCACCCACCTGTGTCTGGGTGCGTCCACTCTTTGCGGCCTTGGCAGGGGGTTCTCCCTCAGCCTGGGCTCCTGTCCCCTCAGCAGGAGACGCTCCTGTAACACAAAACACAGAGACACACGGGAATTGGTTTGCACGCACAAACACATTTGTTTGCATGCACACACACATACTTAGGGTTCTTTCTTAGCCTGAGCCCCTGCTCCCTAGACACACCTATAACGCAAAACACAGGAACTACGGAATTGATTTGCACGCACAAGCACACACATACACCTAGGGGGCGGCACGCCTTCACCCTGCGTCCCCATACATATAAATGCATACCCAAGGTGGCTTGCCTACTCCCTATACCCCTGCCGCCCCTGCTCTAACCTCACACGAGACACACCCACAGAACGATGTGCACGAACACCAAGTACCCAACCTGTATCACATCTACAGGCATCACACCCACAGAAAAGCGTACACATGCACGCACAACTCAGTACCATGCCTGTGTCACGCCCACAGGTATTACCCCCCCCACAGAATGACGTGCACGTGCACGCACAACAAAGTACCATGCCTGTGTCACGCCCACAGGTATCACCCTTACAGAATGACGTGCACGTGCACCTAGTATTTTATACCTGTATCACGTCCACAGGCATCAAACTCACACACACACAGAACGACTTGCACGTGCACGTACAACAAAGTACCATGCCTGTGTCACGCCCACAGGTATCACTTCCACAGGTATCACACCCACAGAACGACGTGCACGTACACAACAAGCACCTCACCTGCATCACCAGCATCAGCCTCCTCCTCTTCCTTCTCCTCCCTCCCTCTCTTCGGCCCTGCCCCCCGCCCGCCCTTACCCTTCCCACGCCCCCCTGCACCACCACCACTGCTTGCCCCTGCCCCTCGGCCCCTCCCTTTCTTTCCTCCACTGCCAGGGCCACCAGCCCCACGACCGGCAGCTGATGCTTGCTTCTGCTGCTGCAGGCGGCTGTGCTCTGCATTGGTGGCAGCGGCGGCCGCATCTTGCGCGGCGTGGTAGCGGGCGGCGTCGGTGTCACATTGGTCTTCCATACCACCCTGTTGGCATTGCCAGAGGTACACGCGTCATGGGACACTGTCTTATTGGTGGGCGGCGACAAAAGCCATTCAAGCCGTTCCCACATGTCTTTCTACTACAAAGACCACTAGTCGACCGGCCTAAGAACATCCTTAGGTGTGATATAGATGCTTGCAGCATCGTGAGCAAACAGCAGCGTACGGAGGGGGCAAGGGGGTGTGTGTGTGTCTGTATGTGGGTGTGTATGTGTGCGTGTGTGTGTGTGCTTGTATGTGTGTGTGCGCAGCGTCGCTGTCACGACGGTCCTCCGCGCCGCCCTGTTAAATTGGGGTGTCACGCTTGTCAATGATAAGGAGAGACGATGTGCACTTGCGAGGCCAGGCATGGCAGCAGGCAACGGTGTCGTTGTTGCAGCAGCCCTCATCAATACCCTGACGCAGCGACACAGATAGATGCAGGAACAAGAGAAAGCAGCAGCATGCTATTAGGAGGGTGACTTAAACAGTAGGGTTGGCCAGAACCATATATATACACACGGCGCACATACGGTATTTTTGGCAGGAAAATCGCCAAATATTCGGTCATATACGGTGTATGTATACGGTTCTGGTCAACCCGGCTCAACAGGTGCTTCACATGGTGTACCTGTGTATTACACACCTGTAATAAGGTCAAGTGTTGTAGGGGTCCTCCACACCACCCACTTGATACTGAGACGTTCTGCCTACACACTTCATCACACCACCTAAGCACTTGATACTGAGACGTTCTGCCTACACACTTCATCACACCACCTAAGCTTACCGTGCCTACACACTTAAGCCTACCGTACCTACACACTTCATCACACCACTTAAGCTTACCGCACACCACTTAAGCCCACACACTTGATCACACCACTTACGTAGGGTTGGCCAGAACCGTATATATACACCGTATATGACCGTATATCTGGTGATTTCCCTGCCAAAAATACCGTATATATATGGTTCTGGCCAACCCTACACTTAAGCTTACAGGCACAATGTCACAAGTAGCAGAGTTACGCAAATTGAGGAGAAGAAAGGGTTTTTGGGGGAATTTAAAGCAGAGGAAGGGAGGAGGAGGTGCTAGGAAGCAGTATGAGCGAGTAGGGCTGGTGGCCTCTAAAAATGTAGCAATTCAAGTATCGGAAGGACTCTGGCAAGAGAGGTTAGGTACCACCTGGAGACTGTTGCGCCACACAAAAACTCACTGGAGCTGCCGCACACGTAGTGCACAATCAAGGGCAACCACAGTCAAGACCTACATACCCGACGTCAATTGCTGAAGAAGGTCAGCAGGAAAGAAATTGTAGGATAGCTGAAGTGGGTAAGCAGCGTACCAGCTGCTCCATTAAGAACTTGGTGTAGATCTCGCTCTTGGACAGCAAGGCCTCAAGTTTGCTGAATTTCCCAGAATCCAGAACCGCAGTCTCTGTTGGCTGTGATGGCTGCGTGGTAGAAAGGGGGTACGTGTGTGTGTGTGTGTGTGTGTGTGTGTGTGTGTGTGTGTGAGTGTGTGTGTGTGTGTATGTGTGTGTGTGTGTGTGTGTGTATGAGTGTGTTTGTGCGTGCACATGTGCACAAGAGCATCTACTTGTGCTTTCCCATTGCGTATCAATAAACATGTCACACTGCAATCATGAGGCGCTGCTGTGTCTGTTGTTAACACAAAACATACACCATGCACTCACTGCGGCAGGCTCCTTCTCCCTCTCCTGCTCCAAGCGCTGCTCCTCAGCCAGAGCATCAGCACCAAGCATGGACAGCTGGTCTTGTGCCTGATTTTGATCAGGGAGTAGAATTTGGAATAGTGACAGATGGCGTACCAAGAGCATTGCCGTTTGTTCCGCGCTCTCTCAGGCTCACCAAGATAGATATAGGTGCCTTGCCAGCTCATTAATTCAATTCACACACACAGAGCAAAAGAGAGTCTGGCAATGTGCCAGGGTGTGCATTTTTAAATGGGTGGACAGATGTGGAGTTAGGGGGGGACCCTCCAGTCTGTCTGAAAAACAATGAGATTGTTGCATCTATCCATCTATCAGTTACGGACACTGGGGTGCCTGAATCCCTTTCTGGTTCAAATATCAGTCTCACTGACCAGGAGCGAATTCATGCTGGGCAAGCCGTGCACCAGATTGTTCTGGTCGGCTGACGTGAGGGTCTTCCTTTGACAGCCCGTGGCAGGAGTCTCGATTTCGTTCATCGTGAAATTGGCTTCACTTGCAGTGAAAATACTATATAATAAATATACAAATTGCGCTTGTATCAAGCGCACACTGGCACAAATATAAGATGCAGCTCCAAAAAATTAGGAACCTTCCCCACCTGCCCAGCATTCCTACCTGCCCAGCATTCCTATCTGCAGGCTTCCTTCACCACAATGCCTCACCATTATCCATCCGTAGCCCAAACCTGTCAGCAAGCACAAACAGCTTGCGGACCTGCCTCCTCTCCTCTCGTGCACGATTGTTGGCCTGCCACGCCCAGCAGCGGAGAAGAAGGGCAGAGGAAGAGGGAGAAGGAGCCTCCCTTGCATCACGAGTGAGTGTCAGCAGCAGTCCATGTGAGCAGCTGCAGCGGAAGACAGACGGCTTGCAGAGAAGAGGTGTGGGGGTGTATGTATCTTCATGACAGTGTAGCTGCTATGTTTACAGTAGCGATGAAGGCTGTCAAAGCGGCACCACGGATAAAAGTGCGCTCTTCAAAGTGCACATCGTAAACGAGCTGGCCTAGAATTTCTTACAAGACCTTAAGTGTATGGAACTGCACTCAGGCTGGCCAGGGCTTTCTTGTGAGGCCTGGTTGCATTAACGCATATCTGCACGAATCTACACAACTCAGTATGAGTGAGTGCTCAACACAAAAATAAGTCAATGCTCATATTAACGCACTCCTCTCTCCCTCCTCACATATACTCAGGCACACCCTCCAGTTCCGGCTCGGAGGACGCTGCTTTAATAAAAAAAAGCAGTGAGAGTACACCTGGCCGCCATATCCAACAAGGAAGGAACAGAAAGCGCCCTCGAGGAGAGGAAGAGGAGCAGCAGTACACAGGTTAAATGGCTATGGTCACTCCTCTATTCCTTAAGTGTTGCCTCATTGCAATGTCAATCACCACTGAGCTGATGGACAGCACGCAAATGCAGCATACATGCTTTAGTCAGGCAGATTTCGTATGATCTCTTTTGGCAATGCTGTGAAAGGTACACAAACACGCATTTTACCAAGCCAGGAAAAAGGGGGTTTCACACATCACATCGCGTTTCTCACCTGGTTTTAGGTGCTCTTCAATTCACTTGACAAGGCGGTGTTAATCCAAATTTATCATGCAAGTGCATTCTACATTTTCTTGACGCTGACCATAACAAAACCCTGCGATCTGATCTTCATTTACGTCCAATCTATGTGTTCCAAATTCTGACCTGCGGGTCGATGATAAGATGATGATAGTTCCCTCTGTGCTGTTCATATCATGGACAGACAACAAGCATTTATATTGCTACTTGCTTCCT
>Ga0307942_1001204_pt1 | contig 20276 bp, 17 predicted proteins | sample OrgLakmetagen175_FD_201846 | JGI IMG/M metagenome (GOLD analysis project Ga0307942, IMG submission 201846) | Saline water microbial communities from Organic Lake, Antarctica - #175 | ecosystem: Environmental > Aquatic > Non-marine Saline and Alkaline > Saline | place: Antarctica: Organic Lake... | reverse complement strand
CAGGGAGGCACCAAAGGCCCGAGGTAAGAAGGGATATCCATCATATCTTCCTCTGAGTCTGAGATACCAGTATGGAAATTTGGAGAGTATATGAATCACTACATTCCCCCTGCTTAGCTTAGCTGCTGACGTCCTGACCGTAGCCCGCGGAGTGGGTTAGTGCAGCGTTTAACATCCTTTCCCAAAGGACGCGGTCTATTTTTTGGTCTGGTCTTGCCCAGGTTCAAACCCTGAACCTCGCGCTCACACGGACTGGCTAATTTGCCGAGAGTCTGTCTGGTCTGTCTGTAGGCAAAAGGCCGCTAGGTAGTGAGTCAAAATTAACCTTCAATATCAATGTCAGAATGGACCTTCAATGTAATCGTGAAAATGTAATCGTGGATGTCGAAGTCTTAGATACCAGGAGGGAAATTTGGAGAGGAAACAAATCGTTACATTAGTCAGGTTTGCCAGAAATATATGTATATTCACGGTGCGCATATGTTACTATTGATAGGGAAATCACCATATACACACGTTGTAACTGGCCAACCCTAAAAATTAGATTTAGGTCGCCTACCTGGTTCCTTTGTAGGCTGGCTACCTTGCTCAAGGTGTTGGTTGGGTGTCCTTTGTGAGCTTGAGCAGAACAGCAATTGTACTACTCCATCACACGTTCACGGCCAAGGATGACGTTTCTTTCCAAGCTGTACATAGGACGGATTATTCGTTCTCGGTATTGGCTGTAAGATAAACATTACATATTCATGGACATATTTCTCCGAAAGCTGATATTTATTGAGATTTCGAGTGGATTCATGCCTAAAGTTGGTGGCTCACACGTGGTTTCTTACTTCCAGCTTCCAGCTTGTTTATGTTCCGTGACTGCAAAGTCTGCTTCGTGCTTCTGCTTCAGCAGGGAGTAACACTAACTATTAAAATTGACGTGGCTTTAATTTGCTTTTGACAATGCATGAGTGCAGAGCATCAAATAAGAGACCCAAGCCACCCATTTGACGGCACCACCACAATGAACACCGACTACAAGGTACGTGTGAGCGTGTTTTGGGGGGTTATGCGCATGTGTCCACGTATGTGCACACAGGTGTAGATGTGAGGCACAACACAGCTAAATAGTAGACACAGATAACTAGCCTTGGTGCCTTGTAATTTGCAAATGTGTGTGTTTTGTACAGAAAATCGTGGCATGGATGGTTTTATGTTGATAAAATAACATACCAATGGACATTGATAGGATACGACTGCAAAATCTGTCCTTCAAAAGTGCAGCACATTCCTGTATTGTTGATCATCACCTGATATGGAAGGAGTACCGGCAGGCCAAACAAAAATAATTTGAGCAGTACAGGCAGAAGTCGGTGTAACGTAGCTCAGGGAATGGTATAGCAGTGCTCAGGACAGTATAACAGTGCTGCATTGATAGTTTGAAACTACTACGTGAATAATATTTTAACACTACCGCACGAAAAGTATATCACCGTCCCCTGATCATTGTTTTTTGGTGGGGGCGGTGACGGGGCGTTGGCTTAATATATAATTATTTATAAAAGGGACGGTTATGGGGCGGAGGCGGAAAATTAACATTTTGGAGCAGTGTGAGCGATGGATGAGTGGTCAGGAATTCCCGCACTCACCTTCCCAGCATTCCCTAACCCCCCAGCCTCAGCTCCGCCTGCCCCTGCACCCCCAGCCCCAGCCCCAGCCCCGGCCCCGCCTGCACCCGTTGCACCCGTCAGGAAGTTACAGCAAGGGGGGGGCGGTTGCAGTGCAAAAATGTGAAATGTTTATTATTAGGGGGGCGGTTGCACATTTTGAACATAAAATATTGATTTTTTCCAGGGGGTGCGGTGGATCCATGGACGTACGGTACTATGTGATTGATTTACACTGCTACGATGATGGTTCAACACTACTACTACGTGCATGGTTTTCCAGTGCTATATGGATGATAGATCAGTGCTCAACCCTTTTATGTTCAACCATGTTGATGTGGTCAGTCACGCTATGGCTTGCTCTATTTCCTCCAAGTGCTTACTGTCCGGTGGATATGAACTCACTGCTGTGGAATCTTTTCCTGCATGGATATAAATACTGCAATGGCTATAAATACTTGGCTAGTGGATATGAATACGGCAGCGAGTGGCTATAAATACTTGGCTAGTGGATATGAATACTGCAGTGGCTATCAATACTTGGCTAATGGATGGTAATACGGCAGTGGCTATAAATACTTGGCAGCGGATATAAATACTTTCCGGTATTTGTCTCGTTGTAGCCGTGGTAAGTCCCACAAGATTCGACTGCCCGCTCTAGCTCCACACAGCCCAATGCCGTTGCGTAGCAGACTCTATGCTGTAAAACGATCTCGTTGCAGCGCGGGAAGTCCCACAAGATTCGACTGCCCGCTCTAGCTCCACACAGCCCAATGCCGTTGTTTAGCAGACTCTATGCTGTAAAACGATCTCGTTGCAGCGCGGGAAGTCCCACAAGATGTAACTGCCCGCTCTAGCTCCACACAGCCCAATGCCGTTGTATAGCAGACACCATCTTGCATGCTATAAAACATTCTTGTTGCAGCCTTGGCAAGTCCCACAAGGTTCAACTGCCCATTCTCTCCACACAGCCCAATGTCAATATATACAGACACAATTTGTGAATCAATCTCGTTGCAGCCTTGGCAAGTCCCACGAGAAGGACCCATCAAGCCTGCTAACACCATCACCAAGGACACCACCCCCTTCAACAGCGACTCCATGTACAAATCAGTAAGTGCAGCCGTGCACAAATCAGTAAGTGCAGCCATGTACAAATCAGTAAGTGCAGCCGTGCTCACAACTCACGACTAGGCAGGCTTGCTGCAACATAGCACTTGAAAACAGCACGCTCTCTCAAAAGCATAGCCCGTGTGTATGTGTATGTGCGTGCGCATATTTGTTTGTATCTGTGGTGTGTGTGTGTGTGTGTGTGTGTGTGTGTGTGTGTGTGTGTGTGTGTGTGTGAGTGTGTGTGTGTGAGTGTGTGTGTGTCAGTGGGGCAACAGCTGCTTGTTATTCACAAGTCAAATAATCAAAGCATCTGCTCTCCCTGAAGGCCATGCACCAGCACCAGTGTGCTTTTGCTCATCCTGACATGCAACGCGCACGCATTGCATGTTTGGCAACCATGCGCATCTGACTCTTGAGTGCGTGTTTGCCTGCTTGAGTACGCGTGCTGCTTGAAGTGTGCGTGCTAAAGTGTGCCTGCTAAAATTGAAGCCTGCTAAAAGTGAAGTGTACCTGTTAAAACTTCCTGTGCCTGCTTGTGGTATGCGATGCGTACCTGCTTGGAGCATGTGTGCCTGCTTGAAGCCAGTGCAAGCTTCTTTATTGCATTTCCAGTGTAAAAGCAACACTTGCTGAACATCCGACTTGTGTTCTATAATTATCAGAAGATGCATCCTCTATAACTTATCACACTACCAGCTGGGTGGCTTCCCTTAGTGCCTGCTGATCCTTATCATCATGCATGAAATTTTACTCGATCACGCTGCCATTATGATCTTGTAGGATTTCGGGCCCAAAGAGTGCAGATACGAGCGAGTGCGGCCCCCCAACGCGTTCCAACCCAACACAGAACGCTTTGACGGTGGGTTTGCCATGATGTGCATGCTTTTGTAAGGGACCTCATGTCTGTCTCCTTTAGTACGGGACTTCATGTGCATGCTTTCGTAAGGTACCTCAAGTCTGTCTGTCATAGTAAAAGATCCCATTTTGTACATGCAGACGCTTGTCGTCAGCTTTGTAAAAGAGTCACTTTTGTACACTACGGACACCTGTCACCTTTGTCTTTTTCCTAATTTCGTAAGGGACCTCATGTCTGTCTGTCATAGTAAAAGATCACCCTTTGTACATGCAGACGCTTGTCGTCAGCTTTGTAAAAGAGTCACTTTTGTACGCTACGGACACCTGTCACCTTTGTCTTTTTCCTGAGACGGCAAGCTTGCCGAGCCTTCATACCGGCCTTACATTGCCGTTGTGCATGCCACTCCTTTTGATGTGCGGGATATTCATGTGCATTGTTTTAGTATGAAAGGCATGTGTGGATGATAAATTGGGTGCTGAGTGTGAAAATAGAGCAGTATCGCCTCCAGATCTGGCTAGCTAGGAGATGAATTTACCCTCCTTTTTCACCTATGCTAATTATGCCTGTTCATAACTGATGGACATGAGCCAACAACTTTTCAAGCATCACTTGTCTTGCTACGCCTCTCTTGCTCGTTCACTTTATAGCCACCTTCTCTTGCTCGTTCACTTTATAGCCACCTTCATGCATGCGTTCTGTTTAGACCTACGCACTTCTCCTGTGCAGGTTTGAGTGTGCAGATCTGTAGAACCTTTATGTCCTGAATCCAGCAAGGAACAGTCTCATGTACAGCAGGATAGATATGTTTGATGGAAAAGGCAATACTTGTTGAGTTGCAACAAGATGGCTCCCTGCACAAGGTGATTCTTGCCTCCTGAGCTTTGAATTGAGGGTTAGCGAACGTGATGCTTTGCACAAAATTGTAGTTGTGCTCGCCCCTGTGTGCACTGTGTTGTTGCAGACAAATTACGTCCTATTATAAACATTGACCAACATGCATGCAGATGTGCGGGCTCAAAAAGGCTGGTTATCATATGCACAATTATCAGCACAGCCTTCTGACCGACTTATTGACGTGCAGAAATGGAAGGATGAAAGGCTGACCACTGGCGTAGCGCCTGCCCCTTTTCTGACAAGTATGAACCTTGCCACCTTTTCGTGCGTTGAATGACGTCAAGCCATTTGGCGTCCATCCCTATGTGCAGACATGACAACTCACAAGGCGGACTACCAAACACGGGGAGTGCCTGCTCCTCCCCCCCCAGCAACCAAGGGCTGCAACTTGCCCGTTAGCTCAGGCCCGTTCGAGGGGGCCTCCCTGTACAAGGACACATACCCGTGAGTGTGCTCACATCCTCAGATGTGTATTGCTGTTTGGACCCTCCTCGTCAGTTCAGGGCTGTTTCAGGGGGCCTATCTGTACAAGGACAGTTGTCTGCGTGTGTGTGTGTGTGTGTGTGTAAGCGTATGTTCAGGGCCAAGCTGTACTTTGCTGTTGAACCCCCCTCAGCTCAGGTCCGTTTGAGGGGGCCCCTTTATACAAGGATGCATTCCCTTGAGCGTGATCGCGGTCTCAGCTTATAGCTGTGTATCGCTGTTTGCAACCCTCCTTCAGCTCAGGGCTATATGGGGGGGCCCCTTAGTACAAGGACTCATACCCGTGATTGTGGCCTCAGCTTATAGCTTTGCTGTTTGTCACATGCCATCAGCTCAAGACAGTTTCAAAGAGCTTTTCCTTGTGCAAGGGCACCTACCTGCACGTGTATGTTTCCAACACTTTGCTCACACACACACACACACACGCACACGCACACACACACACACACACACACACACACACCGATTTACATGTATATATATACTTGCATGTTTTTACAGCTCTAGAGTATACGTCCGTGGTCAGCATGCGTGCATGTTTGTGCTTGCAGGAAATGGTTGGCCCATACGTGTTAGAATTCAATTGCTTACAAGTATGTATGTTCCTAGCATAGAGTTGTAAAATCAGACCTGTGTTTCCAGAAAGTGGCCTCAATTACTGACATATTCTACACTTGTGTGCTTTCCAGGAAATGGCCAGCTAGTAAGCGCGAACCAGCGATGGCTGCCAAGGGGGCGTCCAACATCATCGGGAGTGGACCCTTTGATGGCGGCACCATGTACCGAACTAGCTATGTGCCTAAAGAGATTGCCCAGCGTGAATTGTGTAAACCACAGGTGTGTGAACATTCAATTTTCAGTCGTTTATAAAAAAACGTGTGAATCGAGGCACCACGCGCCCCCTAATAACGTGCCAAAAGAGATGCCCTGCATGAAATAGCTAAGTGTATGTGTGTGCTTTCTATTTCCTGGTAATAGGAGAAGGTTTGCATGTGGAGGCACCTCTTGCTGCATGCGCTACATGCCTGAAGAAATTTCTCGGTACCTGTGTGTATTGTTCCGGCCAATTGTTTCCAAATGCTGATATGTAGGGTTGGCCAAAACCGTATACGCACATCGCACAACGTTTATGACCGAGTGCATACTAACCTCCCTGCTAAGAACACCGTATTTACACCGTAATTGAGTATATGTATGGTTTTGGCAAATCCTGCTTTGACGTGGGTGGGAAGGTGATTTCAGTGCAAGAGCTAGAAACCTACTCAGGTGACCTGCACATGTGGACTATTATTCTCCCTATGTCATACTACTTGATCATCTATCTTGTGTTTGTAGAATATAAAAAGGCATGCTCACGATGTCCCGAGGTGAACTGATTACGTAGATGCCTGCCTATGTATTCCTGGATTGCAAAGTAGTTAACTGGCACTACAAGGAGGTGCTTCAAAGTAGGCCTTTCCGAGGCACCTGCATCTTTATCATTGCTTCTCGCTTGTATGCTCCCTCAAAACTGCAGCATTCCAGGCCTCAGATTGTGCCTCCTCAAGGCACCAGCATGTTTACTGTTGCCTGTTTATCATTGCTTCTCGCTTGTATGCTCCCTCAAAACTGCAGCATTCCAGGCCTCAGATTGTGCCTCCTCAAGGCACCAGCATGTTTTCTGTTGCCTGTTTATCATTGCTTCTCGCTTGTATGCTCCCTCAAAACTGCAGCATTCCAGACCTCAGATTGTGCCTCCTCAAGGCACCAGCATGTTTACTGTTGCCTGTCAATTTGTGTGGTTTTCCAGGGCGCATAGTGGGCATCTTAAAGTGATAACGTGCTGTTCGTTGCCCTACATTTTGTGCACCCCTCAAAATCTGCAGGATGCAAGGCCGCAGAGTGGGCATCATAAAGAGATACGTGCTGTTCGTTGCCCATTAATGTGCACCCCTCAAAATCTGCAGGATGCTATGCCGCAGAGTGGGCATCATAAAGAGATAACGTGCTGTTCGTTGCCTTACATTGTGTGCACCCCTCAAAATCTGCAGGATGCTAGGCCGTAAAGTGGGCATCATAAAAAAATTAACATGCACCCCTCAAAATCTGCAGGATGCTAGGCCGCAGAGTGGGCCTCGACACTATGATGAGATCCCTAGCTCAGAGTACAAGAGCATCTACGTGGGCAAGGACGTACCCTGTAAGTATGACTGGAGCTGTAAAACGAAGGGTGTGCAGTTTTGACCAAAGTGCACAATCTTTGCAGCTGTCTGTGTAGCTGTGCCTGAACGTGGCCTGAAGTTTAATTGCTTGGAATTGGATGGGGAACTTTGAAAGTGGTACAAGGGTTTTGGCGAAAATGCACAATCTCTGCAGCTGGCTCTCTGTGCAACTGTGCCTGAACGTGGCCTGAAGTTTATTTGCTTGGAATTGGATGGGGGGCTTTGGATGTGGTACAAGGGTTTTGGCAAAAATGCACAATCTCTGCAGCTGTCTGTGAAGCTGTGCCTGAACGTGGCCTGAAGATTAATTGCTTGGAATTGGATGGGGGGCTTTGAATGTGGTACAAGGGGTTTATTAAGGATCCGTGCAATTTCTCAGCTGTCTGTGTAGCTGTGTCAAAATTGATTGCTTAAGAATAAGATGGAGAACTGATGGTGTGGTACAAGGGTGTGTGTGGCACATCAGGGTGTGTGGCACATCAGGGTGTGTGTGTGGCACATCAGGGTGTGTGTGTGGCACATCAGGGTGTGTGTGGCACATCAGGGTGTGTGTGGCACATCAGGGTGCGACACGAATGCACATTTTTCTGCTGTCTATTGCAGCTGCGCATTCACGTGCCTTCATGTGGCTTGCGTGTAGGAGCAAAGAATGGTCAAGTCGAGACAAAGGCATCATTATGCAAGCCAATAAATGCATGTGCGTTCACGTGCCTTCTATGTGGCTTGCGTGTAGGAGCAAAGAATGGTCAAGCCAAGGCAAAGGCATTATGCAAGCCAATAGGTGCATGTGCGTTCAGAAACATATCCTATATAAACAGTAGTATTGTGGACAAAATGCGATGACCACCTTTCGACAAAGGAGCAGCAATGTATGATGTGTGCCAGGACTGACACACACATGCACACATATCACATATCACACGGATGTGTTTGTGTACACTCTTGATTACTGCAGAAGCAGACATGAATAATCGTCTCACATCCACTCTCTTGGACCCAAAGCGCATGCCTTGTTGTGCATCTGTGTCTGTCCTCTGCGCTTAGTCTGACGTACGTATTGGTTGATGTGAAATGACAAGTGACGGCGTACGTGTTGAACATGCCGATGTACGTGCTGGTTGATATGAACATGGTGGTCTGTGCTTAGTCTGACGTACGTGTTGGTTGATGTAAACATGTTGGCGTACGTGTTGAACATGCCGATGTACGTGTTGGTTGATGTGAACATGTCGGCGGCGGCTAAAACGCTACATTGCAAGGAAAGTGTACACCCCTCTTCTATTCTGAGCTCACAAAACACATGGTTCCTCTGTCAGCCCTTCATCCAGCTGAAAGCAAACCGTATTTGTTCCCTATTGTTCCTTACAACTGGGCCTACTTGATGTACGCTCTGCATCCTTATGTGTGCATCTGTTTCTCCTCTCCGTTTCAGTTTGCAGCCTCCTTATTGTCTCCCAAGTAACACTTTCGTCTATATGTACACCGTTCTTTGCAGCTGTGCCCGTGCGCTCCGTCAGACCAACACACCCACTCCTGCCAAACGCCCCCTTTGACGGTGCGTATGTTGCTGTTATGTGTACAAACTGTATACACTGTACGGCTGCTAACGTATAAGGACCGGTCGTATTGCTCTTAGATGCACAGAGATGTGCATTGCATGGCTGCTCAGGTGATACCTGTGCATCCCCTATACATGAAGGCTGCTTTTCGTGACTGACTGCTCAGTGCAACTTATTTAGAGTACGTGTATCTGTAGGGTTGGCCAGAACCGTATATATGAACCGTATATGGCCGTTTATTTGGCGATTTCCCTGCCAAAAATACCGTATATAAACCGTATATATGATTCTGGCCAACCCTATGTATCTGCACACCTGTGTATGCGTCCTGGTGCTGCGCATGGAAGCCTGAGACCCTACCGCAGCTGCAAAACAGTGTACACGCAACACGCTTACGTGTGCGTGTGTCTGTGTCTGTGTCTGTGTCTGTGTCTGTGTCTGTGTCTGTGTCTGTGTCTGTGCGTGTGTGTGTGTGTCTGTGTGTGTGTGTGTCTGTGTCTGTGTCTGTGTCTGTGTCTGTGTCTATGTCTGTGTCTGTGCGTGTGTGTGTGTCTGTGTCTGTGTCTGTGTCTGTGTGTGTGTGTTTGTCTGTGTCTGTGTGTGTGTGTCTGTGTCTGTGTCTGTGTCTGTGTGTGTGTCTGTGTCTGTGTGTGTGCGTGTGTGTGTGTGTGTGTGTCTGTGCGTGTGTGTGTGTGTGTCTGTGTCTGTGTCTGTGGAACTCCAGTGTGCGATTGCGATCAATGTGCATCCTGTGAGCATGCCCATGAGAGTTCAAAACACATTCAAACATTGAGAAGGTTTCCAATTTTTTTATTGAGAGGCTTCTAGTAATTACTTTAAGCCTCTCAAGGGTTTGAGCTCAGTGGGATCCCAAACCCTGCCTTGATAATACGTAGGGTTGGCCGTATATATACACACTGTATATGACCTTTGGTATGGTGATATCTCTGCAAAAAATGCCATATAAGCACCGTATATACGTATATATGTATAATTCTGGCCAACCCTAATAATACGTTAATCACACTGTGGGCGGCTCTACAAAGCAAAGTCACTTTGCCTTTGAAAAGCCGCGTGCCCTGTTAATGTTGCAATCACTAATATGAGCGAAGCATGCATAGACACATGCACGCACTAACGTGCACACACACACTTTAAAAAGCCGCGTGCCCTGTTCGTGTTGCAATTTTTAATATGAGCAATGCATGCATAGACACACGCACGCACTAACGCACACACACACACTCTTTGAAAAGCCGCGTGCCCTGTTCGTGTTGCAATCACTCGTATGAGCGAAGCATGCATAGACACGCACGCACTAACGCGCACACACACACACATTGAAAAACCGCATGCCCTGTTTGTGTTGCAATCACTAATATGAGCGAAGCATGCATAGACACACGCACGCACTAACGCGCACACACACTTTGAAAAGCCGCGTGCCCTGTTCGTGTTGCAATCACTAATATGAGCGAAGCATGCATAGACACACGCACGCACTAACGCGCACACACACACACTCTGAAAAGCCGCGTGCCCTGTTTGTGTTGCAATCACTAATATGAGCGAAGCATGCATAGACACACGCACGCACTAACGCGCACACACACACTTTGAAAAGCCGCGTGCCCTGTTCGTGTTGCAATCACTAATATGAGCAAAGCATGCATAGACACACGCACGCACTAGCGCGCACACACACACACACATTGAAAAGCCGCGTGCCCTGTTCGTGTTGCAATCACTAATATGAGCAAAGCATGCATAGACACACGCACGCACTAACGCGCACACACACACACACAGGCACAACAACAAACAAGAGTGACTACATACAGTACTCTGTCCCTGGAGAGGGGGCAAGGGCTGCACGCCCGCAGCCTGCTCTGTCAATAGACAAGCAGCCCTTCAATGCCCAGTCTACATACAGAGACAACTTCATCCCAATGGTGAGTGCAGCGTGCAGCTCAGTCATCTGTGTATGAGAGGCTGAGTGCGTAATGACTTAGGGCTCATTTTCATGCGCGTGTGTCTTTGAAAGTGTGTAGAAAAAAGTGAGTATAAAACAGTGTGTTTCAGTGGCGCCAAAGGGTTAAGAATTTTAGACATCCAAGATTATTATATAATATTGTTAGATGGTAGTCTAAAATCAAGGCTGTGGAGGAGTGCAGTGCTGTGCCTAACGCCCACAGACCCTGTATCAGCATGTTTCTGCTTCGTGTTGTAAGTCAGGAAATGGATGTGCACCATTCAACTACCACAACCAAAGCCATGAGCAGTACGTGCAATTGTACCTAGAAATTAACTATGTCTGATACACACAGTTCTAAACACGTTTAACCTGTTCTATACGCACTGAACCTGATACACACTGTTCTATACACACTTTTTTTACACATACTATGTCAGATACGCACTATTATAATCGCGTGTACTGCTTCTGTGATTGCAGAATGCACCGTAAATAAACGTCAATTTTGTGTTCGCAGGGTGCACCTTATTATGCACGTTAATCACGCGTTTGCATCTCATATATAGCCTATATAGGTAAACATGTTGGATCATGCATTTGCAGGATGTACTATATACATGCGTGTTGGTTGTGTTCTATTCCGTTTGCATCGTGGGATGGTGATGTAATTATTTACATGGACACGACACAACTGCTGACAGCCATGGTCCTCACAAGCTGCCCAAAGGAATAAAGAAAACAAATTTAATATTAAGCTAGGGAAGAACAGCAGCCGGGAGGACCAAGGAAGTAAAAAGATGAAAAAACAGGAGAGAAACACAGATTAAAGGCAAATGTGATTAAGTGATATCCCTTTGCTGCTCCACAAGAACTGGAGTTTAAGTGGTACACATTGAATTCAGCAATGCCTACTGCCTGCATAGTCTTTTCTTTTTCGTTTTCTTTTCCAAACGTGCAGCAGTGACGCAACAGGGACGCAGGCAACGTAGTGCAAAGAGCCGATGCATGCATACCCCAGACGCAGTATTCGTAGGAATCACCATGATTACACGCGTTGGTATTGTGGTCGTAGGATGCACCATGATTACACACGTTGGTATTGTGGTCGTAGGATGCACTATAATTACACGCGTTGGTATTGTGGTTGTAGGATGCACCATGATTACACGCGTTAGTATTGTGGCCGTAGGATGCACCATGATTACACGCGTTGGTATTGTGGTTGTAGGATGCACCATGATTACACGCGTTGGTATTGTGGTCGTAGGATGCACCGTATAGGCGGGTTCGCCCAGAGAACGCATTCCAGCCAAACCCAGCCCCCTTTGATGGCACCACCATGCACAAGACCAACTTTGTGCCATACGCTGTGCCGGTGAGTGGCTTTGGAGGGATTTGAGCAGAGGGTCTGATGTTGCGTTATGGTATTTTGTGAAGGCTTGCCGTGGTCATGCACAACCTAGATGTTTGTACTTGGAGAAAGCTTGAGCTTGAGCTGTATTGAAGCTCTGTCAATTCTTACCTGCTGACAGATGCGGTTTTCTTGAGCCAACAAAAGCAATGTTGCCAAGAGCTGTATTTAAACACCACTGATAAATTTCGGTTTGCATGGGTTGCTTGAGCTAATGTTTTGTGTGTGTGTGTGTATTTGTGTGCGTGTGTGTGTAAGGGTGTGTGTGAGTGGTGTAAAGATGTAGAGGTGTAGAGGTGTACATAAACGCCCTGGCCAAACTAGACTCAGGCAATGACATCACCTTCCTTTAAAACCGCCTACTACTAGCTCCTTGGTGACGCGTTCTGTGTGTGCGGCGTTTCTTTTGCTCGCAGAGGAACAAAGCTGCAGGCGCCCCCCCTTGCAACATCCATAATGACATGCATCCCTTTGAGGGCAAGTCGACTTACAAAGACGACTTCACCAAGATGCCAAGTGCGTGTGTGCAGTTTTTAGTTCTAATCTGTGCCCGCGCTAGCACCTGTTGTGTTCCTCTCTTTTTTGCTGATCTTTAGGGCACACAAGTGGGTTCACCCCTGTCTAATATTGCTCCGGATGACAAAAGGGACCAAGAATGGGGGAAACCTATGTTAAGAGGGTTTGGGCTTTTTCATGCGATTCACTGTAAATGGGTGAGGTCAGTGTGCCTGATCTTGCATGTTAAATGTTTGATAGATAAGCAGACACAAACTAAGTTTGTTGTGAGGTTGTCAATCTCTTGATTGCCGACAGCTTGCCACTAGACATCACCTTTTTATTGCAAAAATTGCGATTTAAGAAAAGGGTGTGAGTGAGAACATATCGCTGGTGTGATTAGGACAGGCACGTGCTGGAAAAAGGTGTGCAAGCATGTGTTGGTCAAAGGTGTACAAGCATGTGTTGGTCAAAGGTGTACAAGCATGTGTTGGTGAAGGTGTGCCGTTGAGTTTGCTGGACTTGTCTACTTCCATTACATGATCTGACTAGGGCATCTCACTTCATCTTAAAAATTGGCTCCTTTTCCTTGATTCATATGGGCAGTGTTTGCCTCTGCCTGCATAGTGTCCTTTTCTTTTGGGGGTACACAGGACCAAACATCTTAGGTAGCATGCCACTCAACAACCTGCATTGATATTGTTTAATGAATTGATGGTCCATCAATCGCAGGAGGCCTCCGTGCAGACAGGAAAATAGTACAAGGTGGCCAGTTTGAGACGGGGCCTTTTGACGGTGCGTTGTCAGAGTATGGCCTGTGAGAATGCCTTAATTAGTCAGATGTTGCCGGTGGCCTTCAGGTGCACAAGTGGTTTCGGTATTGCCTAAGAGAGTGTATTAAGAGAGTGTATTAAGAGCGTATTAAGAGAGTGTATTGCCTAAGAGAGTATATAAAGAGAGTGTATTAAGAGCGTATTAAGAGAGTGTATTGCCTAAGAGAGTGTATCAATTTACAAAATGAGGGCTAGAGCCATTATCAGAGAGAGGCTAAGCCGTTACCTGTGGGGTGCTATGCCTTTACCAGTGGGGTGCTAAGCAACTACCTGTGGGGTGCTAACTGTGTGGCCCCAGAAATAGGCATGAGCGAAAATGCTGACATGCCACAAACTACTCGACGCGTGTCTAGACATTGCTCCAAAGCCCAGCGGTTCTTGTGCACAGTTCAGTCTGATGTGCTTTAGAAGCCAGCGTTTCCGGCTTCAGCCCCTTCCAGGCCACCCACATGCTTTTTCCCGTCCCTACACTGTGTGTGCTTCATGGTCATGTCACTGAATGGGGAATACATGAAAATTTCCACGTGTAAATACGTGGTCAGGGGGTGGCCTGACACCCACTTCTGCAGCGTTAAGCACCCTTCAATGTCTTGGTTCAATGAAAGTGACTTTGTGTGAGAATGATAGTATTAATTACATAGGTTTAAGGGAAGCAGATAGGGATGAAGGGTGGGAATTTACATTAAATAAGCCAAAGTGCTGCTGGCTCCCTAAATGTCCTGTCTGCTGCGTACACCTTGTTGGAGGGTTGCCTGACATCTACACAGTCCTCTCTCTTTCTCTTGATCACGCTGCCCAAGTTGCATATTTCTGCCTGTGTGCTTGTTTCTTCTTTCGTACTTATGACAAAAGCACTCTCCCACATAGCAAATCCACAGAGGGGGCTATCTGACCCCCAAAATGGGGGTGCTTTTCAAATGTTCCCAGAGTGAGCGTGCCCCCATTGGCTACAACTAGACTTGGTTTCAAATGGCTCCATAGCAGTTGAGTTTCATTGTAGCCAATGAGGGCACTTATGCCTAATCGGCCGCGGCGTGAGCCCTACTTTTCAGGCACCCGTGTGCTGGATCTGACCAACCGCTGCACCAAATCATGTGATTGAAATTGCATTTGACTTTATTCTATAAATAACATCATTGCAAGAAAAATGAGGGGAAAAGATCCACTGATCGGTGAGATACAGAATTCCAGCCATTTCCCTTAAAGAAAATCATGAGAAAATCAGCCAAGAAGGTGCCCAAAAGGTAATTTTTAGACCTCCTTGTATCTTATTTTGGAACATGCAGGATGGTCGCATGGTATAAGGACGTCATAAATACCTAGTTTTGGGAATGAAAAATGGTCCCAGGGCAGAGCTGTGGGCCCATTTGAGGTGATCTGAGGCCAGAAGTGTGATCTGGTGTCATCCGATTTTTACCATTTTTTGGTGAACGTGACCTTTATTGACAAAATTTGGGTTGACATGGTTACAAGTGAGAAAGAAAATCAGGAAGGAACATTTCCTGCAATTTGGCCAGTCAACCCCCTCTGGCAAATCCATAGGGTTTGTCAGAATTATATGATCATTACGTCGTACATGAGCGTATATTTGAGGACATCCTTGCAAACAATATTGTATATGGCGGTGCGGAACTCTAATGACACTCAGACACTTTCTGGTCGGGAAAAAATGACCCTAAATGGTCGGGAATGATTGAGAATGTTTTTTGAGGTCAACGAACGTCATTGAAGCGCTGGTAGACGATTTGTTGGAGGAATTGGGGTCGTGGGGTGTAATCCTCTCACTAGGAGCAATTCCGGCCCAAGGTCTATTCCCGTAGTCCTTTTCAACCTCAGGAGCACACCTGTGAAGTCGCTGCATGGAATGGTGCAGTGTGCGGGGCGGAATCGCTCCTAGTGAGATAGTTACACCCCACGACCTCAAATCCTCCAACAAATCATCTACTAGCGCTTCAATGACGTTTGTAGACCTCAAAAAACATTTCAATCATTCCCGACCATTTGGGTTCATTTTTTCCCGACCAAAAAGTGTCCGAGTGTCATTAGAGTTCCGCACCGCCACATACACCGTACATCATATATATGTATACCGTACCTCTCCGATATCATCCCGGGTAAATAACGTTTTTTGCCCTCCGGGGTGGTTCCGGTATCGTTTGATATATATATATATATATATATATTGAGGCTCCGGGGTTTCCCGGGATTGGCGAAAAGAAAGTTATGTGGGTGGGTGAACAGTGATAAGCGGAGAAGGCCCCGCCTCAGCCCAAGCCCCAGCACCAGCACCAGCACCAGCACCAGCACCAGCCCCAGCACCTGCCCCAGCACCCGCCCCAGCACCCGCAGCAGCCTCAGCACCTGGAGCACGACACTCCTGGACAGCACCTGAAGCACCTGCCCCAGCAACACACACACACACACACATACACACACACACATACACATACACAGCACGACACACATGCGCATGCACACACGCGCATGTGCAAGCAAACTCACACACGCGCACTGGTAAATGCCCACCGGGATTCGTGCGGGAATGCTAAAATAATTATTTTGAGGCTCTGGGGTTACGTTTACTCGGGGTTACGTTTTATATTTATGAAATTTTGTCACCGGGATGGATCCAGAAAGTATGGTATATGGGGTTCTGGCCAACCCTACAAATTTATCATCAACCTTCTCGACCATCCTTTGCTGTACTTTTTTACAGGCGCATAACCTGCATGAGAAGTGCGTACTAGTTGCCTGCTACCTCTGCTCGTTGTTACATCTTTGTTTTTCTTACAGGACTTTACAAGGTTGCAATTCAAGCCACCAGTTAGAAAGTGCGACTGCTAGGCTGCGTATGATAAGCTCTGTTTTTTAAATATCTGACAGGGCCACGGCTGGAGTTCAACCCTTATGTATCCGCGTAACCGTTGCAACCATTACAGGCACCACAACCTACCGCAAGGACTACGACGAGAAGGAGATACCGCTGAACGTGAGACGGGGCCCAGATGACGATTGCGAATCCTTTGTGTGACATCCCGGCTGCCATTACTGGGGGGCTCGTTGTGACACCCCGGCTGCCGCTCCGTAGGGTTGGCTTGCGTAAAGAGAGCAGGAGGGTCGTCCTTGCCAATAGGGGTTAAGAGTTCAATCCTTGCTACTACTGCTACTGCGACGCTTATGGGATGACGGAAGGAACCTTCCTCCAGCTGGATGTGCTGTATTCTCGTTAATGGGGGAGCCTGGTTAAGTTAGTTGCACTTGGTTCGCAAAGGCCTCCAGCCTGGCATGGCTGCTCAAGCCATAAGGATCCGTTAATAAGGAAGCCTTGGGATTGCAGCTCACCATCCTTAGGCGTCTCAGTATTGGGGTTATTGCTGGATGATTGTTGTGGTTTTTAGGTGTTGGGTTGGTGATTTGCGTTTACATACAATCCAGCAGCCCATAATTCCTGTGTGGAAGCGTAGAAGACTCGTTATGTGAAACTTGAGTTTCAGTTTGGATTACAAAGGCCTCCGGTCTGGCATGTGTGGAAGCGTAGAAGACTCGTTATATGAAACTTGAGTTTTAGTTTAGTTTGGATTACAAAGGCCTCCAGCCTGGCATGTGCGTGTGGAAGCGTAGAAGACTCGTTATATGAAACTTGAACTTCCCCACAAGGGTTTCCCTAGACACAGAACGTAAGTTCATTTATCTTCTTCAGCACATTTGGTAAATCTCTGATGCATCTATTTTATAGCTTTTACTATCAATGCCACTTTCCAGCTTGTCACTACTTCTTTTCTTAAGCCAAAAGTGGAATTGGGATTTCAAAGCAGAATTGTAATGAAGCCACTTTTTGCCGCACTCCTCTTGGTTGTGTGCAAGAATACTACTGGTTTTCATTGCATAATCCATCTACATAAACTACCCCCTAACACGAAAGTGCCCTTCTGGAACAACGCACAAATACCACTTTCCAAACACTCCTGGGAATTGCAGATCATTGCCATATGGAACACCAAGGACAGGGCCTGCCTCAATGCTCACAACAAAGACTGGCTAAAAGAGCTTGCCAAAGAAATCCCTGAGGCAAAGTGGGGAATATAAAACATACAGTCAAAAGTCTATGCTGGAAGTCACCAGCGTGCATTAAGGAAAGGCTCTCAAATAGTGCTCACACTAGCCAGACCTACATTATCATCCCTACCAAACAGCTTAAGGTTCCGGACAGCACTCAGGACTCAACAAAATAAATCAGCTACCCAATGACCACCCTCAAGCCTCCAAAGGCCCAGATAAAACAAGCGCCCCAATTAGCACTGACCAACCTCATAATTGTAATATCGACGAAGCACCCCAAAACAGCTCCAGCCAAAACTAACCCGTACGGTAAAAGATTGGCGGGATTGGACCTACACTGATGATGGCAGCCTCCAAAATAATGAAGTAGGGCAAGGCACCGGATCAGGCGTATACCACCCTCACATAAATGTTTCCCACTATGTAAACCCAAAAGGCACGGGTATAACCAGCACCATCTCACGTGCAGATAGAGCTAGCAGCTATAGCAGCTGCAGTCATACACGGCTACTCACATATAGCCACAGACAGCTTTACATCATTGCACCAAATCAAAGAGCAGCTCCCACACCCGAATCTCCATCGCCACCATTACATCCAAGGAGATATCCTTCAATCCATTGCTAAAGCAATCCGCCATTCACCATCTCCCATCCACCTCTTCAAAGTAAAGTCCCATGCCGGTATTATCGGTAATGAACATGCCGACGCCCTTGCTAAAAAGTCAGCCACCACCTGCTCCGACATTGCAGACACCTCCATCAGAATAGCAGGCCCTGAGGGAAATCCCTTCTACATCCACTGGCTTGCAAAAGAAGACATAGAAAACTTATGAGTTCAGTGTGAAACACCTAAACTCAGTGTGAGTGAGATGTTCTCACTTTCTGCTTTTCTCCGGTTTCTGCTTCCCTTCTCCAATCTTTTTATTCCTTGGAGAATATACCTCTCTCTTTAGCATACTTGTTATTCTAGGTCGCTTCCTGCATGCAAGGCGCCCCAATTCTCGACCCACGGCCCAGTGGGCCCTTGTCTCATGGCTTTTCTCGCTCCTGACGCTTGAGACTCTTGACTCTGCCGCTCTGTTCGCTGGTGGGCTCGCTGCAGCAGCCCTGATGGAGGAGGGGGCTGCAACCTGGCTTGTACACGGCGGGGTACTCGCTTTTGTTCTTGCCGCTAACACTTACTTCCTACCTCCTCTCCCGCACCTTTGTCCGCACCACGCGGACCTTTTCATCGACCCTGTTGAGATTCATGAGAGCGCACGTCGTATCTCTGGCTTGGGGACTCGTCGTCGGGGCAGCCATTTTGGGCTTACGTTTGACACGCGCCTTAGCAATTGCGCCTGACTTTTGGGACTTCACTACCTACGACTACTTTCGTCAGATTTTGTGATGAGCCCCACTCTCGCTTCGGTGATGCTGGTCATGTTCTATCCTTCTACGACTCCTACGACTTGCTGGACGATGAGAAGTGATATAGGGGAAAGCGTCAAAGACTTAGCCGAAGAAGATGAACGACGAGTCAGAGTCTTTTATGTGTAGCGGCTTGTTGAGAGCTCAACAAGCCGCTACACATAAAGGGCACTCCGGCACGCCAAGTCCAACCTTAACGACGAAGTCCATACCAGAAAGAGGGTGCTCCACACAAGACTGCCAAGAAAGTGGTGGCAGAGATCCAAGGTGTGTTGAGGGTGATTGAGAAGCAATCTAATCATCTCTTTTTTTGGAGCGACATACGGTTGGGACAAACTCGACAACGCACTAAACCACAGTCCCCTGCCATCTAGTACAAAGAAATTCGCGAAGAAGTTGGGCGTGAAGGCTGGTGATGTCAGTAAAGCACCTGTTCCCTTTCTTCCCAAACGCCGCCCACCTTTTACCACTCAGACTTTGAACCACTCCTTGCCTCAACAACATTATAAATGCACCACTCCTCCAGCCCCTACTTTTCAGCAATCTTTTCCTTTGCCGCCCCTTGCTCCACCCTTATGTTAATGGTCATGCGGGAGAGAATCGTAGTGGCCCACCTTACACGTCTGGTGCACATACACATGGCCATAACCAATCTGCTAGAGGCCAGGGTGCAACGGCTACAACAATTTCAACGGCACTCCACGCTGATTTGGGGAACTTTGGGCACACGTAACTTTTAATTACTTTTATTCCTACAAACCTTCGTTCTATCTTGAGGCAATTTCTTTTCTGGCACCACTACGCACCCGGCTATTATTTCTCTTTATTAGGTACTTTTTCCAGGCCAGGCCTGAAGGGTGCCAGGCGCCGTGGAGGCCCAGGGCCTGCCCCACATGTTCACAACTGACCCAGGCCAGGCCTGAGTTTGCATATTTAATTCCCTTGATCCCTGATCTCATCCAGGCCAGGCCTGAATCCGCGCATTTATTACCTTGATCCTTGAACTGATTCAGACCAGGCCTGCAAGGTGCCAGGCACCACGGAGGCCCAGCGCCTACCACTTTGACCTTGTTATTATTTATTTTTCTTAATTTTCTTGCCCCAAAGAACGTGTATGTAACCTTCCCATATTTCAGGTCTCGGGCTTCCTTTTCACTTTCCTTTGATGCAGGCCCAGCAAAGCCGACAATTCCGTCTTCAAGTGAACTGAAGCGGCATCGTTCTTGGTGGTTGGAAAATTGTTCAGACAAGTGGGTACTTCAGTGGGTGCAGCATGGCTTCCCCTTATTTTGGTCCTTTCTCCCAAGCCCAGCACCACCTTTTTTCCAACAAA
>Ga0307942_1001203_pt1 | contig 20278 bp, 37 predicted proteins | sample OrgLakmetagen175_FD_201846 | JGI IMG/M metagenome (GOLD analysis project Ga0307942, IMG submission 201846) | Saline water microbial communities from Organic Lake, Antarctica - #175 | ecosystem: Environmental > Aquatic > Non-marine Saline and Alkaline > Saline | place: Antarctica: Organic Lake... | reverse complement strand
CGTGCGTGCGTGCGTGCGTGCGTGCGTGCGTGCGTGCGTGCGTGCGTGCGTGCGTGCGTGCGTGCGTGCGTGCGTGCGTGTGTGTGTGTGTGTGTGTGTGTGTGTGTGTGTGTGTGTGTGTGTGTGCGCGCGTGTGTGTGTGACGTACCTGGCACATTGCTGGGAGGAAAAAAGAAAACGCTAATTTCACGGGATTTCACGGTCGTTCGGAATTTCTCAGTGTTTCCGGGGATATGAAGATGATTAGTCCCATAATTATTTACATCCAGGGTAATTGATCCCCATCCTAGAACTACTAGCAGGTATTAAAGTCTGAAATGAAAGTCTAAAGAAAAACCCAAACTCAATCACCATGGGTCTGCTGTGAGGATCGGATTTGTTGACGAGAAGGGCTGCAGAGCAGCACGTTGTGACGGCCTCAAAATGCGGAACTTATTTTTTCTTACTTAATTCCGTTCAGGAACCGTGCAGTTATCATGCGCCGTCGTTTCTGTGGCTGCATGGAGACCGACGAGGAGGATGGTCACTTTTTGATGCAGTTTAACGCCACTGTTAGGTAAATTTTTTTAACAGCGCAGTTATGAACTTGAAAGCCCTGTCAGTGAGGGGAAGTCCGTTCGTGTAATGTTGCTGTAGTCCGCGACTTTGAAGTAGTTCTGGTCGCGTTCTTAAACCAAGAACGGGACTGCATGGTGCTAAGCGAGTGCACAGGAGGAGGTCTTATAAAACCGGAAACAAAAAGGCAAAAAGTTTTGCAGGCATAAATTTGGGCGGGCGGAAATTTGGGCCCCTCTATTAGAAATACCCAAACTAAATCACCATGGTTCTACAGTAGCTTTCCACTTCGCCAAATGCCAAATTTTGGAATCGATCGTTGCCAAAAACCTGCTGCAAAAAACTGAAAAACCTGTTCACATATTGCGCGAGTTGGGAGGGGGACGAAATCTGGGCGCGGGGGTTGACCCAACATCTTTTACACGCTGTAACGAAGCTCCAGAAGCTACATTGTGGCGTCCCCTTTCTTTGCCAATGCAGAGGTAACTGGATTTTTAAGTCAGGACAACCATCTAACAAAGGAATAAAATGGAATACGCTCCCTAGTATATGTCAGTCCTGAGAACCTTCGCACATTTGAAGAATGTTTTTGCAAACTTTTATCTCAAGGAGCTCCCTCATTGCTGGCTTCTTGCACCCATTTCCCACCTGATGAACACTTTTTGGCTTACGCATCCTACTTCCGGGAGAAACCTAACACCTTAGGGTTTTAAGTACTTAGCTGAACAACAGCAACGTTTGTGTTTTGATAATCTATCAAGGCGTATAAAAAAAGATCTAGCTCACTTTTCGGATAAAAGCAGATAAGAGCAGATACATCCTCCGCCAGCCGTCCAGATGCTGTGCTGGCTGCTCCGATCTCTGCAAAACACCTTTACAACAAATGTATTTTTGGAGGGGGGGTTTCTTCAGAGTGGCAGGGGGCAACTGAGGGAAACTGGCGGGAGCACCTCAGGAGCACCGCTAGCCGGCCCACTGATCTCAGCATACTCAACCTGACATCCACCTGATTGAGATCAAATATTGTGACGACACGTGAACCGCCCGACAGATGCCATTTCTGTGCTTCGTGCGATACATATATCCACGTAACAACACGCACTAGGCCCCAAAATCATCTGAGCGCCGCGCAGGCAGAAACCACACAAACATCTCTTCAAGGAGACATATTCTCTCCACACCATCCCTTTGATCGTGAGTGCACCGTCTTGATTCCCCTGATTGGGCAAAGATACACTGCAGGCATGTGCGTTGTCCCCATGTGCATTGTTCCAAGCTTGCTCCATGTGCACTCTCAGAAGGACGCCCACTAGGATACTCATGCCGCATTTTGTTATGTCGCCTTTGGCAGGCAGTGTAATTTGCTTTGCTATTTAAGAGGGTTGCTTTGCTACCAAACAGGGAGCACCGCCGCATACTGTTTTATATTGGAGATTGGAGGTGTTTGAGAACAATGCAAACACCTTTTTTGTCCGTAAAGGTCTTGTAACAAGCGTAGATGCTGCTTTTTGTCCAAAGGGAGCTACCTAACGTTTGTCAACGTATCATGTTCAACTTGAGCATGGGTTGCAGGTATGAGCCGTGTAGCAGGGATGATGGATGTCAGAGAAAAAACGAGTTTGTTACAAGGAAAAAATAAACACCCAAAACCGTTGATCACCATAACTGTTGAACACATTCATAACATTTAAGGCGAAATACACGATTCGTCCATGTCACTGATGTAGCATGCCAGTTAGCCTTTGATTTATTTAGTGCAATTGATGGATCAATCTGAACCTGTGGCTGCTTTGTCATACATTTGGACCCAATAAGAACCTGTGAACTATGTGGAGAACAAGATTGTTACTCATCTAAGTATGCTGGGCCTTGCTGGAAATTGAGAACATACAAAACACGCTAGCTATCATATTGGTGTGATAGATGATCTTAAAGTTAGAAAAGAATAACTACGCAGACATTCTAAAACCAACCACTCCCACATACATCGAAGGGAGTTCAAGTTGCCCTTTTTTCGGATCCCGCGCTCCATCACAATGAAAAAAAGCGTCAATGGGGGTTAGGAAGGTTGCAGGATTCATGTCCTGAAACTGTATCCTGATGAAAGTTGGTAATGGTTCTGGAAAAGGCACGTCTAGAATGGTTGAGGCTTTCTATTTTCTCAATGCTGTAAAGCGCACATGCACGCACAAACTATACAAAGTTTCAAAGCACCAGTCCACGAAATGCAATACAAAATAGCATTAATTGATCAAGGAACGTATTGTCAAGAAACACATGTAGCTCCTATTAGACAAATGCAGGTGTCACCTCTGGAGAAAAGAAAGTGTCATGCTCTGCCGCACATATTTGATATACAACCAAAGGCGTGCCACTCAATACAACCATATAGAAGGCCCACCAATCTGCCCCATCCGCCAAAATCTAGATGGCACCTACCACATGATGTAAGGCTGCAGCCATCCCATTATAAGTAATTTAATGACAAATAAACACAACGTTGCTGGACAAATGATTATGAAAGTGATCCAACAAGGTGCACAGGGTGCTTGCCTGCTAGCGCAAACGTAGGCAGCTGTGCAACAATGGGAAAAATGATTAGGAGAGTGATCCAACAAGACGTTATTGAACGCCCTTCTGCTGAGACATACATAAGGAAATTTCCGACCTGGCTCTTACCTTCCAATCTCAATGCACAACTGTGGCGGAAATTTAGCAAGCCAGATGTAATCATAGTTACTCTGACCCAGCAAGCATACCCCAAACAAAACCCAACAAACACGTATCAAACTAGGTCTACCAATAATGAAAGAAGAGTTGCCCATGATAACCTAACAGATGGCACTACCAATCCATACCCCTGGCTATGAGACCAAGACACATACAGCCAAACAAACGCGATATATATTAATCAAAATTAAATTCTGTGTAGACACTTCCCCTACTCAACAATCAGAAAAGGCACGAGAACAACATAAGCTGCTAACACCTCGCTTACTCGGACACCGCTAAACCCTTCACACCATCCTGATAGGAGCAACAGGCAAAATCCAGCAGCCACACAAGGAAATCACTCCACAGCCTTGGAATTACTGGACTACATGCCACAGCAATCATTAAGAAATTAAGCCTACATGCACCAGAAATCATACAGATGAGACAAGACATTGAACACGACTGCCACAAATATCTAAGCAATACTTCTGGTGGTGTTGCAGGCTTCTGCCTCCCAACCACCTGATCCCCGCTGTAAAACGCCTGATTTTCATTCTCCAGGTGGGGGATGTGCGTGTGTCTCTGCATCCATTGGGTGGTATAGAACACCATACAATATCCTTTCCTAATCCATGCCGGTAGTGTTTGCACTATCTGCGATCTCTTTCTCCTTTTTGGTGAAGGCTCCCTCGTGGGAACGTAGGCCCCTAGCGTTAACTACTAGTCACTACTAGTACTTTCCACAAACTTCCCACAAGCCTGTCACACCCAATCAGTGACAGCAAATAATCATTTTTAACCCAGTTAGTTGTGTGCTGAGTCTTATACTTTGCAGTGACGGTGATATGATCTGACAAGCCTCCTCAGGCCCATTCAATGTACCCCATGGGCTGAAACTCGGCATAGGCTCCTAACCAAAACTTTCATCGGGGCAGAAAAGTTTGGGGGCCCTGAAGTGCAGTGTGTTAAGTTTTAGAGGTAAGTTTAGAGGTACGTTCGGTAGCTACAGGAAGCTGCGCAGGCTTCCTGAGCCAAGCCCTCAGACCTTCCTGCAAAGTATCACGGAGGGGGCAGCGCACTTGTATGGTTGTCTTTGCTGTGTCGGGCCCGGGTGTGTTCTGGCTGCAAGATTCACAGCACCATTTAAGCATGACTTGGAGTTTCTGAGCTCGAATTCTGCTAATTTCGATGGTTCCTGTGTATTAGCTGTGCATCCGCTGAGGTTGGGGCTAGTGCTATAAAAAGGTGTCTGGAGAGAAGCTGAATTGGTGGACCCTAACGTGCACAACAACCATCTGGCCACTTGTCAGTCTTGGTTTGCCATCTTTTTCCTAATAATGAACGGATGTCAGATTTTGTACCGCAGTATATTCATCTTGCCTGAGCACAAATGAAATTTACACGAACAGCAGTGTGCCTTCCCTGTGCAGAACAAACATCATTACATCTTGGCTGCTGTTGGTTCCAAGCAGAAAATGAAAAAAAGAAAAAACTACGCAGGCAGGGAAAGCCACTCCCCACATTAATTAGGGAAAAGTAGCCACTTTGGTACCGAGTACCGTAAAGCTCCTCCACCGTGAACAGGAAAGGAAAAATCAATGGGGATAAGAGGGTTGCAGGCTTGGCCTAAAACTGGCTCCTGATGAGAGTTGATAACAGTACTGGAAAGGGCACGTCTGGTATGGACAAGTTTAGCAGCGAATTCACAGAGTGCACATGGAGCTTGGAGGCAAGTTTCTTAACTCTCTGAGAATCAAAACCCAGTTCCTTGAAAGGTTTTTAGAGTGTGAGTGTTTTAGATGGTGCCACCCACACCCAAAAAGATGATGTGGAGAGTAACAAAGGCTCCTTGGAAAATTGTTAAGGTCTTTGTGCTGTTCCTTTGCGGCGTTCAGCTGGTTCTGAGGTCTGGTGTCTTCACAATACTTGACCTCGACGAGGTGGATGTCACGCCGATGTTTGCTGAGGTCTTTAGGTCGGTGCTGTCTGGGGTTGGTGGCTCCATTGGTGGCCGGCGGTGCTGCTGAGGTGCTCCCGGTCTCCCTCGATTGCTCCCTGCCACTTTGAAGAACCCACCCCCCTACATTAGTTTGTTGTTTTTGTGTTTTTGCAGCAATGGGAGTAACCAGCACAAAATCTGGGCGGCTGGAGGTGAATCTGTCTTTATCTGGGAAGCGGGGTGGGAAGAGCCATTTGGGAACAATTCTACTTTCAGCTGTTTTCGGAATCTGAAGATTTTGCATGATCATCCGTCCGTTGCTGCCTATATCCTTGGAGACAACGCATGACCCTAAGGAGCCTGTTTTGCTGATAGTCTTAAAGATCATGCGGCATGCTAAGTTGTGTCTTTCGGTGATCATATTCCTTATTTGCGTGTGTTGGCACCCAGAAAGGTTGTGCAGGGCACTGTCTACTTGTGGGCAGAGGGGGCAAGTTTAACTTGTTGAGAGTTTGAACAATACCGCATGCTTTTAGTTATATAGAATGCCTGTTCTGTATTTCATGATGATACATTTGTTCTTAAAAGAAACATTGGATGATGTTAGGTAAGCATTGCTAGTGGCTCCATTGGCAGTGCCGTCCTTTATGAGGGTCTGGTATTACGCATGGTAGTTTGCTTCAGTTTTGGCAAATCCCAGTTTATGGAAAAGATGCATGTGTGCTTGAAGGGCGTTACAGTGGTTTGGTAGGTACGAAAGCTTTGGGGGAGGAGAATGGGCCATGTTTGTCGTATGGGTATGATTATGGCTTTGTGTTTGGTTTTCTATGTCTTCTTTTGCAAGCCAGTGGATGTTGTAGAAGGGATTTCCCTCAGGGCCTGCTGTTTTGATGGAGGTGTCAGCGATGTCGGAGTAGGTGGTGGCTGACTGTTTAGCAAGGGCGTCGGCATGCTCATTACCTATAATACCGGCGTGGGACTTTACTTTGAAAACTGGACGGGCGATGGTGATTGTCAGATCGCTTTAGCAATGGATTGAAGGACATCTCCTTGGATGTGGTGGCGATGGAGATTCGGGTGTGAGAGCTGCTTTTTGATTTGGTGCAGTGATGTAAGGCTGTCTGTGGCCATATATAAGTAGCCGTGTATGACTGCAGCTGCTATAGCTGCTAGCTCTGCACATGAGATGGTGTTGGTTATACCCATGCCTTTTGGGTTCACATAGTGGGAAACGCTTAAGTGAGGTTGGTATACACCTGATCCGGTGTCTTGCCCTACTTCATTCTTTTGGAGGCTGCAATCAGTGTAGGTCCAATCCCGCCAATCTTTTACCTTACGGGTTAGGTTTTGGCTGGAGCTATTTGGGGTGCTTCGTCGATATTACAATTTTGAGGTTGGTCAGTGCTAATCAGCAGGGCACTTGTTTTATCTGGGCCTTCTGAGGCTTGAGGGTAGTCATTGGGTAGCTTATTTATTGAGTCCTGAGGGTTGTCCGGAAACTAAGACTGTTTGGTAGGGATGGTTATGTTTTGAATTTCCCACTTTGCCTCAGGAATTTCTTTGGCAAGTTCTTTTAGCCAGTCTTTGTTGTGAGCATTGAGGCAAACCCTGCCCTTGGTGTTCCATATGGCAATGATCTTCAATTCCCAGGTGTGTTTGGAAAGTGGTAATTGTATGTTGTTCCAGAAGGGCACTTTCACATATTGGAGTTGGTTTAATGGGATGGTGCCCAGGAATTTACACATGTGTGGATATTTGTGGCAGAGTGATGCATAGGGATTTGTGGTCATATTTGTGTTCCAGGAAGGGAGGAGCATGAATGTGGCTGTTTCCTCTGTGTTGACAGCAGCAGAGTAGATGGCGTGTCTTGTTGCTATGAGCATGGTGTTTTCATGGTAAATGGGATGGCAGATGAAAATTCAGAGAATCGGGAGGAGAAGGCATTGGTGTTTGCCCCAAACACTCTATCCCTTGGGTGCTCACTCCAGTAATGGGGGAAATTGGGGTCATAGTCGAGGGGGAATACCTTTTTTTCTTTAGTGACCAGGGCCCACTTTTGAAAGACGGCGGTGATGTGGGAGGGAAGTATCCGGGAGAAAGAGTTTTTATTTTTTTTTGTTCGCATGTTTAGAGGTCGAGATGTCTTTACGAGCAATGAGGCCTACGAGCTCTGATGCAAAGCTAATGGGTGGAGGTTTAATGTGGCCGTGTAGGCCGCTGCACTTTGCCTTATCAAAGGCCTTTTGCAGTATGTGAAGGCGCTCGGGAATAAGCATACCTTTACACTTTCCGTCGACATTGTGAGTACAGGCTACTGTGTCAGTGTACACTTCAGGAAGCATAGTGTAATCTGGGGAAGATAGGATACTCTTTTCTTGATACTTCATACTTCATGAGATCAATGGTTGTGATCCAGTATTCACAATGCCCTGTGGCCGTAATGTCAGCCTGTGGGTTGGTGGGTTGCATGTCAAAGTTGACTTTGTTTCGGAGATCGACATTGTAGGGTTGGTACGTATTGCCCTCTTGGGTGGCAGAGAAACCTTGTTTTTGGAGATCATTTAGGTGTTTATCTGGTGCGGGCTGAGATAAATTTGACGCGGTGATTTGCTCTTCATAGTTTTTGAGGCTCTGCTTGAAGCTTTCTCATATTTTTTGTAGTTCTTCTGGCTCCCAGGTTGGGTTCCATGAGACCTCCACAATCTCTCTTTTCTGAGAGTAGAGGATACGTTTTTTCTTTTCATTGGTTCAATTTGATACAGGCAGGGCAGGCCCATGAATCATTGGCATCAATAGCTTCCCTTTCAGTGGCGTTGCAGCAGCTTGTTTTAAGCAAGCATTGCCAGTGGTAGGTACGGTTGCAGACGTCACAGATGTAAATGTATTTAAAAGGTGGGGAGAGGTCTGGAGATTCAACTCCTAGATGGTAGGAGCAAATTTCACAGCTTGCGCACTTAATTTGGCTCCGGGCAAAAGTCTTACTGGATTTGGGCACTAGTCCAACTGATTTAAAAAGGGGTAGGGCCCATCTTTCAATATTCATATGGGCATTGTATGTGTGGTATTGTTTCTGTCTTTGGGGTGCATCATCTCTGTCTCTTTTCTTGGGGGTGAAGAACCTCCAATTATCTATGTGCAGGATGTCCATATCATCTATAGTAGAGTGTGTTGATGGCCTCTGTGGGTGTCATTGAAAAGGCATTATCCTTCTTGTAAGTCCAGAGTTCTTGTTGAATGTGCGTGGTGCGCAAGGGGGTCAGATTTAGGCTAGGAAGGTCATGGGGTATATCGAGGATCTCACATCTTCTTTTCCTTTGGGGTCTGCGCTGTGATGATGGTGCTGGGTGGTCTGCAATCTCAGAGGTTGGATTGTTGTGTACCTGGTAAGTTATCGGGTTGATGATATTGATACGCTGGGTGGGAGGAGTGATAATTTGTGTGAACACTTGTGTTGCATGGTGGTTGTGGCTAGTGATTTGTGAGCATGTGGTGCGTTTGCTTGGCTGACTGTGTGTAGGTTGTTCAGTAGGCTGAACTACTATTTGTGAGTTTTATGCAACAGTGCCTATGATTTGAGTCAGGGGCGTATGTTGCTGACTTTCTGTTTGGCTGCGTGTCCTCTTTCTGGTATCGGGGAGGGTATCTTGTGTATGCTGTGCACGCTTTGCTCGTTTGTCTTGGGAGAGAGTGGCCAGTTGGTTAGTGGGTGTTGGGCCGGAGAGGCAAGAAATAGCTCTAGTTTGTGGCAGTAGTATTGGCGATATGCTTATAGAGTTGCGGTTCCTTTTTTGTTGGTTGGATACCCTTTGTGAGTGGCGTTGTGAGCGCGGGGTTTCCGTTTGTGGTGAAGGTGGAGGCCTTTTCACCAGTGTGACGAAGGAGTGTTGTGTTTGGGGAAGCTTTATGCGGGATATGTTGCCATGTGCTGTGCGTTTCCTGGGTCGAGCGTTGGATTTTGTACATTGGTAGTTAATTTCTTCTAGAGACAAAAGTGTAGTTATGTTGAGTGCAACATGACCTTGAGTTTCTGTTTGAGGTTTGGTTGTAATTATAGAGGAGGCAGGGGATGTTTGCGGCTCTAGGTTGGGTGTGTCAAGAAACAGAGGATTGGTTAACGTTAAGGTGTCCATTACTTGTTGATGGATCTGTGTGTGTAGGTGGCGTGCCTCTGAGTAAGTTGTTTGTAATGGGGTGCCTATGGTGTGTTGCTGAGCGTGGCTGTGATGTGGATGTTGTGTAGATGGGCAAAGTTTGTTGGGTTTGGGTGCTTGCGGGATTTGGGGGCACCTCTCCGTGGGCCGATGTGTTAATGTGTGTGTCTAGGAGACCTGTGAAGGAGGAATTGTTTATTTTGCGGTAATTAAGTAGGATAGACTCTTCTAAATTCCTTTCTTGGAGTATTTGCGCAATTTATGTTGGGATTAGCTCTTGTGTTCCAGGCAGGTTAGCAATGGCAGCAAGCCTATTTAGGGATATGATGTGCTTTTTGAAAACTCGAGTGTACTTGTTTCTGAGTTGTTCCCGGGAGACAATGTATCTTCCGTTGGCTGATGTGAGGTCATAGAAGCCAGTTATGCCTAGGTCCATTAGCGGTTTAGTAATGCAATTGATGAGGGTGGCTAATGTTTTGGGGGGGGCTTGTGGGTGGAGGTGACTCCTGAGTTTGAGATCGCCTACAAACATGCTGTTTCCTTTCAAGGCTAAGTGGAGCTTGCTGGCGTGGATGCAAGCAAGTTGACGTGCCCACATATGCAGGTTGAGTTGCCGTTTTATTGGTAGCGACCGTCCCTATTATTCGAAATGACGGCCTGACACCGTCATTTACGGCGTCCACCGTCAGACCGTATTTTGACGGACTGTACCGTCACACCGTCATTGCACAGCCCTGAGCTTTTGCCAGAGGTGGTCGACGGAGCAAAAGTCCTGAAAATGTTCCTTTTTTGATGCAAATTGAATTTAATTACATAACTAGATGTTTCATGAAGTTTGAGGCCAAATGGACTACCCCAGTGGTCTGGGCTGAAATCCAGTTCAAACTATGGCACTGAATATTTACGTATTGAGCTACCACACTCAACCCAGGGCCTCTTCTTACCTCAAAAACGACAGGAGTACTTCAATGGTCAAAAATCGCTTGACATGCTGAAAACCGGATTTGGTGGAACTTGGTTTTCCACCCTTTTTGGAACCCCTTATGCGGATTTTTTCAAAGGGAAATGGGCCAAAATATGGGGTATCTGGCCAACTACTGCTCCGTTTCGCCCCATTTTTGTTGCAATGATTTTCTTTATTGTAATGCAGACTATTCATATATAATTGATACAAATCGGGTCAGTTGGTGGTGAGATATGACAGATTGGTGGTGAAAAGTGGGGTTTACGCCGCGGGCAATTAGGCACGTGCACCCCTATTGGCAGCTTTCAAGCTTGGGTGTTATCTACATCTGGGTGCTAAGCTTAGAAACTGCCGGCTGGGTGCGCATACTCTGGGAACATTTCAAAAGCCCCCCTCTTTTCAGTCCTCCGTCGACCACCTCTGTTTTTTTGCTTCGTATATTTCTCTGTTCGTTTCTGGTCGTGGGCTATAGTGGTGATTTGGGGGGAGTGACCTAACATTTTGAGTGGGTTCTTCTAATTGTTGTTGGTCGTCAGTGGTACTTTTGGGTGTGCTAGAACAGGTTTTGAGGGCTACCTTGTGAACCGACTCAATAAGATTTGTCACTGATATAGCCATAATCTCAATTTGCTCTTCTGCAGGCTTTTCACTCAGGTGTTGCAGCCTAGCAGTGTTTCTGGAACTTTTGTTTAGCAGTTGATTAAGAAACGCAAGGGCTTGCGTGTGAGCGGGAGTGAGTACAAGCAGGGTTTCCTCAAGTTCTTGTATAATGCCATGGGAGGGGTCAGAAAGGGCATGTGTAAATTTTAACTGGTCTGAAGCGCTGACAGGGCAAGTAAGGGTGGCTTGTTTGGCAGCTTTTTTCGCTTGGGCTTTTACATTGTGAGGGATTCGCAGGTTCAGAGTGCACGTGGGTACTATGGCCAGGAGCGGCACGTGGTCGCTCAGGTAGCCTAGATCACAGGTGTAACTTGGTTTGCACGTGTTTGCGAGGGCTGTTGGCAAGAGGATATCATCAATACGGCTAAATGAGTAAATAATGTTTCCGGCACTGTCCTTTCCCGTGGGCCGTGAGAAGTTCTAGGGTCTTGGTTCAGGTAGGTCTGTCGCAATAGGCGAGTGGTGGGGTAGTGGGGATAGGTTGTGGTCCTCAATGAAGTCTTGGTACATTTTGTCTGCAATATATTTGTTTGTGCTTGTTTGTGGGCAGAGGTTGTGGCAGTCATGTCTCCAATGATGATAGGGGTACAGTTTTTGTTTTCATTGATAATGGTTTTTATTTGTCCTTGCATCTCAAAGCGGGAGGCTTGTGCTCCTGGTGGGCTAACGGAAGGCCAATAAGTGCCAATGATTAGGAGGTTTGCGTCGGCAGTGTTTAGAATGACAGAGGTGTGTCTATTCTCCGGGTCTGAGTGTATGAGTGAGCAGTTTGTTGCCAGAGCAATGCATTTGCGTACACAGACAATTGTACCACCGTTTTTGTTTGTGGAAGTCCACCATTTGTAGATTGTGAGTAATTGATGTAGCTAAGGCTGGGGTTTGTTTCCTTTTTGCAATTTGGTTTCTGTAAGGACCATTATATCGGGGGTGTTGGTGGCTATCATGTGCTTTAGGTCATGCTGGCTAGTAAAGACGCCTCTGACATTGAGGGTTAAGATTTTCAATGAGGAGAGGTATTTGGTCTCAGCTTGGTTGGATGTCTGTGTAGTTGGTGAGGTGTAGTGATGATGGTTCACGATGTTGGTTCACGATGTGGTATTGTTCGGGGCTTCTATTTGTGTGGGTGGAGGATAGGGGAGAAGAGCCTTCATGCTGAGAGTGTATTTTTTCCGTTTGACGCGTGTGATCAGTAGATTGGGGTGTGGAGAGGGTTTGAGGGATTTTGGGTATGGTGGTGGCAGGGGGTGGTGTTGTGTCGTGAATGCTGATCACAGAATTGTCGACATACGTATTAGGATCAAAAGGTATGTTGCTGTCTGCTAGGTGTAAGACTGAGGTTGGTCCTAGGTGGTCCCATATGCTGCCGCATTCAAAGGTGATAATACTGCCTTTCAGTTTAGTCCAATCACTTGGGCTTGTAAGAGGGATGGGGTTGTCTTTTTCAGAATCAAGAATGAGTCGTCACAGGTTATTGAGCAAGTCCTATTTTCTCAAGGGTCAGACCTTAAGTGCCGTTGCTGGTTGCAAGGATGACAGCTTCCTTAAAAGCGGCTTCGTCTAGGTACTGGTTTATGATATCTGTCATGATCTCTCCTTCTTTGAATTCCTGAGATGGGGCAAATCTCAGCATATAATCTTTTTCGTTGTTCTAAGGAAGGTGGTGCAGGAATTGGTTGAGGATGTTGCTGTTGAAGCTACCCATGTAAAAGTGGTCTAGGGATTGGCTGTAGACTTTGTGCTGTTCAAGGGTTACTTCCAATTTTTGAGTATGTGCGAGAACCTGTTTGCCGGAGAAAATGTGCTCCCCTATGGCCATATTGAAGGAGTGGAATAGACAAAAAACTTTCTCTTGTTTCTCCATGTCGGGGATTAAGGTCGGGGATTAAGGGGCGATTGTTGCTGTTCAACACTGTTGATAATTCCTTCCCCGGTGGCAGGTACAATTACGTGGATGGTACATCTTTGTGTTAGGCAGCTAGTATGATCTTGGTTTGCCTTTAGAGTTATGTCTAGAGGCTTATTTTGAAGGGAATTTAAGAGTTTCCAGGTGTTTTCGTGTTTTGTGATGGCAAAGCTGTGGTTTTGCCCTCAGCAAAGGAAGGAGTTGCAGCTGTGGGTAGCTGTCAGGTTATTGAGGATTTTATCAAGGTTTGGGCATTGATTTAGTACTTTGTACACTTCTTGGTGGCTCATCAGGTTATTTTGAGTACTAAGCCAGGCATTAACAGCATCGTCACTAAATTCTTGGTTTTCGTTGTAAGTGGCTTTCCAACCAGTAACACGCTCTGGGTCTTCCAAGGCCTTATTCCTGATAATATTATACAGCATTCTCGTGGTTAGCAGACAGTCACCGTAAACATTGTTGATTGCGTGGATCTGACAGTTATGGCTGCCAGGTTTTTGTGCTCAAAGTACAGCTCAGCCCTAGGCATGCCTACTTTCTTCATTTCTTTGTGGCAGGGGTCTACACACGGTTTACGGGCGGGGGTTGTGCTGCATGGAATGGATGGATTGGTTTGTTCTGGCTTCAAGGAATGATGTCCCATATAATTGTGGTGGGCGTGAATATGGCATGTATTTGAGCCTTGTTTTTGTCTTTCTGCTGTGGCTTTAGTACGTGTCAAAGAAAGAAAGGGGTTAGTGCTGGAGATGACTATGCTATAACCTGCAGTTGAAACAGAAAACTCTACCATCTTCGCCCTCTCAAAAGATGGTAGGGGAGAAAACCCCACCCAGCGGGAGGAGGATGGGAAAAAACTACCAAAAAGCATATACACAGGAAGTAAATATAATGTTGGTGAGGGTTCATCAAGGGTATTTGGTCTACATAGGTAAATGTGGGTAGACCACTCTAACATGTCATAGCAAGTCACTGTCACTGCAAAGTATAAGACTCAGCACAACAATCTATACCCCCTGATGGCTTTGCCAGCTTATTGCACGAGACAAGGCAAAACAACCTCAACTGAAAAACCAACTAACCAAATCACACGAATTATCACAGCCAACAATTAGGTGTGACAAACAACTCAAAATCTACTGGCAAGGTGGGAATGTAGCCTTGCCCCAAGAGAGTTATCAATGGCCCTTGGTTTGTTGAAGCCCCGTCTTTGCTACCTTCATATGTTTTAGCATGTCCTTCCCTGGTAATGCAGGCATTTCGCTAAGCTTTCATTTCCTTCTGCTAATGGCATTTTGTGAAACACTCAAACGTTGAGTGATCAGATCGAGTGTAAAATCAAATGGCTTATGGGCCCAGCTTCTTCCGCTCAGATGCCCCCCAGAGGCATATATAGCGATGTAACCTTACCTTACCTTATGGACCCAGCAGGGAGACTCTGCGACCTTGTGCACGGAATTTTTGATTTGCCCCTCCAGGCAAAGTAGGACCCTCAGAAGCCTCTTCCTTTGCTGATGGCTTGCTTTCAGCAGGACCTTTGCAAATGGCTGACAATCACCTTATAGGCGTTAACGGCTTGTAGCTCAGCCTAGCAGTTGCACTTTTTGACTGATGGCTTAACCTGTGTCTTCTGTGGAGCACTTGCACTGCTTCCTTCAGAACTCCCCTCCTACTTGTACAAGGATTTGGACAAACATGTGTTGAGGAATTTCAGCACGTTCATATTGCGTGCACACCATTTGAGAGTTGAGTCTTGCAAATGGCATGGTGGTTCTAGCATTTGTGATAAATGTGAGTGTGGAGAAGTTTAAGATGAGAAAAAAAAAAAAAAAATTTTTAAGATGAGAAGCTTGTACTTTTCTTTTGCAAGCGTGCTGAAGTGTGCGAGCTGCGCATGAGATACAGAGACCTTTTTGAAGGAATGTTTAAGACTCTGCGTGCGTTTGCTCCTTTGAGCACTGAATTTATTCCTTTCTTGGCTTGTCATCTTGTCATCACAGTATCACTGATTTTGAGATCAATGCATTCCTGAATCAAGAATCATACAGACTCCTCAAGTTTGTGTCACATTTAGTTTCAATTTTCGACACTGGTTGATTTTGTTTCACCAGCCAATTGCCATCAGCCAGAGTCTCGGGCTGTAGGCCATCCTTGTAACCCCTTGTAACCCCTTTTATGCTACTACCAGTACCAGTTCTTAAGCCAAACTTGACTCTTCTTATCTCCTCCAAGGTCACCCCATTGTAACCATTATCTCCTCCAAACTTGATAATTTTTCCGACTCTTTCTCTTGCTCATCATAGATGCTTCTCCTTTTGTTTAGCTAGGTATGGTTAAAGGCTTTTTCTCAAGCTTCCGCTCAGACACCCCTGAGGCATATATAGCGATGAAACCTTATCACAACCTGTAAACCTTCTCTAAACCAATCACCTTCTAGGCGTTAACGCCTTGTGGCTCAGCCCAGCAAACGCCAAATAATCCCCCCAAACATAAGCTTGATGTAGAAACAGCCGATCAGCCAGACGATCGGGTGGAGATCACCCCTCACCGTAACCATTGTATCCATAGTACAGCAAATATTCCCTGCAATCTGCCACACCCCTACTCTATAGCAAAACGATCCCACATCACACCATGACAGGATCCAGCTCAATTGCATGAGGGCACGCTTGGCGAATCAAACTCTGCACGACACGCCTAGTAGCAAGGCGCAAACACAGTCACTCCCGTCCCCCATTACATGGCCAAGCATGTGGGGGTCCTACCTATCACACAAACAGTCACTTTTGTCACACCGTGCCTGCTCAAAACAAAACTACGTCAGCTCGAAAACAGTGGGACTTTATGCATGAAGCATCATAAGCCGGTCAGAGACGCGGCCACGGCCGCCCTGGTCCGCAAGACTGGCTCGCATGCTGTTTTTTCCGCCTTGGTGCCGTGAAAGCAAAAGAACCCCAGGCATTGGAGGATAGCATGACCGAGGACTGGCTCCTGGCCCCACAGACCTGGTGTGAATGTTGCAGCTAGCTCTCCCTTGCCTGCGCTGCTTGGCACATCTAGTGGGCCTCCACTCCCATCTGTAGCAATTGCCAGGTTGAGGATAAAAATGAGGCTAACGCTTTAATGTGAGGGGGTTATTGAACAGGAGCATAAGGTTCAACCGCTCCTCCTGCACTGCAGTCTCAGGAGTCCCCCCTGTCCACGCTACATAGATCCCACACATCCACAGTACACAGGCTGAATCATTCATTTCTTTGTTGTAACAAATTGCAATAGGATTGTAACACGTACTTTCAGCCACGCTACACACACAGGTCCAGAGGGAGGTCCAGCAAACAGGCAAGAGCCGCGCCTTACACAGGCAACACACACACATGAGCAACACACTGCAGTATACGACCTGGCACCCCTCACCTTCCCAGCGTAACAATGACAAGAGTCCTTCACACCAGTAGGTGCGAATTGCGTGCACGTGCAACAATTGTAAGGCAACTCAAAAGGGTGCTTCAAGTACGCCTCCTACCCCACCTTAGTTCTGCCTTCCTCATACAAACCTATGTGAGTGTGCGGGCATGCATGTGCTTCATTCGCTAACTTTGCCCACTTTTGCGCTCTGGGGCCGACGCGTACTACGTTGCGCTGACAGCGGCATGCTGTTTGTGGAGGCTCGCATGGAGTTGACGCTTTGTAAGCTGCTTGTACTTGCTCGCAGGCTGGAGTTTTGCATGCTCCTGGACGGGGGCAGGCAGTTGGTGCTAGCTCGCAAGCTCTGGTTGAAGGCACCGCGGGCGAGCATGGGGGCAGCAGCATCCTCCTTCTCATAGGAGCCCTTGGGTTTGCCCAGTTTCCTTCGTAGGAGAGGAAGTGGGAAATTGTGTGTGTGCGTATGTGTGTGTGTAGGTGTGTGTGTGTGTGTTCTGCTCTCATTGTTCTTGATCAAACTCTTTAGCAAAGCACGCAGCTAAAAGTGTTATGCAATGGACATACGGATCAGTTTGTATGAATGTATTCAACATAATCCCTGGCAGACAGGCATGCAAATCAGAGCTGCAAGCGCAAAACATTTACACCTCATTACGCTGGAAATCACAGTGAAGCTGCCGCAAATTACTCACTTGTCTGTGTGGAAGTTAAATTCAATCGAGTCCGTGACGCGCTGAGACTTGGACAGGTCAGCACGGAAGGGAGACCTGTTGGACGTGTTTATGTGTTTTCAGATAGTGCGTTTTCTGTGTGTGTGAGTGTGTGTGTGCGTGTGTTTCTATCTCCCTGTATGTGTGTGTGTTGTGTGTGTGTGTGTGTGTGTGTGTGTGTGTGTGTGTGTGCGTTTGTGTGCGCATGTGTGTGAGTTGCACTGCATATCCAAGACACCACCAAAGCAAAAAACTAACGGACGAGCCAACAGACACGGAGGCCGACTGTCATCCGGGTCGCTTTTAGTTTGCAGAATGCATTCTGCTTGATCCCTACTACAAAGGAAGGGCAGAGCTCGATGGATGAGAGTGTGTGTGTGTGTGTGAGTGTGTGGGAGTGTTTGTGAGGGGGGAGGTGAGGGTGTGGGTGCGCGTGCGTGCGTGTGTGTCTGTGTTTTGAGTGCCTTGTGTCCTAATCTGCCTTCACACAGTGGCAAGCAGGTTGAGGAGATAGGAAGAGTCTTCGCAAGCGCTGCTCTTGCTCTACGCTCCCATACTCCTGGGAACCAATCAAACCCAGATCCTACAAATGGACCAATCAAACCCAGATCCTACAAATGGACCAATCAAACCCAGATCCTACAAATGGACCAACCTCGCCTCTCACCTGAAGCTTGGCATGTTTCCCGCCTTGAAGGTCAACGACTTACGGTAGTCGCTGATGTCCATCTTCATCATTTCGCGCTCGTACTGCTTTTCAGCCGCCTGAGCATGTTACGTGATACCCACAGGTGTCAAGGGCTCTTTCTTGTGAGTACTGGGGTAGGCTAAAACCCACAATAAAACCCGTGCAGCGTTCAACAGGTGGTTTTAGCTGGAGAATCGTGGATGGATACAGACATTTTCACTGTACAAGTACGATGTATCTCTGCGGTCCTGGGAGTGCCTTCTTCTTGAGTAAAATTTCGAGACTGGAATTGGAATGGAGTGTGTGGTGCGGTGCGAATGCTTTTGATGCAGGCCCACAGGCTTAGAGAATTAACGGCCATACTTGTATTGGTAATTGGTATTAATATTGGTTAAGGTCAGGTCGGCACACACTTGTGTTGGTAAGGTCAGGTCAGGTCGGTACACACTTGTATTGGTAAGGTCAAGGTCAGGTCGGTAAACACTTGTATTGGTAAGGTCAGGTCAGGTCGGTACACACTTGTATTGTTAAGGTCAGGTCGGCACACACTTTCTATAGGGAAACTTCTCCTTGTGCCTCCCTGCTTTAAGCGAGCACAGCACGCAAAAACACTGCACCACCCCAGGCGCCAGCTGTTCGTGATAGCTGCATTTATGCATAATGTCACAACGGCAAGAGTCAAGACTGTTACCACAAATAGGGTTGGCCAGGACAATATCTACACACCGTACATGATCATATATGTAGGGTTGGCCAGAACCATATATATTTACGGTGTATATGCGGTGATGATGGCAGGACAATCACCAAATATACGGTCATATGTGGCGTATGTACACGGTTCTGGCCAACCCTAGATATTCGGAAACACGGCGGCCGTCTGTACACCAGATTATGCCTAGAGTTGGTAGAGCACAACGGCAGTGGTTATTACACCATCTGTCACACCAGTCTTGCCAAACACACCTGCTACCTCAGTCACCACAGCCACTGCCTCAAATACCGTCATCAATCACTAGTGCTCTTTAAAACCACCCCACAAGTATCCACTGCCTTGAATACCATCATCAATCAATAGTGCTCCTCAAAACCGCCACACACATATCCACTGCTGTTTTACACACCCACCAGCCCTGCCACTTTCAAAACTACCACACACCCACCCGCCTATGCTGCCGCTCTAAAAACTACAACACAAACACACCCACCAACGCTGCAGCTTTCAAAACTAGCACACCAACACACCCACCGCTGCCGCTCTCAACACGACCACACAAACACACCCACCAACGCTGCCGCTCTCAAAACTAGCACACACACCCACCGCTGCTGCCTTTGCCTCCTGCTGCTTCATCTGCTCCTCAAAAATTGCACGCTCGTGAGCCTCCTGCAGATGAGTAAATGATAAAAATATGGGTGAGGGTTGCCTTACTTTATTCGTGGTACATTTTCATGCGAAATCTTCCTGGCAGCATGACCTCCAAGTATCTGGATTTAATACGGCTCTGGTTAAGTCTACAAATTCAAAGGGCAAGGCATCAATGCATCGCACTTTGGTATTGTTTGGAGTTCAGAAGGCCTCCAGCCTGGCACAAAATATGAGCTCCCCTCCTTGCCCCAAGAACGAAAGAGATCAACAGTGCATAGAGAGGGGGGACGGCACAGAGCTCCTTGGTACCGTCACCGATGTGTGGGGGCAAGCATTCAAGCTTCAAGTACTGTTCTGTCCATAAGGCAGCTCAGTTACTTGTTCCAACAGGTACACGCAGGCCAAAAAAGGGAGAGCCAAACAGCAGCCCAGCTCACGAACAGCACCCAGGCAAGAAGTTATGAAGTCCAGATTTGCTGCTTCACGTCTGGGATAATGTTTTAAATAGCAACGCTTTTACCCCTGCGCTTTATCAAACAGTCAACAGTCTTCCTCCCTGTGACCTCATTTCTCTCTCCCCACCTACCATCTCTACGATTACTAGTGAAAACTATCAAACTCACGAAAATGATCACAGGGCTCTCGCTCGTCCTAGGTGCAGTGTCTACCATCTCTACGATTACTAGTGGAAACTATCAAACTCACGAGAAAGATCACAGGGCTCTCGCTCGTCCTAGGCGCAGTGCCTTTACCCCTGACTCATTTGCTGGGTGCACCCTAACTGTTTGGTACAGTCATCCCGGATCCTAGTGGGGATACATCTCAGACTCGCGAAAAGGACTGTGGAGCACTCGGTCAAGGCGCAGTGCCTTTACTTTACCCCTGTCTCAATTGCTGGGTGCACCCTAACTGTTTGGTACAGTCGTCAGGATCCTAGTGGGGATACATCTCAGACTCACAACAAGGACTGTTGGGCACTTGTTCAAAGTGCAGTGCCCATACCCCCGAACCAGTTGCTGGGTGCACCAAACAAATTGTCACATGATCGCGCTGTTTGTGACCACTCCCTCGTCACGCACCAGCTTTTCACGCTCCGCTTCAGACATCCTGCTCCTGCGGGCTGGGTCGATGATTTGCTTGTGCAGCTTCACGCGCTCCTCGCTAGAGAACTTGAACTCCTGACTCTGGGTGATGGGGGGGGGGT
>Ga0307942_1001202_pt1 | contig 20281 bp, 19 predicted proteins | sample OrgLakmetagen175_FD_201846 | JGI IMG/M metagenome (GOLD analysis project Ga0307942, IMG submission 201846) | Saline water microbial communities from Organic Lake, Antarctica - #175 | ecosystem: Environmental > Aquatic > Non-marine Saline and Alkaline > Saline | place: Antarctica: Organic Lake... | reverse complement strand
TACGGTGTACATACGGTGTGCATATGGTGTACATATGGTGTACATACGACGGTGTACATACGACGGTGTACATACGGTGTACATACGACGGTGTACATACGGTGTACATGCGGTGTACATACGACGGTGTACATACGGTGTACATACGGTGTACATGCGGTGTACATACGGTGTACATACGACGGTGTACATACGGTGTACATACGACGGTGTACATACGGTGTACATATGGTGTAAATACGGTGTAAATACGGTGCACATGCGGTGTACATACGGGATTCACGGCAGATGCATGACCACGCATACAGTCATTTGCAGTATGTATATATGTATCTATGAAAGGTAGAAGTCTACAAAGTCAAACTTTAGTGTGCATGTATGTTTACGGTTCTGACCGCCCCTATGAGTTTGTGACTCTACGTACGCCCCTATGAGTCTGTGACTCTACCCTATGAATTTATGACTTTACGCCCCTATGAATCTGACTCTACGTACCTATGAATTTATGACTCTATGCCCCTATAAGTTTGTGACTCTACGTACCTATGAATTTATGACTTTACGCCCCTATGAGTTTGTGACTCCAAGTACCTATGAGTTTGTGACTCTACGTACGCCCCTATGAGTTTATGACTCTACGTACGCCCCTATGTGTCTGTGACTCTACGTACCTATGAATTTATGACTCTACGTACGCCCCTATGAGTTTGTGACTCTACGTACGCCCCTATGAATTTATGACTCTACGTACGCCCCTATGAGTTTGTGACTCTACGTACGCCCCTATGAGTTTGTGACTCTACCCTATGAGTTTGTGACTCTACGTACGCCCCTATGAGTTTGTGACTCCACGTACCTATGAGTTTGTGACTCTACGTACCTATGAGTTTGTGACTCTACATACCTATGCATTTATGACCCTACGCCCCTATGAGTTTGTGACTCTACCCTATGGGTTTGTGACTCTACGTACGCCCCTATGGGTTTGTGACTCTGCGTATGCCCCTATGAGTTTGTGACTCTACGTACGCCCCTATGGGTTTGTGACTCTACGTACGCCCCTATGAGTTTGTGACTCTACGTACGCCCCTATGAGTTTGTGACTCTACGTACACCCCTATGAGTTTGTGACTCTACGTACCTAGCCTGACCGCAAACCTCTAGGCTTTTAAGAAGTGCAGCTACCCCAACCCTACTCAGCGCTTCCCCCCCCTCCTATTTCACCATAAGCTTCAGCAACTGATCAGACAAGATACACCCTGCAACTTGCGGTAGAGGTGTCTACAGTTTTTTTGGCGGACGGGTATCCAGCATTCCCTCCTCTCTTGCCTGCTTGCTTTGCTGATCTGTCTGCTGTGCTTGCTCTGCATCTGTGTCTGTCTGCTGTGCTTTGCTGACCTGTATGCTGTGCTTACTCTACAGTTCCCTTTCTATTGAACTTTGATCGCAGCATTGGCTATCTGCTAAGCTTCAAATTGGAGGTCATGCCTGTGCTTGCTCTACAGTTCCCTTTCTATTAAGCTTTGATCGCAGCATTGGCTATCTTACAAGCTCCAGATTGGAGATGGTAGGTCATGCCCGTGCTTGCTCTACAGTTCCCTTTCTATTAAGCTTAAATCGCAGCATTGGCTATCTTACAAGCTCCAGATTGGAGATGGGAGGTCATGCCTGTGCTTGCTCCACATTTTCCCTTCTGTTGAAATTTGATCGCAGCATTGGCTACTTGTCAAGCTTCAGTTTGGAGATGGGAGGTCATGCCCTGGGGCTCGAACCCCAGACCCTGTCCGGCCTAGATGCCCTCATCACTGCCCCAGGATGTGTGAAACAGTGAGTCCTTGAGTCCTGGCTCACCCTCTGTATGTTAAAGAGTGTATGAATGTGTTTGAGTGTGTGTGTGTGTTGGTGCGTGCGTGCATGTGTGCGTGTGAATATAAGGACAAACGGGGTTGGGATCCACCCCCTCAGATGTCTGCTACTAAGTTCACTCACACACACACACACACACGCACACACAAACAAACAAACACATGAAAGCAGTCATGTTTCAAGATTAAGCTTGTGTACCCTGCTATCATTGGATAAACGTTCATTTCCGAGCCACAGGCCCCAAGAGCTGGTCATGCCCTTTGCCCAAAGTATACAAAATAAGCTGGTGGCACCCTTTGTCCACTGTGCAATACATCTGAAGCTGGTGGCACCCTTTGCCCAAAGTATACAAAATAAGCTGGTGGCACCCTTTACCCACTGTGCAATGCATCTGAAGCTGGTGGCACCCTTTGCCCAAAGTGTACAAAATAAGCTGGTGGCACCCTTTGCCCACTGTGCAATCAATCTGAAGCTGGTGACACCCTTTGCCCACTGTACAATACATCTGAACCTGGTGACACCCTTTGCCCGCTGTGCAATGCATCTGAAGCTGGTGGCACCCTTTGCCCACTGTACAATACATCTGAAGCTAATGGCACCCTTTGCCCACTGTACAATGCATCTGAATCTGGTCACACCCTTTGCCCAGTGTGCAATCAATCTGAAGCTGGTGACACCTTTTTTCCACTGTACGATATATCTGAAGCTGGTGGCACCCTTTGCCCACTGTACAATACATCTGAAGCTGGTGACACCTTTTGTCCACTGTACAATACATCTGAAGCTGGTGGCACCCTTTGTCCACTGTGCAATACATCTGAAGCTGGTGGCACCCTTTGCCCAAAGTGTACAAAATAAGCTGGTGGCACCTTTTGTCCACTGTACAATACATCTGAAGCTGGTGACACCTTTTGTCCACTGTACGATATATCTGAAGCTGGTCACACCCTTCCACATCTGCCGCACAGTGAATTTAAAGCTGCGCCCTCCACATCTGCCGCACCTAAACTCGCCTCACAACCGCCTCAACAGCAGCATCAGCAGCATCAGCAGCATCAGCAGCAGTTGCAGCGCCAACTTCGGCAGCTGAAGCAGCTTGTGCTCACAGCAGTGACAGGCGGAGGACGAGCGCTGATTCCTCTGCCACCCTCTGGTGTGTGTAGTGGGTATGATTCCTTGTGTGTGTGTGTGTATGTGTTTGTGTGTGTGTGTTTGTGTGTGTGTGTGTGTGTGTGTGTGTGTGTGTGCGTTACATACCGACAGGCAAGTACTACATGAGTTTGGTAGATGCGTCACAGAGCTGAGCTTAAAACAAACACACGTATAAAAGACATTCACACACATTCACGTACATACACCCACCATGTGAGTTCAAAATGCGTTGTATGTCGTGCGCCCTTTTTTTACAGGTATTGCTTGGGACGTAATAGAGGCAGTTGCACACACACTTGAACAGACGGACTCCGAAGCGCCTCTTGTGTACATCAGCCCATGCGCCCAAGACTCCCTTGCCCTCGCAAACACCTCCATGGAGTTCTTAGATGCGTGAGTGAGCTTGTAAGCCTGCCATGCTTTGTTTAATCTACAGTTGCGGTTCACGAGTGTGCCCAAGACTCCCTTGCCCTCGCAAACATCTCCATGGAGTTCTTAGATGCGTGAGTGAGCTTGTAAGCCTGCCATGCTTTGTTTAATCTACAGTTGCGGTTCACGAGTGTGCTTAAGACTCCCTTGCCCTCGCAAACATCTCCATGGAGTTCCTAGATGCGTGAGTGAGCTTGTAAGCCTGCCATGCTTTGTTTAATCTACAGTTGCGGTTCACGAGTGTGCCCAAGACTCCCTTGCCCTCGCAAACACCTCCATGGAGTTCCTAGATGCGTGAGTAAGCTTGCAAGCCTGCCATGCTTTGTTGTACTTACGGTTGACTTTGATGAGTGTGCTTAGGACTCCATGGAGTTCCTACAAACACCTTTATGGAGTTCCTAGGCGCGTGCGTCTTATAAGTATGTCATGCGTTGTTTGACCTATGGCTGGTTCTGATGAGTGTGCTCAGGACTCCATGGAGTTCCTACAAACACCTTTTTGGAGTTCCTAGGCGCGTGCGTCTTATAAGTATGTCATGCGTTGTTTGACCTATGGCTGGTTCTGATGGGTGTGCTCAGGACTCCGTGGAGCTCCTACAAACACCTCCATGGAATTCCTAGGCGCGTGCGTCTTATAAGTATGTCATGCTTTGTTTGACCTATGGCTGGTTCTGATGAGTGTGCTCAGGACTCCATGGAGTTCCTACAAACACCTTTATGGAGTTCCTAGGCGCGTGCGTCTTATAAGTATGTCTGGCTCTGATGAGTGTGCTCAGGACTCCATGGAGTTCCTACAAACACCTCCATGGAATTCCTAGGCGCGTAAGTGAGCTTGTAAGCATGTCGTGCTCAGCATTATTGATCCTTCCTTAAAATGTGCCATATCGCTTCCCCTAGTGCTTCACAAGCAAACGCTTCTATCGTCTTGTTAGGATATAGGACGCTCATAGTGTTGGCCAAAAAGACATACATACATGCTGTACATATGGAAGTTTTAACAAAAAGATGTCCATGTATACATAACTGTACGATGCGTATGTACGGCTATGGCCAACCCTGAACGCTTACTTCGGCACATGCACTCGATCTGTAGAATATACTCAATGTACTCAATCTCTAGAATGTACTCAATCTGTAGAATGTACTCAATGTACTCAATCTGTAGAATGTACTCAATCTGTAGAATGTACTCAATCTGTAGAATGTACTTAATGTACTCAATCTGTAGAATGTACTCAATGTACTCAATCTGTAGAATGTACTCAATCTGTATAATGTACTCAATGTACTCAATCTGTATAATGTACTCAATGTACTCAATCTGTAGAATGTACTCAACCTGTAGAATGTGGAGGAGCTCGAAATTGAACAAAGTAGCTCCTTTTTCTTGATATCAGGGGGATTGGTTCTCCAGCCTGTAAGGTTTTTCCATTTTTACTGTGCTAACTTGCTCCTGCATCGGACACCCATACAGGCAAAGGTCGGAGCGTGCACACATTTTTATGACACAATCTCACCGGCTTGATTTAAACATGCACTGTGGCAAATTTTGTTGCAACTGTCATCCACAGGCAAAGGCAGGAGCGTGCACACAATCTTATGGCACAATTTCACTGATATGATCCGAACAAAAAATTGCACTGTGACAGATTGTGTTGCAACTGTCATTCACAGGCAAAGACAGGAGCGTGCACACACTCTTATGGCACAATTCCAATGATATGATCTGAACATAAAATTGCACTGTGACAAATTTTGTTGCAACTGTCATTTACAGGCAAAGGCAGGAGCGTGCACACAATCTTATGGCACAATTCTATGATATGATCTGAACATGAACTTGCACTGTGACAAATTATGTTGCAACTGTCATTCACAGGCAAAGACAGGAGCGTGCACACAATCTTATGGCACAATTCCAATGATATGATCTAAACATAAACTTGCACTATGACAAATTATGTTGCAATTGTCATCCACAGGCAAAGGCAGGAGCGCGCATACATTCCTGAGCCTGCGTTCCCCTTCCCAGCCCTCCAGGCCTCAGGCCGTCTGATTCTTGCTAACAGCCTGGAGGACGCCGCCTCTCAAAGGCATGGGTGCTTTGAGCAGCCGTGTGTAGGTAGGATGCGGCACCTAAAGTTAGGGGTGGCCAAAACCATGCATACATACGTATTTATGGTGTATGTACGGTATTTTTGGCAGGGAAATCACCAAATATACGGTCATATACAGTGTACATATACGGTTCTGGCCAACCCTACCTGCAGTTCATTGCAAGTGTGCACCAATCTATTAATGCCGGCCACAAAAGGTGCAGCCTTTCAGGGGGCATGGTTGCCTAAAACAGCCACGTTTGGGCTAAAAAGATTTCAAACATTTTCTGCGGCAGCTGCAGGTAGTTTGTCACAGATCCGCACAAGGGTGTGCTCATTCCAGCTTATATTTTGCTTTGGTTCGTTGCCCCTGTGGATTTATTGCCTTAAGAACATCCATGCACATAGGGAGGAGGCTTCTGTGGTTAAATTTGACTCCATGGTGTGCACATGCTTACTGTTCTTGAACACTAGCAAAGTTTCGATCAAGAACGTTCAAACACGATTGCATCTTGGCCGAATGTTCAAATTCGACTCCATGCTGTGCATGTACGTTCTTGCCCCCGCAGTCCTAGCGCCCTCTGCAAGCTTTTGATCGAGAGTGCCCAAACAGTCATCAAGCGCCTGTTCTAAAGCTTTTGATCAAGAGTGTCCACTCAGTCATCAAGAGCCTGTTCTATTTTGATCAAGAGTGTCCAAACAGTCATCAAGAGCCTGTTCTAAAGCTTTTAATCAAGAGTGTCCACTCAGTCATCAAGAGCCTGTTCTATTTTGATCAAGAGTGTCCACGCAAGCTTTTGATCATGAGTGTCCACTCAGTCATCAAAAATCCTGTTCTATTTTGATCAAGAGTGTCCACGCGAGCTTTTGATCAAGGGTGTCCACACAGTCATCAAGATCCTGTTCTATTTTTATCAATAGTGTCCACGCAAGCTTTTGATCAAGTGTGTCCACTCAGTCATCAAAAATCCTGTTCTATTTTGATCAAGAGTGTCCACGCGAGCTTTTGATCAAGAGTGTCCACACTGTCATCAAGAGCCTGTTCTATTTTGATCAAGAGTGTCCACGCAAGCTTTTGATCAAGAGTGTCCACTCAGTCATCATGATCCTGTTCTGTTTTGATCAAGAGTGTCCACGCAAGCTTTTGATCAAGAGTGTCCACACTGTCATCAAGAGCCTGTTCTATTTTGATCAAGAGTGTCCACGCAAGCTTTTGGTTAAGAGTGATTACACAGTCATCAAGATCCTGTTCTATTTTGATCAAGAGTGTTCACACAAGCTTTTGATCAAGAGTGTCCACACAGTCATCACGAGCCTGTTCTAAAACCCAATTCCTTGGTGTGCGTGTACGTCCATACCCCCGCAGTCCTAACGCCTTTGGCAAGCTTGTCTAAAAATCCAGCTCGCCAGCTGCCGCACGCGTGGGGGACAGAGTGTGTGATCGTCATCCACAAACAGTCACATCATGACCAGTTCCTTGCACTCAACTCCATATTTTGCACATGTTTTCCTCATCCCCGCAGTCCTAACGCCCTCGGCAAGCTTGTCCTCGGGTCCAGCACACCAGCTAATGCACGCGTGGGGGGCAGAGTGCGTGCTTGTGCTGTGCTGGGGTATGGTGGGCTGCACACCTGCCATCATGGCAGAATCGATCAGGTGATCTTGCCTTCGAGCAGAAAGGGTCGATCATTCTTAGATCTTGTGCAATTGTGTGTGCATGGGCATGATGGGCTGCACACCCACCATCATGGCAAACTCATCGGAAAGCGATGTATTTGGCAGCTTATGTCACACATATTCACACACACACACACACACACTCACACACACTCACCCTTCAAGACACACCCTTACACACTCACACACACTCACACTCACGCTCACATTCTCACATGCACACACACACATACACTCACACACACTCACCCTTCAACACACACCCTTACACACTCACACACTCACACTAACGCTCACACACTCACGTGCACACACACACACACGCACACACGTACACACGCGTATACCCAGGTCTGCACATCCCACACTTCGTGTACGCATTGAGTTGTGTGACCTTGGTGCGGAGCCACACGCGTCTCAGTTGGGCCTGCTGTTAGACGGCCTGGATAAGCCACCTACACAGCTGCTGATGAGCCAAGTGGATGCACAGGAGCTAGCCAGGTCTGCAGGAGGTGCTGGAAGGTGTGTGGGTGTGTGGGTGTGTGTGGGTGTGGGTGTGGGTGTGGGTGTGTGTGTCTGTGTGTGCACGTGTGTGTGAGTGTGTGTGTGTTTGGGTGTGATGTGGTGTGAGGGAAAAGTGAAGAATCAGGATGTGACAAACCAGCCTTTGAGCTCTTTCATCGTGGGTACGGTCTTTTTGAACTACTTTATGAAGACTGACGCATGGTCACACAAACACACACACAAACACACACACACACACACACTTGACTAAACAGCTGCTTTTTGTTCTATGGCCATTGCTCAAAGCAACTGCACAGGGGCCAAGAAAAAAAGAAAAACCGTCATCAGTGCTGTGCGGTTCCATAGCTATTGCTCAAAGTAACTGCACATGGGCCAAGAAGAAAAAAATGCATCATTGCTGTGCAGTTCCATAGCTATTGCTCAAAGCAACTATACAGGGGTAAGAAAAAGAGGAAAACCGTCATCAGTGCTGTGCAGTTCCATAGCTATTGTTAAAGCAACTACACAGGGGCCAAGAATAAGAGGAAAACCGTCATCAGTGCTGTGCGGTTCCATAGCTATTGCTCAAAGCGACTATACAGGGGTAAGAAAAAGAGGAAAACCGTCATCAGTGCTGTGCGGTTCCATAGCTATTGCTCAAAGCAACTATTCAGGGGTAAGAAAAAGACGTCATCAGTGCTGTGCAGTTCCATAGCTATTGTTAAAGCAACTGCACAGGGGCCAAGAATAAGAGGAAAACCGTCATCAGTGCTGTGCGGTTCCATAGCTATTGCTCAAAGCAACTATACAGGGGTAAGAAAAAGACGTCATCAGTGCTGTGCAGTTCCATAGCTATTGTTAAAGCAACTACACAGGGGCCAAGAATAAGAGGAAAACCGTCATCAGTGCTGTTCCGTTTCATAGCTATTGCCAAAGCAACTGCACAGGGGCCAAAAAAAGGAGGATGACTAATGTCAGTGCCGTGCAGGTGACTCCTGTCTGACCGGAACGGACGCTTTATACAAAAAACAAAGAACACTTCCTGCCTGAGTCTCATGAATGCATACACACACACGCACGCACACATACACACATGCACACACACACAAACGCACACACACAAACGCACACACAGGCATACACACACACGCACTCGTGACTACACAGCTGCTTTCTTCAGACGCCGGTTCCACAGACGTTGCTCAGAGTACCCATGCAGCGAATGCATAAACACACACACACTGAACACAGTGGTTGATAACCAGAAATAAATGTTGTTGGTGCATAAACACACACTAAACACAGTGGTTGATAACCAGAAATAAATCGTTGTGTGTGCAGGTAGCGCTTGGCTGAACAAAGGGAACTTTACCCAGGCTGAATGCTTTTGTAGTGCCCAACCCTTTTTGCTGCAACAGGTCAACAACCAACTTGTTCATGATTTCCTTTCTCAGCAGAACAATAGATTTTTTCTTTTTCTTTCTGAGCTTATGGATTTATTTGTGGCTGGCCGAGACCAGTCAGCAGCCGATCAGCCAAACAACCTGGCTGAAGGTCGCCCCCCATTGTAACCATTGTAACCATTAAATGCTTTAGTAGTGCACTGAACAAAACGAAAAGGAATTTATAGCGGGCAAAACACGGCATTGTCCCTCACCTTCACCCTTCATTCTTCACATCACCTCTCCGTTGCCTGCTTTGGCACAGCACACACCAGCGCCTGGCGCGCACCTTGACCGGTTTCCAAGAACCAAACCTGTCAAAATTCCCAGCCTCCTCCCATTTGTACTCCACAACCTTACCTTAATTCCCAGCCTCCTCTCATAACCAATCCTTACCTTAATTCCCAGCCTCCTCCCATTTGTACTCCACTAGCATCTGGCACACCCAAACTTGCACACATAACATATATTTGGATGGATGCCTCCTCTCTATATCTTGGCAGCACCTGGCACACCCAAACTTCCACATATAATTAAATAAATGCCTCCTCTCTATATATCTTGGCAGCACCTGGCTGAAAATGAGCATGCAGCAGAGGTACGCGCCTATCAAGCAGCTGGACGCCAAAGCGAAGAGGTGTTTTTACGCGGTTGTGATGACACACACGCGGTTGTAGTCACACCCCTGCCCGTGTATGGGTTTTGTTCACCCGCGGTTATAATCTCACACACACACACACGGTTTTAATTGCACCCCTGCCCCTTTAAATGCAGTCAGGCGCCTGGTCGCGGGCACACCCAAACCTGCACATATAATTGGATGGGTGTGGTCCGTGTGAAGCTGCCAAAGCACGCGTCTCAAATGGCAGTGTCACCTAGCCTGCTGAGGAATGTGCAGTGGCAGGCAGCGCCCTGTGATGCTAATACGCTAGTGGGCAAGCTCGTTGGGGTCGCTCTGGTGCGTGGGAAGGGAAGGCTATGTGACAATATTTTTGCGTGCATGTGTGTATGAGAGTGCGTGTGTGTTTATGAATGTGTGTGCATGTGTATGTGTGAGTGTGCACATGTGTGCTTTTGCGTCTGTGTTTGTGTCGGGACCAGGTATGTGTGCTCTCTGGTAGAAGGGGGCCAATAATTGCATGCTGTTTGAGTAGGCGACCATTTGTGTATGTGTGAATGTGTGTGAATGTGTATGCATGTGCGTGTGTATTTATGAATGTGTGTGCATGTGTATGTGCGATCGTGCGTATGTGTGCTTCTGCGTCTGTGTTTGTGTCGGGACCAGGCATGTGTGCTCTCTGGTAGGAGGGGACCAATGATTGCATGCTGTTTGAGTAGGCGACCATTTGTGTATGTGTGAATGTGTGTGAATGTGTATGCGTGTGCGTGTGTGTGTTTATGAATGTGTGTGCATGTGTATGTGCGATCGTGCGTATGTGTGCTTCTGCGTCTGTGTTTGTGTCGGGACCAGGCATGTGTGCTCTCTGGTAGGAGGGGACCAATAATTGCTCTGCTATTTAAATAGGTCGACCATTTGCCACTTATTGCTTTGGAGAACAAAATAGGGAGGGGTGGCGGCTGAAGCCCGCGCATTAAGCAAGGATGCATCCATGCACAAACATGCATTAAGCATCCATGCACAAACATACATTATGCATCCATGCACAAACATACGTCTGTGCATCCATGTGCATGCATGTACATGCGTATGTGCATCCATGCACAAACATACATTAAGCATCCATGCACAAACATGCATTAAGCATCCATGCACTTAAGCATCCATGCACAAACATGCATTAAGCATTAAGGATGCATCCATGCACAAACAAATGTATGACAAGCATAAAAGGTTGAGCAAATCAATCATGGCGCAACTGGATCTGGGGTCATGATCGCTTTGCGTTTGCTCTTTCTCTTTGTTAGTGTGCTATTGCGCTTTGTGTCCTTAGGCTGTTCACTGTTTTAGCACAGATAAGTTGCAACAAGACGCACAAAAGGACAAAAGGCAACTATCGGTGTCTTTGTTGCTCTTCTTCTCTGCCTCCTTGGCTTCATAAATTAAAACTCTCCCCCCCCTCATTCCCAGTCCGACACACCAAGCACAGGGGAACGGACAGGGTGTTTTAAATGTTCCCCCCTGCCACCCCTCTCCTCCAGGGTTGGCCATAATCATACACATTTGGTGTGTTTTTGGCAGGAAATCACCAAATATATGGTCATACACGGTGCATATATATACGGATCTGGCCAGCCCTACTCATACAACTAGGGCTCGTGCTCTCACGCCTCGTGAGATCTTACCTTTTCACCTCCTCAACCAGCTCCAGCTCAGCCATAAGCTTAGGTTGGTTGTGTTGTGCACCTCCACCTACACCTCATCTGTTTGGTCAGGGGCATGGACGGCACACATGACCCATCACCTATCTCTCTGCTTTAGCTGTCGGATACATTGTAGCCATTAGGCAACGACATTTATCTGCATTTCCCTCTTTTATTTGAACTCGCCATCCATAAAGAACAGTGTAGTAGAGCACAGCGTAGTAGAGCACAGCGTGGTTTGCGGTCTGCATCCAATACCCCTGTCTTCCTGCGAACCTCCTGTGTAGCTTTTTTCCTGATGAGGGTTTCCTTAGTTACATTTTGCCTCAGGACTTTAAAGGACAGTGTAGTAGAGCACAGCGTGGTTTGCGGTCTGCACCCAATACCCCTCCCTGTCTTCCTGCGACCCTCCTGTGTAGCTTCCTGTGTAGCTTCCTGTGTAGCTTCCCGTGTGTCTTCCTGCGACCCTCCTGTGTGTAGCTTTTTTCCTGATGAGGGTTTCCTTAGTTACATTTTGCCTCAGGACTTTAAACACGAGTTCCGCAGCGTCATTGAACAGCCCTTTACAAGACAACTGCAACTGAAACAATTGAACCTCAAAGCATTCAATTAACACCACCACCACCACCACCTAAATGAGTTCGATCAACTGATTCTTAGCTTTAAATGAGCGCGCATGCCTAAATCCAAACATTACACAGAACCATTTATAGATTCCTTCATCCTAACCATTTATAAATTATTTCATCCTAACTAAGGAAACCTCATATACAAGACACCCATCCAATGGACTTTCAATTAATAAATTGCTACTCACTGAACCCTCGTTCACTGAACCTTCCCTCCTTTTAATTTACTTGCAAATAATCCACCGCCATCTCACGATGCAAACGTAATAGAACTTCCATTTATTAAATTGCTACTTACTGAACCCTCATTTACTGAATCTTCCCTCCTTTTTATTTAGTTGTAAATTATCCACCGCCATCTCACGATGCAAACGTAATAGAACTTTCATTTATTGAATTGCCACTTACTGAACCCTCATTCGCTGGACCTTCCCTCTTTTTTATTTACTTGTAAATAATCCACCGCCATCTCACAATGCAAACGTAATAGAGCTTCCATCAAGTAAATTGCCACTCACTGAACCCTCATTCACTGAACCTTCCCTCCTCCACCATCGCAGCACGAGCAGGGGTGCGGGTGGCAACTTAAGCCTGCCTCAGGGCTGGGATCCCTCCCCTTCCACTCATCTGCCTGCCCTTCACCCGCCCTCTCTGCTGCTGCTCCTGCTCCAGCATTTTTGGGCAAAGACCGCCAACTGCCGACAGTTGAGGGCATCTTGATGGCGTTACAGGTGCGATACGTGTCACGTAGTGAATTTGATATTGTGTGTTTAGTGCAAGATGCGATGAAATTTTCTCTGCCGACAGCTGAGGGCATCATGAGGGCGTCACAGGTGCGATATGTTTCATGTAGTGCATTTGTGGTTTCAGTGCGATACATGTCACGTAGTAAGTTTGTGGTTTCAGTGCGATATGTGTCATGTAGTGAATTTGTGGTTTCAGTGCGATACATGTCGAGTAGTGAATTTGTGGTTTCAGTGCAATACTGTCACGTAGTGAATTTGTGGTTTCAGTGCGATACGTGTCACGTAGTGAATTTGAAATTGTGTATTCACTGCAAGATGCAATGAAATTTTCTCTGCAAAAAGCTGAGGGCGTCATAAGGGCGTTACGGGATGAACTTATGGTTTCAGTGCAAGATGCGAAGTGTATATGTACTCTTTCTCGTCAGAGGCTTTGCCATGTAATGGATCTGGCTTTGGTGCGAGCTGTACTATATAATGTACTATATAATGTACTATATAATTTTGTCAGAGGCTTTATTCTCGCCCAACTAGACAGGCTGATTTTTAGAGCCAGGCTTTCATGCATCGCTCACAATGTGCAAAAGTACGCACGCAGAGATGCTGTGTAGAAAAGGGAGAGAGTGTACTTTGTCAAATTGCCAAAGCAGGAGCAGCAGTTCCAGTGTGCTCTTCCAGCAAAAGAGCACATGTTTCCTCCTTTACCTTCACCAATTTCCAATCTCCACGAGCAGCAGTTCGTGTGTGCTCCGTCACATAATCGCCATTCCCACCTGATACCTCCACAAACTTCCGATCTCCACGAGCAGCAGTCCATGTGTGCTCCTCAACATAATCACCGTTTATGTATATATGTTACCTTCACCATTCCTAATTTCCGTTGTCCCATCTGCCTTGCTTTACATCCCTTTACATCCAAAGGACAAAGGCCTTAACCCGCAGCTCCAGGCTTCTGTTCAACACTCTGACGACCACACTCCGCGAGGATTTGAGGCGGAAGCGTTCATTCACATTCCCAGCTTAGAAGCCAGAATCAGGTGAGACCTGTGAATTCTTGATAGCAGCATGCATTTATACTATAGTAAACGACTAGACTACCACTTTATACTTTAGTCTATAGTAAACGACTAGACTACCATCTATATTAAACTATAGTCATAGTAAACGACTAGACTACCATCTATATTGAACGACTAGATTACCACGCACAAAAGATGACTGACACCTGAGCTGGGCTTCAGATCTGACCAGGCCATATGTGATATGGGATAGTACATTACCAAGCTTTCATGTAGCGTCGTTTCCCATCTCTTGTTTCATTTGTTAATCAAATGAAAAATTGTGCCCTGCAGGCTGCACAAAAATGGCGCAGCTATCAATGCCAGCAGCGCTGAAACGCGCAAGCTGTTGTCAGATTGTATAAGCAGTCAGCTCCCCGAGTGACCTTTATCTTACGGCATGGTGTTACATTAAAATAGGCCAGCTGGTGCAGGAGATGACACACTCTACTCGAATTAAAATGCTGGTACATATTACACAACTGGCTGGTAGGTGCGTACCTACTTTCATTACCAACTATTTTTTTCCTTAACCTAAGGCTAACAAGATTTTCGGTGAGGGGCTTTGGGCCTGTCATTCCTATCGGAGTTTTTTCACGTTCCTAAGAACACTAATGACGATTTTCTAATTTATCATTTCTTCTTCTACAGCTGGCCAAGCTATGTTCACTTAAATACGTAAATACGTTATCAATGTGGGGAGTGGGTTGATTGCCTGCATATTTTTTCTTACTTGTATACGACCTCAATAGCTCATATTTGGCAATATTTTGCCTTCAATGACTCATTCTCTGAGTGCCATTCTAGGTTAAGAAAAGGCGTTTCCTTTTGTGCTCACATCTTGAAGAAGTTAGGTTATGCTGATACAGCAAACAGACGTTCATTTTTCTGTACTCTATGTTGTTTCATGTCTCATGCACGTTTCCCCTAGCATGGTGTTGTCACAGACTTTTCCAAGCTTCCGCTCAGATGCCCCTTGAGCATATATAGCGAAACAACCTCAGGTTACCTAAGCTGGTTCCTATCCACTTTAAGTTCAATAAAATCTATCTACGCCCAGTTGTCGCGATCAACTCAAACGCAAGTTTAATTAATGTGCATACATTCGAAAGATACTCAGTTTTGATAGGGTAAAATTCCCAGTTCTGACGGATCCAAAAAGAAAAGACTACGCAGGCAGTGAAAACCTCTCCCCACATTAATTAAGGAAAAGGAGCCACTTTGGTACCGAGTACCGTATAGCTCCTCCACCGCGAAAAGGAAAGGAAAAATCAATGGGAATCAAGAGGATTGCAGACTTGGCCTGATACCGGCTCCTGATGAGAGTTGATAACAGTACTGGAAAGAGCACATATTGTAAGGACAAGTTTAGCAGCAAGGTTCACAAAGTGCACATGGAGCTTGGAGGCAAGCTTCTTAACTCTTTGAAAATCGAGACCCAGTTCCTTAAAAGGCTTCAGAGTGTGAGTGTTGTAAATGGTGCCGCCCACCGCCCACACCCAAAATGATGATGTGGAGGGTAATGGAGGCTCCTTGGAAATGTAGCAAGGTCTTTGTGCTGTTCCTTTGCGGCGTTCAGCTGGTTCTGAGGTCTGGTGTCCTCACAGTACTTAAAGTCGACGAACTAGAACGAACTTGTTCAAAATAGGTCCCTTTCCCAGCAGAGCACTGGAATTTTCCCCTTTCTTCTGCGGAACTTATAGATTTTTTTGTGGCTGGCCAAGACCAGTTAGCAGCCGATCAGCCAAACAACTTGGCTGAAGGTCACCCCACATTGCTTGTAACCATCACTTTATCAGCGTCAGTCGACTTGCCTGCTTCCTCTATGCACTGAAAGGTAGCAATTGCTTGTCAGCTCATAAATTCGTTTGCATTGTCCTGTGGAGCTTTGGATGGAAGAACTAAGCTAAGTTAGCTAGGTTTTCTACTTAAATAATACAGGCCTTCTTGTGGCTGCAAAAGACTCAACAGTAAAGGCCTGCAACGTTTTGAAAGTCAGTACACACCTATACAAATCAAGGAGGGCAAAGTAAAAAGAGCTCAGATCCACACCATGTACAACTACAACCTCGTTTCAAGTCCTAGCAACACTATTATGGCACAAAATTATGTAAACCACGTATCATGTCCGATGATAATATCACAACTTATGAAATTTAACGTGCACAATGTGAGAGCCCTTCCCTCACACATCTAGTATGGCTGATTTGTGTAGAAGCATCATACAGGCCGCGCGCGCACAATCTTGATGTCCGTTGTGGGCTTGTCCGTCGCGTCTGTCTGGACGTTGCTTATCCTCTTGATGACTTGCATGCCTGAGCTGACGCGTCCGAAGATTGTGTGCTTGCCGTCTAAGTGGGGCGTGGGCGCTAAGGAGATGAAAAACTGCACAAACATAACGAGGGGGTATGCAACAAATGACGGTGGACAGAAAAGGAGAGATGTGATAAATACCAGCATGGGATTGAAAAGGATTGTTCTGGGATGTATGCCACCCTGCACCACCCATTGCATGCAGTAAAAGTGTAAAAGTGTTTAAGAGAGTGCCTGCATCACAGAGTTATTGTTGTGGGGCGTGGGTGCTAATGTGATTCAATTTGACACATATTTGACAGCAGGTGCATTACACTCTCGCTATCTCACTTTTACCTTTCTCTTAATCACCTAAAGAATCAAGAGCACAAATAATCACCTAAAATAATCACATAAGGCCTAGGGAATTAAGAGCATAGTGCACTTTCATCTGTAAAGCATCATGGCTAATTTACATCATGGCTTAGCCGTGGCGGAGTGTCTGAAGTCTAGAGCATGTATCCTTAAGATGCAACGTTAAGCAAGGACGAGCGGCTGATGACAACCTCTTACTTACTACATACCGTAGAGACTTGTGACCAATGCGACTTTTGATATTTATTAATACCCCAATGCGAGCTATGCGAGGGGCACACAATCAAATTATTTATCCCAATGCGGCCTATGCAAGGGCCTTGGGCTTTCTTAGCTGCACGTACATGCGTATGCACGCGCGTGTGCGTTTGTACGTTTGCGTGCGTGCGTGCACATACGTGCTCGTGTGTGTACCATTGTGTACGTACATGCGTGCATGCATTGTATACTTGTGCGTGCGTGTGTATGTGAGTGTGCGTGCGTATGTGAATATGCGTACGTGTGTACGTACGTGTGTGTGCGCATATGTGTGCGTGTGTGTGTGCGTATGTGTGTGTGTGCGTGTGTGCGTGCGGGTACGTGTCTGTGTCGCGTGTGTGTGTGTGTGTGTGAGTGTGTGTGTGCGTGTGCGCGTACGTGTGTTTGTGTGCGCGTGCGCGTACGTGTGTGTATGTGTTGTGTACGTGTGTGCGTGTGTATATGGTTGTATGTACGTGTGTGCGTGCGTTGTGTACTTGTGCGTATGTGCGCATGTACGTACGTGTGTGCATGCGCATGTGAAGGAATTGAAAAAAGCCTTTCCTCTTAATGTCCTTACTCCCCAAGAGAGGGCCAACCTCTAAGCTGTTTGTCCCCGTGGGAACCTTGAGGGGCGGCTTGGGAGGCTTTCTCGGCCTGTCCCTGTTCATGCTAGATTCAATTATTTAACCCCAATGCGAGCATCGCGAGGCCCTTGTAACATATTTATTAAATGCTCCCGACACACCGTGAGGGGTCAGAAACGTTTGCAGTACGCGGTGACATACCGTCTCTACGGTATGCGGCAACGTTTTTTGGTGGTTAGAGCAGCTGGGCTTCTTTTGCACTGGAAATGACCATATTGGGGTCATTTTGGCTTTGGACAGGCCTAGCCCTTCAAACTCTAATTTTTGGCACAACAAAAAGGTGTGCAGCTCTTCATGAGCTATAAGGTGAAAATATGAGCCTGTTATGATTTAAATCTGAGGGGCACCGATTTCTTTAAACATACGGAATATACGTATATCGTACGGTATATATGGTATTCGAAAAGGTGATATACGGCTCTGGCCAACCCTACATTTGCCCATGAATTAATGAGCAGCGGGACACGCAGAAAAGACACTGATTTCTTCGTGTGTCCTACAACCTACAACAACGGAAAACACTGCCAGCAATGCACACCACCACACACAAGCAGGAAACACACCAACACTGTTGGCAACAGCATACTCCAGTGACAAGAAGCCAGTTGCACCAAACCAGGGACATTGACGGGCGGCAAATCCTAAACACCGCCAGCAAGTCCTTCCACCACAAACAACCAGGAGGCACACTAGCAACGTTCACCAGCAAAGCACTCAAAAGAGGTCTTAGGGTTTAAGGCCTGGCCCTACAAGCAGACCCCGGGTAAGCTGCGTATTAGTGCTCCAACATGCGTATAGCACATGCACAAACGTTACATACGAAACACTTTAACCCTAAACCCTAAACCCTAAACCCTGAACCCTGAACCCTAAAAAAAACCTAAACCCTAAACCCTAAACTTTAAACCTAACCCTAAACCCTAAACCCTAAACCTAACCCTAAACCCTAAACCTAACCCTAACCCTAAACCCTAACCCTAACCCCCAGCAATTCCCACCACCACAAAAAACCAGGAGGCACACTAGCAACGTGCACCAGCAAAGCACTCAAAAAAGACCTACCTGTGATCCATTTGTGTTTGGCCCTGCGTTGGCCATACTCAGAATGCCAGCTCCTGTGTGCTTTAAGTCCCGTGTAATTTCGTCCTCAAACTTTCCTCCTGCACGTGCACAAATATGGGCAAGACAACAGCTTGTGAAGGCGAGTGAAAAATCATGAGCAGCAAAATAATCACCCGAGCAATCTGCTGGCGTCAAACCAGGAAAGGAGCTTAAACACTGCCAAGTGTCCTGGACAGCTGAAATTGGCACAAATGTTTTTGGCAAGGCAAGCTTGTACCGCAAATCCGCAAACGTCACCTTTACACTTGTTAAACTGCATGGTTTCCATCTGTGATAGAAATCACATGTCACACACTCACTCACACACACACACACACACACACACGCCTCTACACACATGTCGCTCACCGTATATACTCTCTCCTCCTCTGCCTGTGCCTGTGGGGTCCCCTCCTTGAATAATGAAGTCACGAATAATCCTATGAAACTGCAAGTGGTGAAGAGTGTGTTCTGCCTTTATGTAGAGTTCGTGTGCTATCCCTGCATGTTTGATTGATTGCCTACAAGTGTATGTGTGTGTTGATGTGCGTATATGTGTATGTGTGCGCATGTGTACATGTGCGTGTGTGTATGTGTGTGTGAGTGAGAGAGAGAGAGAGAGAGAGAGAGAGAGAGTGTGTGTGTGTGGGTGCGCGCGCGTGCATGCATGATTGCATGCATAATTGCAAAAGTGTATGCACTTAATTAGTTGTATCTTTGTGTGTGTAAATATATGTGTGTGTTTGTTTTTGTGTGCGTGAATATGAGCACGCGCGCATGTTTTTATGCGTGCGCATACAGTGTGTGTGCATGCGTGTGTGTGTGTGTGTGTGTGTGTGTGTGTGTGTGTGTGTGTGTGTGTGTGTGTGTGCGTGTGTGTGTGCATGCGTGCGTGTACGTGCACGCATGCATGCGTGTGGGTTCGTGCATTATTGCGTGAGTGCGTGTTCGTGCGTGTGTGCACTGGGCACGTGATGCATGCAGTGGGTATGTTTGTTATAAAGCATGTGCAAGGAAGCGGACGTAAACTAAATCAAAAGAAAACAAGTAAGAATGCTTGAGCTGGGTGCTCTGCTGTCCGTAAATGCAAAGCTTTTGTGCGCATTGCTGCCCATGCACATGCGCGCCCGTCACGCAACCCACCACAACGCCATCATAGTAGCCCTTCTTTGCCAGGCCTTCAAAGTTCTTGGAAGCTTTAGGGGCGTGCCTATAATACAGCTCTACCGTAAAACTCCCCATGGTTGTATCTATTTGTATCTGTGGAGCCTCCATGGCAGCTCAATTGACAGCCTTCAGCTTTTATATTCTATATGAATTGAGTGGATGTATCAATCTAACCCAGACACTGATCTTGGCAATATGGAAGTTTTACAAAAAAACTGAATTAAAATTTTAATTCCGACGTATACCCAGTGTTGCTTCCCTGCTTTCCAGCTTAGAAGCAACTTCGAACTAGACTTGTGTGCTTTTGGGGAGTGGCATGGGGTCTCAGGTGTGAAAACATGATGAGCGAGGGTCCTAACAACCCTGGTACTTGTCGCTGCTCATTTCTGGAGTCAGTGTAACAACGGACAGTCGAGACAAGTCAGCGACATGTACCAGGGTTGTTAGGACCCTCACACACACACACACACACACACATACACACACACATACAAACACATGCAAACACATACTCACACACACACACTCACACACAGAAGCACGTG
>Ga0307942_1001194_pt1 | contig 20335 bp, 19 predicted proteins | sample OrgLakmetagen175_FD_201846 | JGI IMG/M metagenome (GOLD analysis project Ga0307942, IMG submission 201846) | Saline water microbial communities from Organic Lake, Antarctica - #175 | ecosystem: Environmental > Aquatic > Non-marine Saline and Alkaline > Saline | place: Antarctica: Organic Lake... | reverse complement strand
TGTCTCTTTTTCTGGTGTCTTGTTCAGTCTGGCCTCCTTCTCTTCTTGAAGCTGCCTTTTTTTTTGCTATAGCTCAACTGCCCTCGCTGGCGGATATAGCTGTGTAACCCTTACCCTTACCCTTAGTTTGAACATACCCAATGTCTGCCTGTTCTCCCACTAGCTTTCTCAAGTCTGTACTACCTCTGCTTGACCTGTCAGAGAAAGCAAGCAAGCTTCGAGTTGTTTGTCTGGACGAGGAGAGGAGGCTTTAGGTCACGTGCTGGAACTGGGTCTTACTTCCGAATTAAAGTCTCATAGAGTTCAGAAGCCTTCTGCCTCAAAATAGCTATTGATTTTTCCAGTACAACTATTACCAAGCAACTATAAAATTGCCAAGCAACTCATTCATGATGATATCATTTTCCCCGTCTTTGTGGCGGAGAAGCTTTGAAGTGAAACATCTTTGGCTAGCACGCCAGTAACAGGAATCCTTCCTCGGGGCAATCAATCCATTTTTCAAGTAGCAGCCCTCGGGCGACCTGCATGTTTTTTTAAAGGGACCGTGAACATGGATGCAGCGGCAAGTTGCATGTTTTTATGTTCTTCTATGCTAGTTAGTAGTGACAAGACGATGGTAGCGGCCTGGTGGGGAAAAGACATGGCTTTTCAGAGGTACGGCTATTTGTCTGAAGATGCCAAACAAAGGGCAAATACAAGGAGGTTGAATGAGGGTACAGCATTTTGAAAGAGGGGAGTAATTTCACTGCCTCTGCAGATGTTCTTTTTTCCACCCTTCTGGGGTCGCTTGGTGCTGCAAAAGGCTGCAGACTTACCTTGCCTTGCCCCCATTCGCCCATTAACTCTAAGAAGAGCAAAGAGGTCTGTCAGTTGCATATTAATTCGCCAGATTAGGGAAAACAAAGTAAGATCACTATTTTGCTTGGCAAAGGGCGTAAGCACACAAGACCGTACTTCTCAAAACTCCGTCAACTACAAAAGTCTGTTTTCTTTCTTACTACGTATTTGCATGCTCTGTATTGTTGCCTTGAGAGTGGTTCATCATTGTGGGACTGGTATTCCAGAAATTGATACGTATGTTTCAATAATAATACAGAATGTTCTGCACGGGATGGCACTATTCTCATGCCAGGGCCTGCTGTGCTAGTCGTATATGCTTCATACTTCATACACATTAACAAATCCTTGCTGTGAGCAGAGCTTTGGGGGAGTTGAAGCTGATCTCTGGTATGTTGTCAGGTACATGCATAAGACACAAAAACACGCATACACATACACTCAATCACACACGCACACACACACATACACAGACACTCGCTTTCCAAACAGTCTCTGGTATGTTGTCAGGCACATGCATAAGACACAAAATCACACATACACGTACACTCAATCACACACACGCACGCACACACAGACACAGACACTCTATCTCGAAACAGTCTCATGCTGTATGACCACATGCTAGGTTTGTCCTTGGCATGACCGCTTGTTGGCATAGCTCAGCATCTTACCTGTCGTGTTACAAAACGCCGAATCCCCTCCGTGACAGGCTGTTCGGCAGAGTCCTTTTTCCTGTATTGCACTCGCATCACATCTCCTGGCTGCATGCATGATGTCACGACACAGGTTCTGAAGTACTTATGATGATGAGGGAAAAGAAATAAATGGCTTTGCGTGCAAACTGGAACCAAAAGCATTCAAACGACGACGTGCGTGGTAAGCGCCCAGCCTGTTTATCACTTGCTTCTCTATGGTAATTACCTGCAACACCGAAAGTGCAGAGCAAATTACATCCACAGCCACTTCCAGCTGCAGCCCACACACGTCTACGGCTGGGCAACTGGACAGGACATCCATAAGAGGATTGCCGCTGCTATTACTACTACTACTACCGCTGCTGCTGCTGCTGCTGCTGCTGCTGCTGTTCATGTCGTCGCTGTTACCGCTCATGTTGTTGCTGCTGCTGCCACTATTGTTTTTGTCAGCACTGATGCTGTTGACCTTTTCCCCCTCTTCCCCCTCTTCCCCCTCTTCTTCGCTGCCTCCCACTTCATACTCCTCCTCAACTTTCCTGCCCTCCGACTCAAACTCCTCTCCACCCAAGCCACTACATGCTTCCTCCCCTTTTAACTGCTTCTCACTACCTGCGACGCCACCATCCACCCTACCTTGCACATCTGTGCTGCTGCTGCTGCCGCTGCTGCTGCTGCTGCTGCTGCTGCTGCTATCTCCATTCCACCCTACGTCGTCCTTCGCTGAATCTAAACCAGCATTTACATCAACTGGACCAGATACAGAGCTTGCATTTGGGCTTGAGCCTTGGGCTGGGGTTGCCCTCTGACTAGAAGAAGAAATCTGCAACGCTTCACCACCCAAGGAAGCGGTGGTGTCACTGATTGCAGGATCAGAAGGTGTCTCTAGGTCTAACTCCCTGAATTCACTGGTGCTTGATGCTTGGGCATCAGCATCAGAACCAAAATCAGCATCTGCATCCTCATCTGTATCTGCATCCACATTTGCATATGCATCCATTTCCGTACCCACATCCCCATCCCCATCTGCATCCGCATCAGAATCAGCAGCAGCATCAACATCAGCAGCGTGAGAGGCAGGAGGTGTCGCAGGCGGTGAGGGCGAGGGTGTAGCTGCTGTGCTATGCTGCTTTGATGCTTTGCTTTGCGCCGTGCTTTGTGCAGAGGAAGATGAAGAAGAAGCTCGTTTGCTGATCTTGACATCTACCGAGCGCACCTACAAAAGTTTTGAGGTGTGACCTAGATTAGTTTGTGGGTGTTGTCGGCTATCGGGGTCAAGAGGCTGGAACACTTGCATGATGATATAGCCCGTGCACAAACTTTCACACCCACGCGCGTTCACCCTGAAACCCATGTTAAGCTGGTGCGTCATAAAAGTAAAGCAGTTCTCTAGCTGCACAGCAAAGCAATGGCGCTTAGGAACAGGGACAATGAAAAAGCACACAGAGGCAGTTACCACGACACCCCCCTTGTCTGCTTCATGCCTCCCCCTGCAGGCTATCCGTCATGTTTAAGCTACACGCCCACATCAGCAAACATGTACACATCAACAAACATGTACACAAAAAAGAGGCCCCTCTCCCCCTAGCACCCACAATGTGGATACCACATCATTTGCGCACGTGTCAGCACCTCAGCTAACTGGCACACAGGCAACACACGTGCGACCTTTCAACACCGCAGGCATGTCATACATCAATTGCACACGGTTTGGCACCTGAGCTAGCTGACAGAAAGCCTGCAATTTAGCCCCTAAGTGTGTTACCTTTATGCTCTTTGATCTCTGGCTTTTGTTGCTGCCGACTAGGCCAAAGTACCCAAGAAACCCTTGGAGCTGCACGTACACAAACTCGCCTGCAAAGTCAAGAGGGTAAGAAGGACAATGTCATTGTATATGCAAGCCATGCAAAACGGTATGTTTTTAAAGTTCTCGGCTCGACTATGAATATAAATTTTAATCGTGACACGTATTCAGTGAAGTGTTTGTCGTTTCTAATTGAGCTCGAACACAATGAATGTATATTACGCGTGATGCATGACAATGCATCACTCACACCCTCAGGCCCCTTAGAGCTGAGGGCACACAAGCTTGCCAAAATAAAGGCAGCAGGTTAAAGTCTAGTTATGTATAGCAAGGACTAGTGACTTTTGGGTGAAATTGGGATGGGGGGACAGGAGAGCTGGACAACCATGGCTTCACAGTCTATTCATACTTTTGGCAAACGCAAGGTGGGTAGGATATCAGACGAGCAGGATTGACGCTTCACGGTTCTAGTGTGGAGCCACAAAGGTCTGTGAGACTAAGGAGTAGCACAAGCTGAGGAGCAGCAGCAAAGTAAAAACAACAGTGAAACGGAAGTCCATAGCCTAGTGGTAGCCCTGTCAGATATGACACGAGAGTAGGGTTGGCCAGAATATACATACACCGTATATGACTGCATTATTAGTGACTACCCTGCCAAAAACACTGTGTGTACACCGTACATGTCTGGTTCTGCCAACCCTACGTGAGAGAAAGAAGGAGAATTATGTACATTTACATTTCAATTGCCGTTCGCCGTTCATCACAGACCTTAACCACAGGGCGTTTTTTAAGCCGAATGACTTGATTGTGGAACACTTGGCTCCCCCCCTCTACTTGCAGTGCAGCAAAGGAAGTTTTCTTGCTATTCTGTCACTCTTTTGCCTAATCCTTGGTTCTTCATCCCCCTCTTCTTTTGCAATGTGCACGATTCACTGCCTTTAATATAACCCATGTTGCAAACAGAATAGGTCTATCACAAGCCAGAGCGCCAAGAGAACAAATTTTTCGAATGCTGTTGTCATCATGTCAAGGCCACCGTTTAAATTGATCAAAACCTGTCTCAAAATCCAATGAGGACAAGTTTTTCGAATGCTGCTGTCATTATGTCACAGGCCACCGCTTGCACTGATCAACACGCCCTCCTCAAACGATGCATCCACACCTGCTACTCGCTCGACCGTGCCATTCTCATTGTACTGCGGTACGAACACAAAATCGCCTGGCTGCAGGGAATCCTCCGCCTGGGATGCAGTTGCAATCAAGGTTGTGTTGGCCAGGATGCACTGCTCCCATGACTGCCAATTGGGCAGTGCCAAACAATTTCGCATTTTGCTTGCATTGCAGCCTGTACAGCTTTACTCTGTTTTGCGCCCTGCTTGCAAATTAGGGCCCAGCTATACAGGCAGGCCATCACACTAACCAAGTCATTAAAGAAGAGGGATTGGTAAAGGAATGAACACAGTCTGTGCATGCACGTGTTTATTTGCTGGTAAAGGAATGAACACAGTCTGTGCATGCACGTATTTTCTGGTTCTGAGCGTGCACGTGTTTACTTGCTGGTAAAGGAATGAACACAGTCTGTGCATGCACGTGTGTACTTGCTGGTGAAGACACGGGAACTTGCCATGCAGAGTACTAGCTTCCCGACATTGCAGCGTAATTTTTGATCACCGGGCTTTAGAGCTGGCGAAGGCACCAGCTGATCATCGATTGGGCTTTAGATCAGCGATCATTGATTGGGCTTTAGAGCTGGCGATCACTGATTGGGCTTTAGATCTGCTGATCATTGGCTGGGCTTTAGAGCTGGCGATCACTGATTCGGCTTTAGAGCTGGCAAAGGCACCACAGGAAAACTCCTTGCCAAGCACAGTCACAATGTATGATTCACCTGGTATGTCTGCTTCCTGTACTTGGCAACCCGCTCAGGTATCAGATCCTCAACCTCCCTGCACGTAATCAAAAGCACACAACATTTGAGATCATGGAGTTCCTTCCTGCAGCCCCCTGCACTTACGATGACCTGATTCTGATTTGTGGCTCGCGTTCAGGCTCTGTCCTCCTAAACAAACTGGGATATAACAGCAGCTTTGACACCCATAACTAAGGGTGGGTAAATAGGGTGTCTGATTTTGCCAGCGAGGCTCGGCGAGCCTCAACGAGGCTCGGCACTCGCTGGGGAGGCCCTAGTTGGTGCATTCCGGTTAGAAAATCACTTTCTCAAACCTGCACGGATTGAGCCGAAACTTTTTCTGTTGTTCGCTTATCTATATTAATGAATACTAACGTTGAGACCGGGTGGAAAATATGGCCGTGTGAGCCAGGAAAATTCGGTTTTCGTTTACACCCCCCCCTGTTGCACACCCCTTTTTTCTCTTCCTGGTGTTATATAATAATATATGATATTATTAATGAAGATACTTAAAAAGATGGGCCTGTCAGCCGATTCAGCCACGAAAAATTTGGAAACTTCGGGGGATTTCTGGGGAGATGGGGCTGATTCCACCCAAAAAGTGGACACCCTCGCTGGCTGACGAGTGTCTTCCACACCGGGAAAGAGGCGAGGTCATGACCCACCCTTACCCAAAACCATTCAGAGAGTCCTCAGGAGGATGGTATGTACAAGGCAACTGTATAACTGTCGTTTGTACAAGGGTTCTGCTGAAGCAGGTCATTAACACTAGAGCAGCTTTGCAGGGGTCATTGCCAACCGGCAGTGATTTCCAGGCATTTGTGCCCAGCAATATCCAATGGGATACAACTTGGTACCAGACTCAGGTGCTTGCACGGCAATGCAAATGCAAATAATCAACGAGCTCAAGCAGCTTGCAACAACAAATCAAGCTGGGTGAAAAATGTGAATACCCCAGTAAACAAGCTAGAAAAAGACACAAGCTCTCTGACAGTGTTGCCTGGCTTTGATAAACAGCACAAGTTCTCTGACAGAGCGATCTGAATGCTGTGTGTAGCCTGCAGCACACACACACCTGATCCTGGCCCAGAATGACCTGAATGCTGTGTCTAGCCTACAGCACACACACACACCTGACAGTAGCTTGAAGCACACACACACACACCTGATCCTGGCCCAGAATGACCTGAATGCTGTGCCTAGCCTACAGCACACACACCTGATAGTAGCTTAACGCACACACATACGCACACACACACGCACACACACACACCCGACAGTAGCTTAAAGCACACACACCTGATCCTGGCCCAGAATGATCTGAGTGCTGTGTCTAGCATACAGCACACACACACCTGACAGTAGCTTAAAGCACATACACACCTGATCCTGGCCCAGAATGACCTGAATGCCGTGTCTAGCACACACACACCTGACAGTAGCTTGAAGCACACACGCACACACCTGATCCTGGCCCTCACATCTGCAAGTGAGCCCTGCTTGGCTTTGTAGGCATCCATTGCGGAATTCACAACATCTTGCAGCTTGTTCCTTTGCTCCAAAATCACGCGAGGTGAAATCTGGACAGGAGACGAGAGGAATGCATGAAGTGTGTAGGGTGTCACGATTCGCTGCCATTGACTTACAAGCAACCCACAGCTGTGGCAACGCAAGATCTCTGAAGCACCTGTAGTGTCTTTGCACCTTCTTTCTGGTTGACACAAATTTTAGTGGATATTATTATCGTGTTTTGCTGACAGTACCTCCTGTAAATGCTATTAGCCTTCTCCTTTCAAAAGACTCCTTGTCTTCAAATTTGTAGCAAAGTCAGGCTCGTCACGTCTGGTTCTGCTTGGGCCAGTTGCCTTTGCTGTCCTCTGCTGCCCCTTCCTGTCCCTGCTTTCCTCTCCCACCTCTCTCCATCCATTCCACCTGAGTTACCCTTCACTTCTTCAATTCATCCCACTCCATTCCTCTCCCACCTTATCCCACCCATACCCCTTTCGTTACTCCTCACTTCTTCAACCCCTACTCCTACCCCTCATCTCCTCTCCAACCATACCCCACCCATCCCACCTGACTTACTCCTTACTTCTTCAATTCATCCCACTTCTTTCCTCTCCCGCCTTACTCCACCAATCCACCTGCGTTACTCCTCACCTCTTCAACCCAACCTGCTCATTTGCTACCCTACTTTCCAGCTCTTGTTCATTTCCACAACCATCCCACCTCAATCTGCATAAACTCACCCTCTTCAAATCAGTCCACAATGCTGTCCTGTTTCCACTTTTTTTCTTTAACTTGACCAACTCTTGCAAATTGACCAGGGCCTACCAACCTCAAAGCAACGACCTGATCCAGATCAATCCATTACAACTTTTCACCTCACTTTTCCTCATAGCTTAGTCCACTCACCTAGACCCGTCTGGAGCCTATCCAATAAATCCATCCAACCACCTCTAAAAATTTACATGCGTACCTTGAGCCTCTGTAGGAGACCCTCAGCTGCCTTCATATCCTCCAGGAGCTGCAGCTGCTGGGCCTCCAAACTCACACGCTCACCCTGGACTTCTTCCACTTCAGTCCGCGACTCCTAACACACGCACAAGGTGGCAAGCACACACGACAACAGGCATATATGGCATGATCACGGTAGGTAGATGCAGCATGACTACACGCATGCACACACACGCACACACACGCAATCACACACACACACAAGTGGCAGGCAGCATTGATTTTCAATGATTGGTTCAGTAATTGTTGCTATGACTGTGCGCACTCTTTAGGAATGAATGCAAATTAGTGCATGGTTGACCGGCTGTCAAAAGGTCAGATTTGAATTTGAGTTCTGTGCAGCCAACACGCAAGCGAACAAGAGAGCCTATGCGGCCAACTTGACTCGCACACAATAGAAGAGTGACAGCTAGCAATATCAGCTGTGTGTGCGTGTACAAGAATGCATTTGTGGGCTTGAATCCCTAAAATGTGCCACTCAATCTGAGCATCTAGGCATGCAGCATTGACACACATCAACAAATAGCTAAATAGCTGCTGCTTCAATACTTATGGCATGCTGGTGGCCATCAAAGAACATGGCCAGGCAAAGGCTTGGAATGCACCCACACACACCTCCAACTGCTTGACCAAGGAAGCAGCTGTTGCAGCCATGCGTGCGCTGCGGCTGGACTCAGCGTCCATTGTGGTGCGCGCGATGATGTGCGCCTCCCGGAGTACAGCCCTGTGCATGTGAATTGTGAACATGCGTGTATGTATGTGCACTTTTGGACTCAAGCTTGTGCATTGGCATAGCTCCACTGCACGTACAGTGATTTTTATGTCTGCACAGCACAACGCTTTGCATGCAATCGGAAAATGCATGCATGTGTGTGTATGTGTGTGTGTGTGTGAGCCCCATGCCTCCTTGCCTTGAAATTAAAAGGAGGTGCGAGCATATGACTGAGCATACGACGGATCTCCTTAATTCAGTACGCCACACAACATGTGTGCAAGACAACAGTGCAAATATGAGGCATGCAATGTTTCGCTCGGTGATACCAGCCGCACAGGCAGCACAGGCAAAATATTGTACCAACATCCTTTCCTGGCTTGCGCAATCCTGACCAGCAGTCATGCATGATCATGTAACAACACACGTGCCTTTTTGCTACAACTGATGCAGAATCTGCACAGTGCCTCTCAACTTGAACACAGAGTTGGCCAAAGTAAAATATATACTGTATATGGCCGCGTATATAGAAACTTCCCTGCCCAGAATACCGTGCACTGAACATGTATATGATTCTGACCTACCCTAGACATTCAACACACAGGTTCAGCCACACAGCCATGTACAAATACAAACACGTGCATATAAGCACATAAGCACATAAGCACATGTGCAAATACAAACACGTGCATATAAGCACATAAGCACATATGCACATGTACAAATACAAGCACACACGCGTACACACATACACACAGCAGCTCACCCATCAAAGCCCAGAGTGCGTGCAATATCTAAGGCATTACTGGCGCCTGCAGCACCCCACATCAGTTGGTACGTCGGCTGTAGGGAAGCGGTGTCAAACCCCAGAGACACGTTCATGTAGCGTGCGTCCTCATCGGCTAATCGCTTCAGCTCTGAGGCCAAGGTCGAAAATTGTGATAACACACAAGGGCCGCACAATGATTTAAAAGAGAGCATGGTTTGGTTGATGAAAAGCACGCAAGTACAAGGAGAGGAAAAACACATACCACGCACACACATGCACGCAGGCACGCACACACATGCACGCGCGCGCACGCACACACACACACACACACACATACACATGCGCACACCTGCATGATGCGTGGTGGCCATGGTCATAAGAGCCTTATCAGCCAGGTGTCCCAAGATGGCTTTTGCGAGCGCTGCACCCTCCACTGGGTCTGTCCCACTGCCTACCTGCAAACAAAAGAAGATTGGATGTAGGTACGTTACCTCAGAGAATGTAGTTAATATACTATATACTATAGGTTCTGCAGCGCATATCTGCAAGGAAAAGAATGCATGGTCTCTCCAAGATATGTGCCACTGCACAAATTTGCGAAGTACTGGCTATGGAAATTAGGGAGCCTTGTTATAAGGGGAGGGGGGGGCGCTTTTTTGTTCACTAATTTTCACACACAGTTTCTGAGCTAGACATCGATATGACTGCAATTCGATTCAAGATCTAGAAAACGAAGTGGTCATAATAGAGATAGAGGGATCACGCATGCAGGGAGAAGCAGGATAAATCTTGCATATGGGCAAACCTTACCCTACAAGACTTGTCGGAGGCAAGCACGCTACAATAGCAACACGACTGTTGGTTAATCATGCACGCAAAAGCAATTGCAGCTCCTCTTACCTCATCCAGAAGGACGAGGGAGTGAGGAGAGGCAGCATCCAAGACCTGCGGGTAGACAGGGAATTACTTTCATGAGGAAGACTGGCATGTCTGGTGCAATAAACGAGCTGTCCTGAGTGCTTGGTGCTGAAGTGGAAGAGCTGTTATATATAAGACATCATTCAGCATAGCCTTTAAGGCAGGAGGGCAAGAAAAAAACATACGTAGGAAGTAGCGTACACAAAAACCACAAAAATGCAGCTACATACCCAAACAAAGAACACACACGAATGCACCTGGCGAATGCGTTTGATGTGCCCCCCAAAGGTGGAGAGGTTCTGCTGCAAGCTCTGAGAGTCTCCTATGTCTGCAAGCACACTGCCAAACCAGGCCACGCGTGGGGGGCTATGCTGTGCAACCTGAAGGGAGTGGTGGAAACACGTGTCTCGTCGATGTTGGTTGCTCAAGGTCAACCCAGACTACGCGTAAGAGCCTATGATGCGCTACTTAGAAGGGTGGTGAAACACCTGGTGATTTAAGCATGCATGAAATTAACTCTGCAGGATTGAAGAGTGCCAAAACCTAGGCCACGTGTGTGTACATGTCTGTGTGTGTTTGTGTCTGTAGGCGTGTGTTTGTGTGCGTGCGTGTGTCTATGTGTTTGTGTGTGTGAGTTGAATGCTGGGCTCGTGGCGCATGGTTGGCTACAGCACGAAAACAAAATACAAAATCAATTATAATATTACCTATGATGAGATAAGCCATAAAGTATAAGGTAAAATTAGGTCACTGACAGAATAAATTCGTCACAGATAAAAACAAAAGAACTTGGTGCAGAGCAGGCAAGGCAGGCTGCAGTTGTGGCTGACTGCAACAGTTAACATGGAGACTTTGCAAAGACATAGCCACAGCAAGCTGCTTGAGGAAATGTTTGATTGTCGGGACTGCAATAAAGACAGACTGCGATTAGGCACGGCCAAATGGAAGCATCAAAGGCAAGCAACAAAGGAAAGCATATATGCATCATCATTTTTATAAGGAGAGAAAGAAGAAAATAGATAGATAGATAGATAGATAGATAGATAGATAGATAGATAGATAGATAGATAGATAGATAGATAGGTAGATAGATAGATAGATAGATAGATAGATAGATAGATAGATAGATAGATAGATAGATAGATAGATAGATAGATAGAAGACAGACAGACAGACAGACAGACAGACAGACAGACAGACAGACAGACAGACAGACAGACAGACAGACAGACAGACAGACAGACAGACAGACAGACAGACAGACAGACATATATATATAAATATAGATAGATAGACAGACGGACAGACAATTTGGTGCCGCTGTGCTGCAAGTGTGGGCTCCCCCTATTGTTTACAAAAATAAATTATTTACAAAAAAGAGCACTGTTTACAAAAAAATTGTCATGTCCCCAAATTGCTTACAAAAAAAAGTCACCAAGGCGCTGAGTGTGAACAAGCACAGGGTAGTCCTCGACATGGCTTTTGGTTCTGACGAGGATGAGGGAAGGTTGCGTTCCTGATGGATCTTTTTGGTGCTCTGCAAACTCCGGCGCTGCTGTGACCATAAGGGCTAGCCAAATTCGTATGCACATCGCTGTCGCCGCTCAATCACTGCCTGTCCGTGTGCTATTGCAGCGTGATGGCATGCTTACCCAGCACCCTGCTTCACATGCTGACTCAGATGCATGCATCACGCTGCGTCTGCCTTGCATGCTATCGCAACGTGATGGCATGCATACCCAGCACCCTGCTTCACATGCTGACTCAGATGCATGCATCACTCTGCGTCTGCCTTGCATGCGATCTTTTTTTGCTTACCCAGCACCCTGCTTTACATGCTGACTCAAATGCATGCATCACTCTGCGTCTGCCTTGCATGCTTTTGCAGCATGGTGGCATGCCTACGCATCTATGTCACGCTATACGTCTGCCTGTCTACGCTTACGCATCTATGTCACGCTATACGTCTGCCTGTCTACGCTTACGCATCTATGTCACTCTATGTCTGCCTTGCATGCTATCGCAGCATGGTGGCATGCTTACGCATCTATGTCACGCTATACGTCTGCCTGTCTACGCTTACGCATCTATGTCACTCTATGTCTGCCTCGCGTGCTATCGCAGCGTGATCGCATGCCTACACATCTATGTCACGCTATACGTCTGCCTGTCTACGCTTACGCATCTATGTCACTCTGCATTTGCCTTGCATGCTATCGCAGCGTGATCGCATGCCTACACATCTATGTCACGCTATACGTCTGCCTGTCTACGCTTACGCATCTATGTCACTCTGCATCTGCCTTGCATGCTATCGCAGCGTGATCGCATGCCTACCCAGCACCATGGGGATGGAGCAGACAGCGAAGATTCGAATGCCGAATCGTTCTATGCCAACAGCTATCCCGATGAGGTGAGACTAAAGAAACAAATCAAAGAAAAGGTTGCCCTTATGAGGTGAAGACGACAGAAGTGAAACAACACACAAGGGTGTTTTGGTGGGGGAGACTCACGGCACTTCGGGCCAATGTGTATCCTTTTCCTTAATTGAGGGAGTGTTTTGTGAGTTGTTTCTTTTTCTTTTCAACACACAAGAAAAGAAAAGGAAAGAAAAGAATAGAAAATTTACGCAGGCAGACATAAAGACACAAGCAATTGCACGCACGAGCACACACAAACACACACACCTACACATATAAACACACACAGGTGCATGGAGACACAATTTTGATTTTTATACGCTTACCATACACACTGCATGCAAAAGCACGCACACACACCATACACTCACATCTTACGGCCTCTACATGCCAACTGCTAATAGAAAACAAAACCGCAGGCAACAGACAATGAAATCCGCTGCACTCATCAATCAAAAACGAGGTGGCACTTTAATACCACTTACGTCGTAAGGTGCCAACTTTGGTAACAGCTACCGTACATTTTTTCAACCGCATAGAGGGGGAAAGAATTAATGCTATAGTAATGCATATCTAACCAATGTCAGATACTGACTGACTACCGTTGACCCTACCTTTTGAAACGCTCTCAGGGGAAACATTCAATGCTAGTAATGCATGTCTGAATGCATGTCAGATTCTGACTACCGTTGACCCTACCGTTTGAAACGCTGTCAGGGGAAAACATCAATGCTAGTAATGCATGTCTGAATGCATGTCAGATACTGTACTACCGTTAACCCTACCGTTCAAACGCTGTCAGGGGAATCATTCAATGCTAGTAACGCTCGCGGAATGCATGTTAGATACCGACAACGTTTAGAAACACTTTCAATACCACACGTTGTTTGCCAGATCGCGTTTGCCAGATCGCGTTTGCCAGATTGCGTTTGCTAGATCACGTTTGCCAGTTTGCAATACCACACGTCGTTTGCCAGATCGCGTTTGCTAGATTTTGCTAGATCGTGTTTGCCAGATTGCGTTTGCTAGATCGCGTTTGCCAGATTGCAATACCACACGTCGTTTGTCAGATCGTGTTTGCCAGATTGCGTTTGCCAGATTGCGCTTGCTAGATCGCGTTTGCCAGATTGCAATACCACACGTCGTTTGCCAGATCGCGTTTTCCAGATCACGTTTTCCAGATTGCGTTTGCTAGACCGCGTTTGCCAGATTGCAATGCCACACGTCGTTTGCCAGATAACGATGCTGCTGCGACAGTTCGTATTAAAATGGCTCCTCTTCATTGGTTGATCAGGCAGGCTTGTAGCTTACTGCCTTTGCAAAGGCAGGTAAAAGTGACCAAGATACGCCTTAGGCAGCCCCTGCAATGCAACAAAGGGATACAATTTAGCCGGCAACCATCAAAGGAAACATATCGCCGTCTGTCTGCACCATGAATTAAGTTGTTTATGTCTTGTGGTTTAAGCAATCCCAACGCCACGAGACATAAACAACTTAATTCATGGTGCAGACAGACGGCGATATGTTTCCTTCAAAAGTTTGAGCGATGGTGCAATATTTTCGTGCCTCTAAACAGATGCAGGACTGTTACGGTGCTCTCTCATGCTTCTGAACAAAAGCAGGACTCTCACGGTGCTCTTTCATGCTTCTGAATAGATGTAGGACTCTTACGGTGCTCCCTCATGCTTCTGAACAAATGCAGACTCTCCCGGTATTTTTCCATGCTTCTTAACAAATGCAGGACTGTTACGGTGCTCTTTCATGCTTCTGAACAACTGCGGGACTCTTATGGTGCTCCCTCATGCTTCTGAATAGTTGCAGAATCTCATGGTGCTCTCTCATGCTTCTGAACAAATGCAGGACTCTTACAGTGCTCTTTGATGCTTCTGAATAGTTGCAGGACTGTAACGGTGCTCTTTCATGCTTCTAAACAAATGCAGGACTCTTACGGTGCTCTTTCATGCTTCTGAACAGATGTAGGACTCTTACGGTGCTTCCCTCATACTTCTGAACAAATGCAGGACTCTTACGGTGCTTCCCTCATACTTCTGAACACAAACAGGACTGTTACGGTGCTCACTCATGCTTCTAAGCAAATGCAGAACTCTTACGGTGCCTTTCATGCTTCTGAACAGATGTAGGACTCTTACGGTGCTCTTTCATGCTTCTGAACTCAAACAGGACTTTTACGGTGCTCACTCATGCTTCTTAACAAATGCAGGACTGTTACGGTGCTCTTTCATGCTTCTAAGCAAATGCAGAACTCTTACGGTGCTCTTTCATGCTTCTGAACAACTGCGGGACTCTTATGGTGCTCCCTCATGCTTCTGAATAGTTGCAGAATCTTATGGTGCTCTCTCATGCTTCTGAACAAATGCAGGACTCTTACTGTGCTCTTTGATGCTTCTGAATAGTTGCAGGACTGTTACGGTGCTCTTTGATGCTTCTGAATAGTTGCAAAACTCTTACGATGCTTCTAAACAAATGCAGGACTCTTATGGTGCTCTCTCATGCTTTTGAACAAAAACAGGACTGTTACGGTGCTCACTCATGCTTCTGAACAACTGCGGGACTCTTATGGTGCTCTGAGTAGTTGCAGAATCTCATGGTGCTCTTTCATGCTTCTAAACAAATGCAGGACTCTTATGGTGCTCTCTCATGCTTTTGAACAAAAACAGGACTGTTATGGTGCTCACTCATGCTTCTGAACAACTGCAGGACTCTTATGGTGCTCTCTCATGCTTCTGAGTAGTTGCAGAATCTCATGGTGCTCTCTCATGCTTCTGAACAAATGCAGGACTCTTACGGTGCTCTCTCATGCTTCTGAACAAATGCAGGACTGTTACGGTGCTCTCTCATGCTTCTAGACAAAAACAGAACCCTTACAGTTCTCTCTCGTGTCTCTAAACAATGCAGAACTCGTACGGTGCTTTTTCATGCTTCTGAACAAATGTAGGACTCTTACGGTGCTCCCTCATGCTTCTGAACAAATGCAGACTCTCCCGGTATTTTTCCATGCTTCTGAACAATTGCAGGACTCTTACGGTGATGCTGACAGCAGCGATGGGGGCGGAAGTGTCAAGCGAGCGCAAAACCGCACGCGGGGGGGAGCAGGGAAGGTAGAAGATGAGGTGAGAAATCGGGGGGTTGAGGAATGTGTGGGTCGGCACAGACATGTGCAGATAAACGTTCCAGTTGATGAAGCTGCGATAGTGACTCATGTGGTCGATGTTTAGGCACATCCATGTTTAGTTTCTCCAGTCCAGTCACTTGCATGTGCGTCGTGAGGTCCATCAAAGGGTGAATAAAGTTCCATGCAGGTTTCCACTTGTGTGTGTGTGTGCGTGTGTGCGTGTGTGTGTGCGTGTGTGTGTGTGTGTGTGTGTGTGTGTGTGTGCGTGTGTGTGCGTGTGTGTGCGTGTGTGTGTGCGTGTGTGTGTGTTTGTGTGTGTTTGCGTGCGTGTTTGTGTGTGTGTGCATGTGTGTGTGCGTGCGTGCGTGTTTGTGTGTGTGTGCGTGCGTGTTTGTGTGTGTGTGTGTGAGCTGCATCAGGACCTGGTATTGTGTAGGGAAATGCCTGTAAGCTTGGTTCTTACACAGCAATATGCCACTTATGTAGCTCTCACACACACGCAAGAAGGTGAAAATTGAGTGGGGGGGCCTCAAGCGATCCTCTGGTTTGATTTGGTGCAAGAAACAAGAAACATCACTTCGTTCTGAGAGAGCGGGTCTGTAGGGCTGATCTCTAGAACAGGCTGCTGAGTGAAGCACGCGCAAACATACACATACAAACACATGCACGCAAACTTACGCTCCCTTTATCTCTGTCACACACACACACACACACACACACACACACACCAAACACACACACACACACAAACACACACACACACACGCAAACACACACACACACACACCACACACACAGGAGGAGTACGATCTTGCTGCATACAACAGCAGTGGCGACAATGAGAGGGATGACGAGGATTTCGGTGCAAGGGGTGAGCCTGTTTTTTTTGTGTGACATTAGTAATGATACACTACGTCATCATTACATGGCATCATCATTACATGGTATCATTATGTCATCATTTGATTGTCCGACCGGAATTTAGGCTCTTCCGATTCCAGGATCACTGCTCTTTTCCTCATTTATTACAAAAGTAAATTATTTCCTGACACCATAGTCGAAACTGTCGCACTGTTATTCTTGTTGAACTTGTTAGGCGGTGCTAGTGCTTTCTCAGTTATTTTAAAATTGAATTATTTCCTGACACCATACTAGGAATTGTCGCAGTGTTTTCTTATTGAACTTGTTAGGTGGCGCTAGTGCAAGCCTAATGGCTCTCACATTCCCGTTTCTTTTATGAGGGAGTGCGGCATAAAGATGCTGGCACCCATCCACGCTAGGTGGTGCTCAGGCAAGCCTGATGGCTCTCAAATTTCCCGGGTTTTTTATGAGGAAGGGCGGTATAGCGGCATATAAATGCTGGCAACCGTTCACTCTAGGTGGTGCTTTTGAAAGCCATGATGGCTCTCACATTCCTGTTTCTTTTATGAGGGAGTGCGGCATAAAGATGCTGGCACCCATCCACGCTAGGTGGTGCTCATGCAAGCCTAATGCCTCTCACATTCCCCGATTTTTTTATTAAGGAGTGCGGCATAAAGATGCTGGCACCCATCCACGCTAGGTGGTGCTCATGCAAGCCTGATGGCTCTCACATTCAACGGGTATTTTATGAGGAAGGGCGGGTATAGCGGCATATAAATGCTGGCAACCGTCCACTTTAGGTGGTGCTCATGCAAGCCTGATGTCTCTCACACTCCCGGTTCTTTTTGTGAGGGAGTGCGGCATAAAGATGCTGGCACTCATCCAGTCTAGGTGGTGCTCATGCAATCCTGATGGCTTTCATATTTGCCGGATATTTTATGAGGAAGGGCGGTATAGCGGCATATAAATGCGGGCAACCGTCCACTTCAGGTGGTGCTTGTAAAATCCTGATGTTTCTCACACTCCCATTTCTTTTTGTGAGGGAGGGCGGCGTACACAGAGGCAGTAATTGCTCTTGAATTTCCTGTTTCTCCCTTGTCATGCTTAGGGTTACAGGAGGACGGCATTGATCTGATAGCTTGCAGGTAGCTTGCATATGTAGTGGCTTTCAGGAGGACGGCATCGATCTAGTACTGGAAGGCAGGCATCAGGCGAGCAGCCATACTTCTTGACTGAAAGCCTTTTTTTGAACCGTGCAGGAGGACGGAATCAATCCAGTACCAGGAATGCAGGGGCCAAGAGTGGGGCAATGGATTGGGGCGGTGTCGGTCGGCGAGCCCGTTCGATTCTCCGGGCCAATTTAGAGGCTATGGCGAAGAGCAGGAAGCGTAGTGGTGAAAGCTGATTATAAAAAAGCTATGGTTGAAATCATATCAGGGAAGGACGGTGAAAGTCAAGCCTAAGGTTTTGGAAGGTAGCAAGAATCATAGGAGTGACAAATGATATGTGCAGTCTTGAGGGCCAGGGCTAGAAGCATTAGCGAGAAAGAATAATCTTGTAATGATGAGATGTTTTGCAGTTGTTGCAAAAAGCGTATTTGATTTATGAAGGAATAAAGGATGATAGTGTGCTAGTTTGAAAGTGTTCTGGCATAGCAAAACTGGTTGATTAGCTGGTTACGACCCATGTACATTAGTCATGCACTCAAACACTAGCTGTGTTCTGTCTGTGATGTGTTCCTGGCAGATTATGTTCTACAAGCACTTATTAATCATAGCACAATAACAATCAAGCATGGCTTTGCAAAAAGAGATTGACAAGTTGCCAACTTGCTATTTGTGTTCTGAGGGTTCAATCCCTCAAAATCTCTCTACACTGTCCGCAATCTGTGCCTGAACTCTTAAATAAAAATGGAAGTACCCTGCCGTACTGCTTGCACTAATGAATCGCAATGTCGCAACCCTTGAAAAGCATCTAAGACCAAAGAAGTAAAGCAGGAGGGGTCACGTGAATGTATCCTCAGATCCGCTTTCAGCATCCTGCTTAACGTCTCACTGTTCGACTTGAGCATACCATTATAGTACAACCTGACAACAGACCTGAACCAGTAAAACTGCAGTGGCTCGTGTCCAAACTCCCTCAAGACAGCCCAATACGTGATGGTACGCTTAACACCCAGCGTGCCCTTCATAACTCATGTTTCAAGAAAAGAAAAGAAATAGAAAAAGAAAAAGAAAAACTACGCAGGCAGTGAGAAACACTCCCCACATAAAATAAGGAAAAGGAGCCACTTCGGCATTGAGTACCGTAAAGCTCCTCCACCACATGTTTCACACTTGCAAATCACTCATGAAGACCTCTCCTCTTTATTCAACTCAATGCCCCACACCTGGCCAGCATACGCACATACCTGCTGGCAGCACATGCGTCTTCCCAAGCCATCCACAGAGACACATATGGCCTAATCACCAGAGAGTTCCCACGTACAAACTGACAATTCTGAAAGTCAGGTGCCCTAAACCCTAACCCTAACCCTAACCCCTAAGAGGACCAGCTGCGTGCTTAGAGGACATAGTCATGCTCACGTGCCTGTAAAACATCATACCCGAATACTTAAAAGAATCTTGTGCGCAAGCGGCACTCTCCCAACGTTGAACACAAGCACATTTGAACCAAATGAATTGAAATGAACCATCTCAGACTTCGCAGTATTGACAATAAAGTGCTTTCTCTGAGCATACCAGTATAGACGATTGAGCATTGAGCATGGTCTGCATTGCATCAGGATCGTTAGCCATCAGAGTCAAATCATCAGCATACAACATGGGCGTCACAGAGGAACCAGTTGTGCCTGTGACAGCGCATTGAACACCCTCTGCAATCTCATCAACGTCATTAATATACAAAGGCAAAAACAAAGGGGACAAAGGGCAGTCCTGCTTCACACCTGTGTTAGGGACACTCGAGCAGTCTTCTCTCCATCCTTCAAAATGTATTCATCAAAATGTATTCATCAAAATGTATTCATCAGCCAGCATGCATGTGCGCTGCAGGTGCTGCCAGAGGTCCTGTCTAGTAGGGATGGTGTCACAAGCGCCAGCATGGGGTAAGTGCTAGGATCAAGAAGGGGCCCTTTCTTCTACAAAAGAGTCAGCTTGGCGAGCTTCCAACGCTCAGGAATGCAGGCCTTCTCAGGTAACAATTTAAAAAGTAACCTTTTTTTTCCCCATAATATTCTTTTGTCTTTACAAAATTACTGCCTTTTCCTTAAATAATGTGGGGAGTGGTTTCTCACTGCCTGCGTAGCATATCTTTTTTAACCACTGGACGCTGCGAGTATTGGATTGCTGACATTGACCTCATGAAGCACCAAGGGAACAATACCGCTTCCTTTCAGATGACCCTACAACCTGAAGTGTACACCGCCACAGTAGCTTGCGTCTACAACTTACGCGAAAAATGCATGCTCACCCCTGAACGTCTTGACATTCTAAAGTGCTTTTGAAAAGGCAAAATACAATGGTTGCATAACAACATTCACCCGCCCCCCATACGTCTTGCATCAGAGCTTGTGGGCCTCATCACACGCAAAGATATTGCTACCTCCACATACAAGCCAAAAAATTAAAAAAATTCATTTTCACGGATGCTTTCCTCCCACATCACGTCACACACACGGCAACAGCAGCAGTTTGCTCCCTCCTCCACTGAGCAGCAGCAGCAAATTGCCACACCCAACATCCACCAACTCATTCGCCCC
>Ga0307942_1001191_pt1 | contig 20347 bp, 18 predicted proteins | sample OrgLakmetagen175_FD_201846 | JGI IMG/M metagenome (GOLD analysis project Ga0307942, IMG submission 201846) | Saline water microbial communities from Organic Lake, Antarctica - #175 | ecosystem: Environmental > Aquatic > Non-marine Saline and Alkaline > Saline | place: Antarctica: Organic Lake... | reverse complement strand
TTGCTTTGCCTGAGAGACCGGTTTCTGATGCACGTGCACCATTTGTCTTGCCGGAGTATTTGAAGATGGCTCTGAGCAAAAGTGTCATGAGGAACGTAGCTCGGTTCAGGATTCGAGGACATGGGTTTAAGTGTGAAACTGGTTTATACGGCTGGAGTCCGGACAGGAGTGCACGTGTTTGCAATTTGTGTGAAAACGGGGATTATATTCAAGATGAGAAACACATAACCTTTCATGTATCTGTACCGAACATTTACGGCACCAGTTCATCCACTTATTTGATAAAGTTTTTGAAGGTGATATCTAAGGTTTTGTTTTTTCAACATAACTCACAAGTTTACAAATTTAATAGTGCAGCTGTCCATCTTTTTGATTGATTTATTTGTTGGGACCTATAGAATGAGCAGCCATGCCAGACTGGAGGCCTTTGTAATCCAAACTAAACTTAAACTTGTCCATGCCCAACAACTCACACGTGTGCGCCCAAAAATTGTTGTTATATTGCGGCCCACGATCTGATATGAGGGTGGCTGGCAGCCCATGCAACCTCACTACGTTGTTCACAAACAAGGCAGCAAAGCTTCTAGCATTTAAGGACTCTTAGTGGGCTCCAAATGCTCCATCTTGCTCAGCCTGTCCACAAACACCAAAATTGAATCTTGGCCTTCAGCCGTAGTCGGCAGCTTCACAATGAGATCCATTAACACACTCTCCCACCTCCAGGAATAGAGAGAGGCTGGAGTTAACCCGCATACATACGAGTATTCACCTTGTGTCTTTTCACCTTGTGTCTTTGGCAAGCATCACAATGGCGCACATTGTCCTTAACATCAGCTACTTCAGTTTCATGTTCCCTCTAGCTTCTTTTTCTGGTGTCTTGTTCAGTCTGGCCTCTTTCTCTTCTTGAAGCTGGTTTTATATGCTATAGCTCAACTGCCCTCGCTGGCGGATATAGCTGTGTAACCCCTTACCCCCTTAACATCAGCACGCAGGCCACTCCAGAGGAATGTACGCGCTACTAGATCGTGCGTGTTTGTAATGCCCACATGGCACTCAGTTGAATGTCATGGCGCAGCTCCAAAATCCTGCGCTTCAGGAGAGGGCTGCTAGGCACCAGTATTTATCACGTGCATACCAAAGTCCTTCTTGACTTTTCAGCCTCTGTGCATATTTTTGCTTGGAGAACAGAGGGTCTGATTGGTAGGCACCTTGAATATCCTCGTGAGATGAACAGATAGAGGTAGAGCCAGAACCGTTTCCATCAGGCGTCCATAGTGTCAGAAGGGCAGGTTCAATTCTTGCAACATCATCACCCTAGATGTTTAGCTGTTAAAAATATAAAGTAGAAGTGGCTGGCTAGCGCGCTACCCGTGCTTTGTAAGAGTGGTATCGAATATAAACACTCAGAACTAGTGTGTGCGAAAGGGGTATAACTAACTGGAGGTTAGTCAAACGGTGACCAGTGAAGCTGGTTCGACTCCAGAAGGCAGTTCTCAATATAAGTAGTATACACCACCCTAGCTACTGCCTTAGCCATTGGTTAACTATAGTACGCTACGCACTTCGTAACACATTATAAGCCTCTTGTCCCTATTTAAAACAACATGCTTTGCATTGCAAAGTTATCTCTTGCAAAGTCTTTACAACAGAGTGAATTATATAAACATAAAAGCATGAAAGGCATGTGCGACGGATTGCTGCATGATGAACTGACTCATCAAGTAGAAAACACGTTAATCCCAAACCCAGTCTAGTGCGTCGTCTATGATCTCCACCTCAGGCTCTAATGGTGGAATAGCGATGCCTAGAGGAGCCTGACCCTGCAGAAAAACGTGGCAAACTCAGTTTACTACCTCAAAACCTTGTCTGTAGTACTATCTTGGGTGACTAAAATGATAGTAGGGGGAAATCAGGAAAACATGCAAAATACAGGCGATTTTGGACATCTTCCTTGCCGATCTGGCACAGACCAAAAAGTAACGCGCAAATCAGATGATGATAGTCAAACCAAAGCTTTGATATTGCACTGCACGCTCTTTTCCATTCACGCATAGCATGACGTGTCTCAGTGAGAAATGTATAGGTAGATAACAAATATGTAAGGGTGTGCCAGCCTCTAGTCGAGGCTCGACAAAGTCGAGCCTCGTCGAGCCTCGTCAAACCTCGACGTCACTGCTGTCAAAGCCTAGACGACAACTAGGGTGTCCATTTTGGGGGGGAAATCAGGGGGAATTCCCTGGAAATTCCTAAAAATGGGGAAAATCGACCGCATTTTGTATAATAATATAAAGTATTTTTGTGTAATGTAAAATGGCACATCACGATGTCACAGTCTTGTTCAGGGAAGTGTCAGACTTTCATTTCTTGACGCCCCAAAATGGGCGGTAACTTTGTACATTATTTTCTTAATACCGTAGGTTCACGATCACTTCGGGACCATATAATTTAATATTTTCGATTTTAGTTCGTGAGGGGGTCTGGGGATTAATTTTCGAGTTCGAATCCAGTTCGGGCAGGCTCTGTCGGGAATTAATTTGTGAATTCAAGCCCCCCACTGTCAGCTGATGCTGATGCTGCTACTGTGCAGGCTGCCCATTGGCTGCAAGGGAAGAACCACAGCTGAGTGTGTGGGCTTTGTCTTACCAACTTGCCGTCTTCACTAGCTCTGTGTGGATGCCCCAAAGGAAGGGCCTGAAGGGACTGTGAGGAGGCTTGAGCATGCATAGACGTTCCACGCCTCTTCACAGCTGCGCCCCTTGCCTTTGCCTATGCCTCTGCCAGCTCCCTGAGCTGCCTCTCCCTCTGCAGCTTCTCATGGTCTCTATGCTGAGCGGCCAGCCTCTCAGCTGGGGACAGGGGCTCCATAAACGGGTCAGGGGCACGCTGGGAGCTCATTTTCAAAAGCACCCTCAAAACCACTTGAAATAATTAATTTATCACTTCGAATTTAGTTCGGAGAGGGCCCCGATGATTATTGAAAAATTTCTTTTTTTGCCAAACAATTATTTTATTTCCAAAGTGATCGTGAACCTACGGTATTAACAAATATATGGAGCTTATTCCCAGCCATTTGATGTGCGTATGCCTGTCCAGGCAATGCACCATGAGAGATTCGCTAAACACTTCCTACAGCTCTTCTCAGTCCGGTCTCTTCACGATATTAATTATAAGTAAACTCCAGAAAAATTTTCGGCTCAATCCGCGCAAGTTTCAGAAAGTGATTTTCTAACCGTAATGCACCAACTAGGGCCTATATCGACGAGCCTTGCCCTCGACGACGCTCGTCGAGCCTCGCTGGCAAAATCATACACCCTAGTTACCCATGTTTACAAATATGTAAACAGTGGCAAGGGATGAGCGTATGTGGCATGTGACACTTACCAGGTTGACTAGGAGCTGAGACATTGGCGGAGCCAGGTGAGGGCTGTGAGCGTTGATTCGACCACCACCCTGAGAGGCAGCACAGGTGCAATCATGACACAATCAATCTTTCCTGTCCTCTGTCCTGCCTGCAGGGCGGCACAACATAACAATTTACACAAGCACACGTTGTAGATGTACACTTGTCCACACGTCTCTATACAAACATACACGCGTATACGCACACATGCTCACACAAGCCAACACAAACATGCACACACAAACACACTCTTAGGCACGCACACACATGCACACACACCTGAGATCTATGGCATGCCTCAAACCACTCCAAAGCCCCTAATTTTTGAGAGGGCTTAAGCGAATGCAGGAGCATGCGGCAGTTCTCATGAGGCAGCCACCTGCACGCACAAACATGAGCATCACTGTGCCCTTGTTATCAAGTCACGTTTATAGCCATCTCTGCCGTTATATTGTGGCAAACTTTTAAAATCTACGGTATGTGACAAATTGCTTTTATAGCTGAGTCAGGCCCGCCATTCCAGTTAAAACAAACGAACCTGCGAACCTGCATTCTTTTCCGGTTTTAAGTAGTGAGGGCCCTCAATTAGACACATCTAAGCACCCCTGCACACTCAGTTTGTGCAGATGAGTGCCAGGTGTGCTGGGCAGGATTCCTTATCAAAAGGTCAATTTCCAAAATGTTCCTCCAAGCGTCAAACAAAGCACAGGGGCATTCTGGGTAATATTCCTGCACACACACACACACACACAGGTACGGGGGTCTGGGGTGAAAGTCCGAATCTGGACCCCCTTGCACACCACTTTTTGCAGGGAACGTCGAAAAGCTTCAGCCTACATCTCCTTACATGAATCCGAGGACTGATTTTTGCAGCTGATTCGAATAATTACAACAACAACAACAACAACAACAACAACAACAACAACAACAACAACAACAACAACAACAACGACGACGACGACGACGACGACGACGACGACGACGACGACGACGACGACAACAACAACAACATCAACAACAACAACAACAACAACAACAACAACAACAACAACAACAACAACAACAACAACAACAACATCAACAACAACAACAACAACAACAACAACAACAACAACAACAACAACAACAACAACAACAACAACAACAACAACAACAACAACAACAACAACAACAACAACAACAACTGGCGAGATGTCATTGCCTTTGGATGCTCGTGTGCTCATGAGAGAGCATATGTTTTTTTTTGTGGGAAGGGCCAGTGCAATGTAAAGTTGATAGCATTAAAAATCTCAGCTGTCGTTGCCCACCACTGCCCATCCCCAGCATTTCAAGTCATTACTTGTAGGGTTGGCCAGAACCGTATATATACACCGTATATGACCGTATATTTGGTGATTTCCCTGCCAAAAATACCGTGTACACACCGTATATGTATGGTTTTAACCAACCCTAAATATTTGGCAGGGCATCCCCCGGGAGCATACTGAAGAGCCCCTGACACTCGAATGGTGGCCAGAAAGCATTTTTCCAGGGTGTTAAGAAATGCACCAATTTGGCCCAGCAAACAGGCCCACGGAGCAAGTCCTTTGGGGGCAAATTTTTGCCCAACCCTATTTTTACTGTAATGGGTTGGTTTGACCTATTAACCTGAGAACGAAAAAATGGTGAAACTCGGATTAGTAGTCACATTTCTGTACTCATGCATGGATTCAACAACCTTTTTGGCAGGAAAATGGCACAAATCCAGCCCTCGACTCACATCCTGGACCCCAGATCTGATTTTAAAAGGCACAAGGACTTCATAGTTCATATGTTATTTCCTACTATACTGAACTATTACATGTGGGGAAATGGTTGAGATTTGGTTTTGGTCAAAATTCTACAGGGAATGATGGGCCTGACTTTCAGCAAATAAGAAAGCACCAGGCCAGGTGGTTGGTAGGTAATTCTGCATTCAAAGGACATCTGTGCAGGCAAGGGGAGGCTGGATTTTTAATAACTGCCATAATTACAAGGACCAAGTACTCAGCACTATGTACCAGCATTATGTACCAGGTACCTAGTGTCATACATAAGGAGGCAGGGAGCCCTTGCTGCAAGGTGGCAAGGTTATTGGTAGCAGCACAGGGAGCAACCAAACAAACACTGGCAGCAGCAACCATCACGCACCAGGCACCAGCGTCCAGCTCAGTCAGTCTGCTCAATGCGGTCAATGCGGTTATGTGTGTAAGGCCACGACAAGAGAGTGCAGGGAGCGCCTGGGAAAAAAGGGGGACGTTATGACTGTTGTGATTGAGGAAAGTTGTGATTTCGCGTCAAAGACATTGTTGCTCATTGTATTAGTGGTATAAGTTCATATCAAAGACGTGTATGCTCTGTTGTGTTATTGTTGTGATTACGCTTTGAAGGCATGTATGCTCTGTTGAATTAGTGTTGCGATTACGTGTTAAAGACATATAAGCTCTGTTGTGATTGTTTGATTACGCATAAAGCCATAAGCTCTGTTGTAATAGTGGTGTGCGTGCAAGTGTGCAACAAGACAGCACATGGAAACCTGGCGATCATGAAGGGCACTACCAGTGCCAACATAGGACTTGCTACCAAAGCAGAAAGACAGTCACGGCTGAGAAGCACAAGCAGGAAGTAACATTCAGCACACAGAGTAACAATCCCAATATTACGCCATTAATATCTGCTTCTGAAATGGATTGCACACAAACAATTGTCCTGCTACGACGCTACTTGAACTGTAGCAGTGCAAGCTGCTAAGGGCATAGGACACTTACTTCATGCGGAAGAGAGGGGTCAAGGAAGCCAAGGCTGCGTAAACCACTTAAAGAGGAGAGCGCCTGAAGTATATAAACAATGAATCGTGCCCTTTGTGCAGCAAGAGTGCAGCAATTTAATACACAGAGCAAGAGTGCATGCACAGTTTTTGTTTGCAGCAAAGCACAACTTTGCTTTAAAAAAATGAGGCGTTTTCTTTTTACTGTCCAGATCAATGAGTGTTCTCTTGTTTATAAAGCACGACTCCTTTGGCATTGAAAGTATCGTGCCAAACGTTCTATACTAGCGCAGCTTGCATACATGCACTTCTGTACATGTCTTCTCCTGTTGCCATGACACACACCAGTCCATTCTTTTGTTTTTTGCTCCTCCTTTCTAGCTACAACTACAGGTCAGTTTGCCCTGCTCCTTTGCTCACGTCTGTGCCTATCGACCTGTAATCATGATACCCACCTTGAGCTGCCTGCAATCCAGTCTGTTGTCTGCGCTTTCGTCGCCCGCGGCCCAGAAGCGTAGCTTCTCAAGCCCAGTCAGCTGCAGCAGCGTGGGCACATCGTAGCCACCCCGATCCTGCCTTGTTGTGCACACAGAGAGGGACACCTCCAGCTGTGTACATGCCTGAAGGACGCAAACAGACATGAGGAGGATGTGAGCCTGATCCTGCCTCACTCACTTTGCAAAGAGAGGGGGGCAGACCCCCAGCATCTCCAGAGTAGGCTCCAGCTGTGTGCGCAGGCTTCCAGGACAATAACCAGTGAACCAGAGCCAGTCTGGTCACGTAATGCACAATGAAAAGGGATCAGGCTTATTGTGTACCTTTATAAAATGAATAGCAAGGTGATGCAGAACCTAGCATGATTTCCTGGCGTATCACGCAAGGCTCCAACCTTTGTCCTGCAGGCTGGCAACAGTATGCGCAACTTGAATGCTAGAATGCTTGCCGGCAGTCTGTGCATATCCGTGTAACACCATACCGTTCTAGCCAGCCCTACGCACATGACAGTGGATGAGTATGGCAGCACGAACTTGAGTGAAAAATGCAAAACTGGCTATGACAGGCTGTAGCTCCCTTTTCCCGCGGCCCAGGCACGCACATTTGCTACCTACAATTACCTGAAGCAGGGGCAGCATGCATGCCAGAGGGCTTCGACCCTTTGCATCCCTACAAGGCATGAATCCAAAGCAGCATTAAGTGGTTAGCATTTGTGTCAGAAAGCAGCAGCAAAAAAAGGCCTTTACACGACCAGGCTAGCGTAACTAAGCTTTGATTCAGCTTATTTCTTTTGATAAGCAGCAGAGTGAATGCAACCCTGATGATCGTGGCATTAGCTTTTCTGTTCAATGGCGTACACAACCTCTCTCTTTCAAGCCCGATTCAAGGCGTGCTACTAATGGCAACAAAGCTGATGAACGTATTGGTGCAATATCTCTCACCTACCTTCGATTCTGGCCGTCAGGTAGGTTTGAAGAGGGAGCCACGGTGAGCAGCTTCAAGCTTCTAAGCCGGGGGAGGACAGATGGAGATAGAGGAGGTGGAGGGGGAGGGGGAGCAGAAGAGGAGATGCCCTCTCCTCCGCCTTGCTCTCTACTTGCTCCAGGGTCTGCTGCCTCAGGATCTGCTATTCCTGTCTTTGATAAATATGACGGAAGCGATGATGCTCTTCTCCTATCTCCGCCCCCACTTTTTTCTGCCTTACCTCTCCTCCAGGCCTTCCTCGGTGCACCACCCACATCAAAACCTCCACCACCTGCCTGCTCGTTACTCTCCTCTCTCTTTCCCCTGCTGTGCTCACTTGTTCCACTGTTAGGAGGTAGTATTGTTTCTTGTGAGTGGGCCTGCTTTGCTGCTGCGCGTGTAGTGCGCGGTAACACGCTGGCTTTTCCTTTTTCCTCAGCAGTGGTCGCAGTAGGGGAAACAGCACATGTCATCCCCTCCGCAGGCTGTACACTGACATCTTTTTGCTGCAGCTGCTGCTGCTGCTGCTGCTTAGGCTGTGCTGCTGCATCCCCCCTCCTCCTTCGCTGCTGCCTCTTTGGCTGCTGCTGCTTCTGCTGCTGCTCTTCCTGGGTAGCCTGAGGCAAATCTTGAATCACAGTGTGTGTCCTTAGCAGTTCCAAAGCAGTGAGGGACGTGGGTAATATACTGAGGGGGAGCACGGGGGTTACCAAGCTCAGGTACTCAAGCTTTGTTAGACGTGGAAGCCAGGAGTAGGCAGCACGCACCCTCTGCATAAGAGCAAGTAAAACCAGCGTGGTTTGTTTCTTAATAAAATACAGCAGGGGGGGAACAATCGTGGCTTGTTGGGAAAATGGAAGAGCATGCAAAAAGTGCAAAAGAGCTGGTGGGTTTAGTTTGGCAAACCTGAACCAAGCTTCTGGCCTTCCCACTGGCCCAAATCAAACGCAAACCTTCCTTGCAGCTCATTACAGCAAAGGGTTGTACAATTGCTACCCTCAAAGCTTTAACCGCAAATTGTTGCTGCCCACAGAGCATCAATGATGGATGGCTGCCGCTCGCGGAGTGCCATGCAAGAGGAAAACAGCCCACAATAGTTCTTCCAAATTGCTGCCCAAACAATTGCTGCACACATAAGGCCCCCGATTCAGCTGCCCCCACACAAAGGCTACCGAGAAATCTTCCCACCCACCTGCAGATTTTTATGTGCAGGTGCAGTCAGCTCAACATCTGCGCTGCTACCCCAGTACTCATCTTGCATCTTGCCTGTAGGAAGCAGGGACACATGATGTCAAGTGTGTGAATTGTCGCATGTGTGATGCTGTACTTGCCTCTATGAATCGATGTTTGCTGTGCATATGCAGATCAGTCCGCACCACTACGCAGGGCAAACAAAAGCATGCCTCTTGCTTGCAGTTTAGCATTTATGCACACTGCTTGGTGCTGTACGTTGATGGAGCATTGACGAAAAAGCTGTGCAGCTACAGTCAAGGCATAAAACACAACCTCTCGTTGCAATACCACGGAGCAAGTGACTCACCATCAGCAAAACCAGCTGCGTTGACACAGGAGGCTAAACTGCTGAGTGAAGCGGATCTGGCGCCTGCCTCATTCTTGTGACCAAGCAACATGCCAGAAGTGGCGTATGCTGACCCCCCCAACAACACCCCCCCACCCCCCCCGGCAGCAGCAGCAGCACCACCAGCAGGGGGGACGTGTGCAGCAGCAGCAGCAGCAGCAGCAGCAGTACCTATAGCAGGAGGGACGTGTGCAGCAGCAGCACCGTCACCACCAGCAGGGGGGATGTGTGCAACACCAGCAGCATCAGATCCAGGGCCCTCAGAGTGGCTTTGCAGCGGTTCAGGCAGCAGGTCGAACCCCTGTGAGGAAAAAGAAAGGAAAAGGGATTAATCCGGCATTAGTATTCTTCAAGGGCAAAGAGAAGGATGTAATTATGGTAAGCCTCACAAACAAGTGGAGCTGCAAAATGACGTGTTCGGGAAATGAAACAATGTCGCCTCTGAGCCCCTTGCTTGGCGATGCTAGTATGGCAACAAAACAAGGGCTAGTAGTAGTAGGCAACAAAACAAGGGACCTAGGTGTGGCACAAAAAACAAACTTTGGCGGCGTAGTACATAAGAGGCGATACTAAATGGAGCACACGTACAAATTCACAGGAACAGGTACAGACACTGGTACAGACACTAGCACACACAAACACACACGCACACACAGGCAATTACGGATGCAGGCGCGGATGCATGCACAGACACAAACAATCTAGGTACACACACAGACAGACAGGCACATCCAGGAACACGCGGAAGAAGCAGCGCTTGAGACATTCTCTTCCTAGCATCCAAAACCCGAACCACTTACCAAAGACAGCTTGCGTAAGCTGTGGATCCACCCCAGCATCAAAGTTGCTAAGGATGCTCGAAAAGTCATTGGAGCCTTTGAGGCATTTTGAAGGTGAGTGATAAAAGGACAGGTCAGAAAGCTAGAAAATGGAAGATTTGTGACGTGTGCACAAGGAGAAGGAATACCTGAAATGCATCATTGTATCACAGTAGATATTTGAGCAGGCAACTCGGATAGTAGGGCAAATGACATCAATGCTTGCCACCAATTTTACTGTGAGCCAGCTCAGTGGTACGCAGCCTGTAGGTCTAGAAGAGTAACACAGGAAGATGCCTTGCTTCACCCTTTCCTACTGCTAAATTAGTGACACCCAATACATCCAAACACACACAGACGCATGCACCTTGCACATGCACACACAAATCACACACACACACACATGCACACACACCTGCGCACACACACACACACAAGCCCGCACAAATTACACATGCAAGGGAATGCACCTGCAGTAAGGGCATGGAGCGGATGAGCGAGAACTCCTCCAGATTTGTCAGCCTGTGCAGGCTCATCATGTCTTGGCCATCATGGTAGGTGACACCTGCAGGTCCCTGCTGCAACTGCTGTAAAGGCAGAGGCAAAGACAGGAGCTGCTGCGGCTGCAACTGCTCTGCTTGCTGCTGCTGAGCACCCTGCGGCTGCTGCTGCTCCTCATGTTGCTGCTGCTGCTGCTGCTGCTGCATAAGTAGCTGCTGGAATTGCTGCTGCTGGTGCTGCAGCTGCTGGAGTTGCTGGTGCTGCTGTTGCAGCTCGTGGGGGTCAACGACAGTGAAGGCCTGTGAAATGATGTGCTGCAGCTGGAGTTGAAGCTGCTGTTGTGTGTGAAGGTGCTGCTGCAAGAGGAGCTGCTCAACCTGAAACGGGAGCTGCTGTTGAACTTGAAGAAGCTGCTGCTGGTGGTTCTGCTGCTGAGGAGCATTTTGACCCTGTGTCATCTGTAATTGCTCTTGCTGCTGTTGTGGCTGCTCATGCTGCACCTGCCCTTGCTGCTGCTGCCCCTCCTCCTCCTGCTGCTGCTGCGGCTGCGACTCCTGCTGTCCTTGCTGCCCTGCAAAAGGCACGTGCTGGTGTTGATGCTGCTGGAGGTGCTGCTGCTGCGCCATTTGGTTCTCCAGTAGAGGCAGAGTTGCCTGCAACGTGCATTCACATGTATGTAAGAACGCGTGCAACGTGCATTCATGTAGCACGGGCCAACTGCTGAGTTGTGAGCAGGACTGGCCTAAACCATACATATATACGGTGTATACACCTTATTGTTAGCAGGGAAATTCACCATACATACGGTCATATACAGTGTACATATAGGGTTTGTGCAAACCCTAGTTGTGAGGCAATCCGCCATGAGGCAGCGATGTTGTGCATGGTCACACGTGTACATACATTATACACACACGTAAGTACTTCCACCCTACACCACCACCCACGCTGCTCACTTCACTCACCTCTTGTTGCTGTGCAACATGCTGCAAGAACTGCTGGTGGTGCCACATGGAGATCAACGGATGGAAGGTTGTCAAGATTGGAGGCTGTGCAGCAGCAGGCGGGTCCTGGAGGGCAAACAGGATTGGGCAGACACCGTGCAGGTACACGTGGTATTAGTTTGCAAACGCTGGGGAGCATTGGGTTAAAGAACAGGTCAGGTAGAAAGAGCAGCAAAGGGTTCGAAGAGGAAACCTGCGTTCATTGAGGCCATAACCCAGGACTTGGTTGAATAGCCAATTGCAAAGCAAGCCTTGTTCACACAAAATCACACACATACACACACTCTCAGGAATGTGCACATGCAATTATACACAAAATGGCTCTAGTCAAGCACAGTGCAGGTTACTGAACGTACCGGTGGATTAGGCTGTGGGGGATCTGGAAGCGCATTCTGGGGAGTGAGCTTTGGCTCTAGGTAAGCGATACGCAGCTGAGTTAAGTCAGTGCATTGAGCAACCCATGGCAGCTGACTGGAGCTGTGTTGTGCAGGAGTGAGCGGGGGCGTGAGAAGATGTGTGTATACACGGGTGTGTGTGCATGTAAGAGAGAGTGTGTGCGTGTGTGTATGTGTGTGTGCGTGTGTGTGTGTGAAAGATAAAAAAAGAGAGAGGGGGAGAGGGAAAGAGAAGAGGAGAGAGAGAGAGAGAGAGAGAGAGAGAGAGGGAGAGAGAGAGAGAGAGAGAGAGAGAGAGAAAGAGAGGGGTGTGATTGTATAGTACAAAAAAGGGTGCTGAGCTCGGGGAAGGAGGATAATGCCTTGGACAAGAAGTGTAGCTACTGATTAAGGGCGAATTGTGAATAGTGTCAGTTCACACCATGAGCCTCAACAATCACACACACACAACTCCAAAGTATACTGAGCGATGCACTTGTTAGCCTTGTATGTGGTGTTTTGAGTGCGCAGCTTTGAGCTCAGGAACAAACAATTCACAATGCAATGCCCACACTCACCTCATGTACGTAATGCTGAGAGAGCGTAGCTTGGGAAAGTGCACTCCCTGCTGCTGGTTAGCGCCCTGCATGTGTACGTACGTGTGTGGGAAGGTTGGATGTGGATGCGTGAATGTGTGTTTCAGTCACTCTGAAAGAGTCCAAAAGTGGTTGCATTCCACTTCTTACTACGCTCGACCACCCTCAATGCAACACTCACTCACTCAGCACTAACTACACCCAACCACAGTTAGTCCCCCTCCCTTCACCCACCCCTAGCATGTGTCCTGCAATCGCTGGATTCTGTACCATGCTATGAGCAGCTCAATCTATGATCTACGACACTCAACCGCTCACAATGCTTTTAAAGTCATCATCTGCTAACCCTGTTATGCTCTCCTCATCCGACCACCCCTTGCATGTGTCCTGCAATCATTGCAATCAAACACGTGCTAGCAACCCTCCTTTACTGCTCACATCACTCACAGGTCTTCCAGACACCCTTTATAATCCTACGCCCTCCTCATCCCACCCACCCCTTGCATGTGTCCGGCATTGTTCAAGAAGCAAGCAGCAGAGTGCGACTCCAAGCACGTCAGGTGTGGCATCTCTGCTATCCCAGTAGCAGGATTGTAGAGGGAGGCGCTAGCAGCAGAACCCCCAGGATTCTGGCCGTTCAGGGAGGAGGCTTCGTTGGGCAGGGGGGGAAGCATAAACCCAGGCATGGTGAGACACTGCGTGCAAACATGTGAATGCTCATAAGGACTCGTTATATTTTAGAATTTACAGGAGGCGGCATGAATCCAGGCATATTTAAGGCACCACAAAGGAACTGGTTTTGAATTGACTATTAAGTGTACGGTCCACCGTCACCCTACGAGCTTAGGTAACAACAAAAAGTAGCAGAAATCTATATGAAAGTGCAGTAGCCACATGAGTAAAATATTTAGTTTAAACCTCCTCCAAGAATTGTGTGGGGAAACGTAGCAACGACCCCCCTGAGCTGGGTTGATGACGCACACAGATGAGCACACAATAATGCTACTTTGACAGCACTCTGCTCTTACTCACATTGCAAAGCATGAGAAGCTGCTGCTGAAGAGGCACGGTATCGTTAGCCCTTTCCTCAAGCTCATAATATGACATATGAAAGGGTGTGTTAAAAAAAGCATTGCACCGCCAGTCCTTTTGACGCTCACCTGAAGCTGGGCGAGGGTGTTTGCCGGAAGAACCATTGCATCGTACACATCTGGCAGGTCTAGAGACACCAGACTGCAGATTATTTTGCAAACAGCAAACAAGTGGGAAAGTGGATAAATGTCAAGTGCAGAAAATGAGGTGAGAGAAGTGCACAAGATGGGGGCCCAACAGATTGAGAGTGTGCGTTGGACTCGTAAAGGCACAGACAAAAAAGTCAAACGCACCTGCTTAAGTTTGCAAGACCTCTGCTGAGCTCAAAGCAGCTCTCCTCAAGGGCGTCCTGTGCGATGCATGTGATTGCACATGAGCATGGCCCACTAGGCTTGAAGCACAGCTATGCAATCATGTGATAGCATGGCTTAGGAATGTGTGGCCACACACCAGCATGCACCAGCTAGGGAAATATGTGCTCATCACTGACATGTACACACCAGGTTATGGACGCTTAAGTGTGTGAGCCGCGTAAGCTGCCCTAAAGCAGCCAGCAAACCTGCGTACTCAGCCCCTCCTCCTCCTCCTTCCCCCTGCAAGAAGACGTTTTGTAAAGTCAAGAGTGGTTCGACGTCTAACAGAGCAATGCACTCCGTGCATAGACAAGAAAAATAAATTAATCTATAACGCGTTTCAAACGTGCACACACGTCATTGTCACAAGATATCCTCGACGGTGTTATCAGGGTTGTTCAGTTCGGGGCTCGGTCAAAAATTTGGGTTCGCGAACTTTCACGCATTTTAACGAACCCCAAAAATGCCGTTCGTTAGCTATAAAAAGTCCGTCGAACTTTATGCCCATTTTTCGAATTTTCGGTCCAAAATTGCAGCCCAAAATGCAGGAAAGAGCCTTAGATAGCCATCAAACACTCTAATTTTTTCTGCACTCATCAATCATAATATATTATATACATTCAAGACAATACAAGCATGTTTTGGACGAGTTTGACCTTGGAAACCAGCAAAATCCTCCATTTCCGAAATTGCACATCGAACTGCTCGAACAGTTTGAGGGTTCTAGAACCTTCACGAACTTTATCAAACCTTTGCTCCCAAAAAATCGAACTGAACGACCCTGGGTTTTATGTAAACCTAAAAAGGGTCAACGCCAGGTTTGAGCAGAGGGCCGCCACACAAACTCACAGGCACACACAGACAGACCAACACTTACCTGCCATGCAAGTAGGTCAATGTCCAGTGCAAGATGAGAGAGCGATTTGAGGTGAGGCATCAGCGCCACGGACTCTGGACCTCCTCCGAAGTTGCCAAACAGCTGCATGCGTCCACACGTATGTAACACTGCTCAACAACAGAGCCAATGCGTGTGTGGAGAAGTGCAAGTAGACTTCATTTCCACAGGCAATCCCAATACATGCACAGGGAGTAACACAAACAGGCTTGACACTGCTTTAATCCCAGAGCAGTCGAACTTTAAGTTTGCCAGTTGTGGGAGACGTGCCTGTGCCTGATTGGCCACAGCATAAACCTTACTTTTCATGCACTTGTATGCTGCAACGGACATATATATCATGCTGCAACGAATGACATCATCCTATACGATTGTCGGCAATGAACATAATTGCGTGCCAGAAATGCAGCCATTATAACATGGAGGCCCATTGAGTATCAATTTTGCAATCCTATATTTCCCACTCCGTCTTTACATATTGTAAAGAACCTGCTTAAAAAATTTAGCACATCGGGATGCCGACGTTCTTGACTACCTTGAAAAGGAAAGCAATTTGATGAGATGAGCACCTGTTGGATTCCTCCACCAAAAACTCCGCGCTCCTACTCCCCCCCCTTTCCCGCATGCATTAATGTACATTTACACTCCCCCTGTATGCCCTTTCCCCTCACTTATTCATGTGCATCACGCTCCCCCTGAATGCTGCCCTCCCACCTCTAGCTTGTTTAGACGTGAACCCAAAGGAGAGGTCACAAATGCACGCAGGGCTGCAGGAGGTGCTGAGTGTGAGGCTGTGAGGTTGATACCCTGCACGACAGTCACAGAAATGTCCGTGTATTTCAGCAACCCACTAGAATCTGCACACTGCACATTGACAGTTGCAGGGCAAGGCTGTGAGACTAAGGAAATTGCTCCAGCACATACATACACAGACAGAAAGCACGAGAATACTCAGAAGAATTTCGAGTTATTGCTTTGCATTTCTTTTTTGCCACCATAGTAGTGGCGGAATGCTTTCTAAGGATCAACAGAAACAAAAAACAGCAAGGGACAGAATGACACACCAGATCACTCAGCAGAGAATGTAGTCAGCTATAACGCGCAGGCAAACATCAGTGACAGCAACGGCATTTCTACAGAAAGGATCAGGGTCACAGGTTTGGTTATGTGGTAAACAATCGTCAGCCCAGTCTGGCAACATTTTGTAATATACTTGTCTGAAAAGGATGCCTAGTTTCACAACCTCTTGACACAAGGGTATTAAGATTTGAGTGCATTTGAGTGCCCCGCACGTGCACAACATCACCAAAACACACAGCCACGGGAGGAGTAACATGAAATCCACGGGTAGAGAAGGAGAAGCACAACGCTTGGTTCCCTCATGAGTGCTTGTTTGGAAGCTGGCTTGTGCAACGAAGCACACCACGCAGGTACACATGTTTCAAAGCAAACAGAGATTTTGACAAAAGAAAAAGGGCATGCTGGTGTGTCTGTCTGTCTGTCTGTCTGTCTGTCTGTCTGTCTGTCTGTCTGTCTGTCTGTCTCTCTGTCTGTCTCTCTGTCTGTCTGTCTGTCTAATTGTCTGTCTGGTTGTCTGTCTGGTTGTCTGTCTGTCTGTCTGGTTGTCTGGTTGTCTGTCTGTCTGTCTGTCTGTCTGTCTGTCTGTCTGTCTGTCTGTCTGTCTGTCTGTCTGTCTGTCTGTCTGTCTGTCTGTCTGTCTGGTTGTCTGTCTGGTTGTCTGTCTGTCTGTCTCTGTCCGTCTGTCTGGTTGTCTGTCTGTCTGGTTGTCTGTCTGGTTGTCTGGTTGTCTGTCTGGTTGTCTGTCTGTCTGTCTGTCGGTCTGTCCGTCCGTCTGGTTGTCTGTCTGTCTGTCTGTCTGTCTGTTTGTCTGTCTGCCTGTCTGTCTGTCTGTCTGACTGTTTTCATGAAGAAGCACTTAAAAATATACATTTGTTTTATACATACCTTTAATTTTAGCATGTCAGCAGTGACCAGTTCTCTAAGAACCTCTGCGCACAAACCTGAACAAGAAAAGAGGTGGAGTGCAAAGATTGATTTAAAGACAATGAGAGAAAGAGGGGGAAGGACAAGCAGCTGTTGACACTTAACTTAGCACATCCATAAAGCCGCAATCAACTATACTTTGGCTAGAAAGATCAAGTGACATTCTAGACTTTGCAATTTAACAGGATTCAGGAGGGTGGTAACCTACGGAGACTGAAAGTCTCACGCCAATCTGTGTAATTATTCTCAGACCTGTCGGTCACTTTCAACTTAGAAACGACCATCTCCATTGCCATGAGCTTGATCTGACCAACCATCGAGCTCTAAGACACCAAACTTCTTTCAAGTTTTGCATCTAGGTATGCTTGACAGAACATCAAACCAAACACCCGAGCACTTTACGACACTGTTCATTCCAAAGAGTACATTGGGCCGTTGTTGGGCCCACACCGTTAGCTGCCACCGGCAACAATACTCACGTTTCCCATTTTTGCTGTTGCGGATGTCTATGACTATGCCTGCGAACATGGGGATGCAAAGAGTGTGCTGCACACCTAATAAAAAAAGGGTGGCCTGCACTTGTCACCAAACCAACGTTCAACACACTGTGTAAAATGACTGCAACATTTGCACAAGGATTGGATTTAAAAAAAAACCTCTGTTGTCCTAAGTTGTGTTTGTGTTCGGATGACTCATTATGTATTTATTAAAATCCCCTGTCGTTTCAGTGCTCATAGAGAAGTTAATTGGAAGGGACTGCAAATGAGTGAGACAATATGACAGTATTGCACCTCTAGCTGGTGAAGAAACGTATTTAGTTGAATGATCAAGTCCCTGCACGCAAACGGCGGTGCATAGGTAGTGTCAGGCGACAACAATGGCTATAAAACTCTCCACATGAGCCTGTGCTGTATATCGTGGTGTCGTTTTGCTGAGGAGCACCCTGGAGAATACTTGTAGAGTTTGCTTGTAAGCATGCTGTGGCTTGAACACACCTGGGAGCTGTGGACCAAGATGGCTACGTTTTCATGTGAATGAGACAATCTGCTAGGCCAGAATGGGGCTCAAATAACCTGCCTAACAAAAGGACTCCCTTCCTACATGCTTTTCTTTAAAAAAACATGCTGGTATAATTTTTCTTTTACAGTCATGGGTCTCTCAGTGCACTGCCATCACCCTCTTGAGTTATACATTTCTTGTGTTCAGTAGGCATGCCTGAACTGTTGTGGCATGCATGCAACTCTTATATTATCTTAGGCTTTGCATTACACATCTCAACTCGAACCTCAATATCTCCTTTTTTTCCGTTTCCAGTGTGCTGGAAAATACCAGACCCAGACCCATCAGCCCAACGTAGTGGCTGCCGGTCCTTTGTAATCTAATCCAATCCTGCACGCATATTCAAGCTGCAAACCCAAGGTAATTATTTCTTTTACTTAAAGGTTTGGGGACTTGCACCCAATTCGAACCTTAAAGAGCCTGTACGCTACGCTTTTGTACATGCAGTACTTTTCCTGCAAATACTTAGCGAGTGGTTTGAACGCTTCACAAGTTTGAGCGCTTCACACCGCTTCAAAAACACAACACAATTTTGAACGCTTCACAATGCTCCCTACACACAACCAGTGACTAAACATACAGCATACTGAGCAAATCTGCTGTGTCTCGGCCATTACTCACCCAGCTGGTCGAGCTTGTTGCACATGCTCAGCGATTTTAAACCATCCTGCACCTTCTTTGTATCAATTCGCTCACTTGGGTCCACTGCCTGTAGACGCAGGATTTGTGTAATATGTGGGCTACAAGCTGGGACCTCTGTGGTACGGGGATTGGCAATAGCCTGCACCTACCTGATCATAACGTGTTGGCTGATTTCAATGTCCTAGGACATAAATATCCTAGGACATAAAGGATCAGCCAATATATATTTGATTATCATTCCAATTGAATTCATGCTTTTTGAGCTCGTATAAGACCACTTTTTTGTCAGCCCTTGTGGCGCCGTGCAGCCAGGGCGTGCTGTTTTGCTTCCATTGTTCATTGTTCCATATAACAAGGTGATACGCACGTTCAAACGTTGTTCCTAAAGGTTCTGCTGCTGCTTTTGTTCTTCACGTAGGTCCAAACAAGACCAATAACCTACGCATCCGTACATCTGAATACCTTCCTGTGGGAATTACGGCACCTACGTATGTGAACCTGTTCAACCCTTCAATTGTGCCGACGTGACGGCCTTGCTGGTGCTGCTGTGGCTGTTGAGCTGTACATAGTTTCCTTATCTTCTGCCGCCACTCTACCTGAATCACCACGTCACAACGCTCCAGGTTTGGATAAGCGCGTGCCATGCCGTGTAAGTCTGGGGGCTGAAACACGTCCTTTGGAGGGAAGCGCGGAGGAGGAGGGGGAGGAGGACTGTGCTGTCCGCCCTGCTGTTCGGCTGCTCCCCGGCTGTGGCCTGCGGCTACGAGTGGAAGAGAGGGGAGGGGGGCACAAGTGAGCATACATGTGGAGCACACAAGTGAGGTAGGTAGTTGTAACATGCATAAGTAAAGTACAATTTACTTATCGCTCAAATGCATCCAGTAGACCATTTTAGCCGCTACGCTACAGTAGTCACACGAGAAAGGGGGGTGGCAAAGAGGGGTGAAGCACTGCTGCTCATTGGCGCAAATGAGAGGAAAGGCACAAAGCAGTACACGGGCCAAAACCAAGGGACATCGTTGCCGAGCAAAAAGGACCATGCTGACACAAACCAGCAACACAACGAGCCAGTGCGTGAAACCAGTGTATGAATCACGCTGGCCCCACCAAACAAGTAGGCAGGCTCACCTGCCGCTGTCGCAGCCTGCTGTGCACTCGCAGGCCTCCTTTGCTGGCGCTCATAGAAAAAGGTCTGTGGGGCAACCAGTACATGACAAGGGATTTGAGCCAAGAGGCACCAGAACGTTGGTCTGATTCACCTTCAATGGCGCTCATAGAGAAAATTCTGCAGGACAACCATTAAAAAATAATTTCTGAGTTACAAGACGCCAAATCAGCAGCGGTGAGTCCACCTTTAGCGGTGCAGACAAACAGCAAGGTAGTGTGGGAGAGAGAGATTATAAATGCAAATATAGACACTCCTCTCATAAGTTTATAAACATCCACAAGTAAAATCCTACATTGCGTAAAGCACTTCAGTACCCAAGCAGCAAAAAAAGGGTCAGCTTATTGCGCATGGAATTCGAAATGAGATTAGGAAGGGTCATTGCTCCACTCATATAAAGAAGCATCTGACTAAAACTTGTTGCTGGCAGTAAAGAGGAGCAAAAAAGATGTGAGAAACAAATTACGCCCACATTTCATATACAAAAATGCAAGGAAGCACAAAAATGTACATATACATACACTATAACACTATGACACACTATAACACTATGACACACACATGAGCACGCGTGCACATATCCACACCCACCCTCTCTCTCTCTCTCTCTCTCTCTCTCTCT